>Ga0126339_10001656_pt1 | contig 15380 bp, 2 predicted proteins | sample OrbTmetagenome_2_FD_92532 | JGI IMG/M metagenome (GOLD analysis project Ga0126339, IMG submission 92532) | Coral microbial communities from Petempiche,Puerto Morelos, Mexico - Orbicella T R C metagenome | ecosystem: Host-associated > Invertebrates > Cnidaria > Coral | place: Petempiche,Puerto... | reverse complement strand
TATATGAATAATAAAACTAGCGGCAAATACCACGCTTCGGTGACTTCATCGTTTAGCAAAACAAAGGTTTCTTTTGTTTTTCGCTCAACAAAAGATCTCCAAAAGATACCCTTGGAAAACTGATTTTTTTGCATACGTTATTTCTCGAAAACGAAGCGCAAATCAACCAAAAAAAATTATGCAACGATGCTTTTTATGTCAAAACAAGTCAGTCTGCCAAAAATTAGCTCGATCCTGCAAAAAATAAAAATCGGCCCAAAATGTCACATACGCCCTTTTTGCACGAAAGCCTTCAATTGTGCTTTTGCTGTCATTTAGTCTTATTTGTCATTCAGTGGTGGAATACGTTTACATTATTTTCTGATCTGCCAGTTTTATTTTATTGTGTACGATTATTGTGTACGATTATTGTGTTGATCTCAGGCTTGCTTAAAAACCTCGTTCTAGACCTCAACTTGCATCTACACTAATAAGAATTTCTTCTTATGCTATTTCAGCAGATTGCAGTGTTTTTCCACTTATACACCAGTCTTGAGGCAGAGAGTGTCAAGGTCATGACATCAGACAATCGCACAATTCAGTTGGATCAAGGTTACACTGGACTAAAACATTACTGGACCAATCAGCAGCCTGTCTGTATGCCTAATGATCAAAAGGTTCTCCATTATCAGTACATTGCCGCATTTAAGAAAAGCTTCCTGAAAAGGGTTTTTCAGGTATTTACTGGCACAGGTGACGGCTCCACTGAATTAGTTAAGGAAAAGAAATCTCGGAAATTGAATACTACATGTAGAACACACCAGTACGACGTCTTCCGTTTTTCGACAAACAAGGAAAGTGACCAGGTTCTTTTTGCTGGTTATTTTTTCTTTGTTCGCATGCTGTACTCCAGGCTCCCTGTTGGTGAGGGGAATGACTTTCGACAAGTCCTCATCGAATGTGAAAAAGTGCGTTTGGGCTTTTCCGGGATTGACAAAGAGGGCACAAGTGCGTTCTTAAAGTGGATCGAAGAAGTAACCGGTAAAAAAAGCACTTGGCATAATGCTGTTTTTGTCTGCTCTATTCTGGGGCGATTCATGGAATTAAGGAACTGTGATGATATCCTTCATAACATGCCATCAAAGACAGCTGACAGCCTACTGGATCTCCTTACACATTGTGAGTATGACCACATTCCACAAAGCAGTGTGAAAATGATCAAGTCAGTTGCTACACGTCTGCTTCAAGCTGGTTCTCACAGAGGATGGCTAGCATTTCTTAGCTACTTTGCCAATTTGTTTGAAGTTGACAGCCTACTTCAAATTGCAGGCCGCTTGCCAACAGTGCAATATACAGAAGAACACTTCAACAGCCTTGCAGGTTATGTTGTAGATCTGCTTGGGTCATTGGCAGAGGTCAGCGACAGAAGAGAGATCTGTGGTTTTGTAGTAAACAACTGCCATTCCATAGGGTGCCTTTGGCATCTTTACCGTGAACTGTCAGTCCGTTTACCTGATCTTTCAAATTCATTAAGTGAAGGATTCTCACAAAGGTTCTGTAAGTTAATTGCAGGCCGAACCAGGGCACAAAGGATTGATCTCTTGCAGCGGAACTATTGGGACACGACACCCACCGCAATGCGGAAAAGATTAGCTGACCCATTTGTGGAGGCTTTGCATCAGCAGGTCGTGCAGGGCACCTTGTCCCAAGAAATGCTTGTCACGTTAAAAGCATATACTGCCGATAAAGATATTTGTGCATCAAAATGTTTTGTTTCCTTTATTCTTTGTCTCACGCAGAACAAGAATGTAGGTGTCCTCAATGCTGTGATGGATATGCTGAATTGTAACATATTCATTGAAGTCTGGAATTCTTGGAGAGATGCTGAAAAAGCAGACATCTGCAATTCCCTGCTCAAAACTATGTTCCAATTTCAAAACCCTTTTGGCAGAACATATCAGCGAGAGAAAGTTCTGCAAGTTTTGGAAGCAGAGAAGAAGATCTGTGAAACGTATACATTGCAAAATGACCAGAAAATGAAGATGGAATTGGAGGAATGTGCGATTAAACTCCTGCAAAATGTTAGCATTAGATCCATTCTTGATGCATTTGTAGACACTGACAGCTCGTCACAAGTGATGCAGTCTTGTTATTCGTCCCTCCTGAGAGATGCTGTGAAACGAAGAAGTGGAACCAGTGGTGATACTTCCGAGGTCGAAACGTTGCTTCACCTTCTTGACGTCAAAAAGAAGGGTGACAAAAATCAAACAACGGAATTTGAAGGGTGAGTGTTTATAGCTTGTTCAATGAATTATCAGATGCTTTTGGACGGAGAGCTACAGCAGACTGGTGTGAACTAAGCGGTTATCAAAATGTTTTCATAATGTTCTTGTCGCACTGAAAAGTATAGTAAAATTCTAGAAATATAAATCCCCCATTCAGTTACTCAAATGATATTCCCATTCCTTTGACAGCACTTGCAGTTTCCCTTAAGTCTCTCCCCTGCTAACGCAAATGCAGAGCAAAGTTATACCAAAATGAGCAGCAATGTCAGAAACCAGGCTGTAAATTACTCTATTTTGAATTATTATGGTAGATTTTGCCGATCATTATACCACGGCCTAAGGCATTTTATCAGGCTGATTCTTTATCCACTAAACCTCTTTAGCAATCGACTTAGGGGACTATGAACTGTGAATTGAGTATTTATTGAGTAAATTAGCAGATTGGCTAATTTCCAGAATCTCATGGCTAATACAGAAAGCAGGTGAAACTTCCCCTTTTCTTTAATTCACCTATAAATATTAGATACCTCTTGTCTATAATAGAGATGATAAACTCTGACTGTTTCGACATCAATGCAGTGTATATAAAATAACTGCAGTTATAATTATTATAACAGGTCTTACTAAAAGTGTTTCACCTGTTTCTTGAAAATATTGCAAGAGTATGCAATTAGTTTGGTTTTATTTATGATTGTGTCTGAATGTACATGTCCAATTTGAACAGGGCACATTGGGAGCTACTTGTGTATCTTTTGGAATTGGCCAAAATTCCTGCGAACCAAAGTGATGTGGAAGAAGTTCTGAAGAAAATGTTACCAATGAAAGAGGTGTGGTTTTTCTTGCTTCGGATGTTAAAACCCACAAGCAAACTACACAGTCTTCCTGAGGTTAAAGTAGTTGTCTCGGCCTTGAAGAGTTTTAGAACTTTAATAGTGGAGCACAACGTTCGGGTGGGTTACCTTCTGCAACTTCAAGAAGCGGAGACTACCTCACTAGCAAAATTGTGCTCACTAATTGATGCTTCTGAAGGAAAACTGTCAGAACAGTGCCGCAGTGAATCAACGTGGAAGAATGAAATCTGGTCAGATTGCAAGAAAGCGCTCAAATTTCAAGAAACATTTTCAAAAATGGAACACTCCATCCAGTTCGTCCAAACGGTAGTGGACGGTGTTGCAGAAATAGGAGATGTTGCAGAACTAAGCAAAGAAATAAACAAGCGGAAGAAATTCTCAAGTAAATCCTTAAACGAAGTGTTGGATGACAGTTACTGGGGATCTCTTCTGTTTCCTCTTATTGAATCTGCAGAGGTTCTTTATAACTTGCAGCAAAGTACCTTTTTCTTCAACATAGCGCGTGCTGTCCTTAAAACTGAAAATGGTGGAATGGTGAGGATCCCTGAATCTGGCTCAGCTGATCAAGTTATGCAACTCCTTAGCAGCAAAGGAATCGAAAGGCTTCAAAAGGCTTGTAATCCATTGTTCGACAGAAAGAGTGAGCCTGCCATTCAAGAAGTGCATATTCTTCTTTATGGAATCAAAAATGTAGATGACTTGCACAAAGAGCTTCAATTTATCAGCGACTACTTTCGAAGGCCAGAAGTCACAAAGGCAAAGGAAAAAATGCTTGCCAATTACTTGAAGTATCCCCACGTCCAAGAAAAGGTCAAACAACTGGTATCAGCATTGGAAGTGTTTGGATATGACAACACCAATTGTGCCATGATAAAGAATTCTCTCGACGAGTTTGTCACAGCCCTACACCTGAAGTCCATGACATTGAAGGGTCTTTGTGAATCCCTGGAAAGTGAGACCATGGCCACAGTAGACAGCAGCCTTGACAAAGATTTGACCAACATAGTCAGTGTCCTGTCAGAGTCTCGTGAGCTACTTTCATTCGTAGAAGAGACAGTCAGGGAGGATATGGTGGTGCTAATAGACGTTGTAGAAGAACATTCAGACCAGTTTGTCTCAGAAGCTACTGTTTCACACTTGATTGATGTTCACCGATTTTTGAAGAACATTGTGGAAGACAAACCACCTGATCCTATGGCATTTTTACAGCGCCTGAAAAGCTGCTATGGCAGCCTGCAGGGAAAGCAGGGAATGGCGGCTAAAATAGATGAATGTAGTCGTAACGTGCACAGTTTGAGGGCTCTATATACGAATGTTGCAAATCGAGGAGAAATGACAAAGGAAATTATCAGCAATGCTCTGAAAAGAGGACGTTACCAGCTCGGACGAAATGATGATGGCTCCTGGGAAGTGTTGTTGACCTACGAGAGGCAGACCAACAGTGACCAGAGTGGAAGAGAAGACAGAGGCAAACCGGGTCTAAAGAAGAGTGATCCACATACCTGTTACAGATTAACAGACCTCCAAGATTTACGGAGTCGAGCCCTTCTCGTTGTCAATATCGACTCTAAACATCACAGTGGAAAAGCACATGGCGATGGGCACACAAAATGTTCTGCAGCTGACCTGAATGAATTTGTGAAGCAGGTTGACCAGATAATGGAGATATTGAGTGTAGCTGCTGTGCTTCATGACACTGGCCACCCAGACTACAAAGCATTTTGGGTGAAACTTTCTTCTGCCCATGAAATTGAAGAAAAAGCCAGAAGCATGGCAGAGATTTTAATCCACTGGAAAGATATACTAGAAGCTATGCAAAAAAAGTATTTCTTTCTGAATTACTTTCATCCTGATCAGCTGTGGATTCTCAGTGATTTCTTCGCACGAATGCCAACGTTTGTTGGTGAGGAAACATCAAAGAAAAGTGTTGTGCATGATCTCCTCCGCTTTATAGAGCCTTCTCTTACAATAGATGCTCTAAACACCCTGTCCTCGCTGTACCAAAACCCCAAGAGAAAGACGTTGGAAGGAGATTTACGCGCCATTGGAGAGGCATTGGATACTTTTTTCCTCTCTTTGGCAGCACCGCCGTTCTGCAAAGTCCCACAACATCGTCTTCAGGGGGCAGTGCAACCTGGTGAATTGTTTGTCGCTGTGCTGGAACAAGGAAGCACTCAGACTGTCCATGTAGTGATGTCCCTTTTTGAGTTGACATCAGGAACACACCCAGAGCCGAATCAAGTTCTTTTTTGCCATCAAGACACAAGTTGGGAAGGAATACAACGCCTGTTACGAAGATCGTTTGAAGCTCACAGGCACCCAAAGGGACCTACACTACACTGTTTAGCCAACGTGGAAAGCCTACCAAATGACATGCAGTTTGATTTAGTGGCTGGTATAAAAGATCTCCAAAGTGTTTCTAATGACCCATACCTCCTGAGTCTTGTTTGTCGTGGAGGGCCTCATCACCACATTGCTGATCAGTTTGCATCAGGTGCTCGCAATGTTACAGGCATGACAGAAGTTAAACTAAGAAACAAGTTCAAGGAAACATTACCTCAAGTTTCCGTAGTCACCTCGGAACTCCCAGGAATGGGAAAAACGGAAACTATCTTTAGTGAAGCAACCCGAACAGGGAAAGCAGTTGTGACATTTCCTATAAGTGGACCGCTGTACCGCAGTAATCTTGTTCATCGATTGGCGAGTCTGCAGTTGAGAGAATGTGATTGCATTCATCTGGACATCGGTGAAGTAGATGAACCACTAGCCCTGGATACATTTTTATTTGAGCTTGTTGTAATGGGAATGGTCTCCTCAGGGACGCAAATTTATCATCTTCCAGCCAAGCATGTGTACGTGGAAATTTCAAACACTTTGAACAACTGGCTACAAGACTCGTTACCCATTACAAAATGCTTCAACTCAGTCCACGTCAAGTTTGAGGATTACAAGCATTATGTGGTTAGTCAGGAGTCCTCAAGTCCTATTCAGGTGGTTTGCAACTATCTTCATGCTCATGAGTTTGGAACCTTGGAGAGTAAGGAGCTTATATTCAGTGGTCCCAACAAGGTTAAGCCCCTGTCTTCCCAGAGATGTAAAACTCTCCTACGGAAGTACTTTTCCGCCGGAGAAATCTCCTATAACATCGTGGAGAACTTTCTTGGAGTATTTGCTGATCAGCTCCTTAAATTTTCAGCAAGTCCTTTCCTAAAACCAAGTAACTTGAAAGTCATGCTTGGTCAATCGCATGATGTGCGAACTCGCTTGTTTGAAGCAATTTTACAGGTTTCAAGAGAATTTGCAGTTCGATCAGTTGTCACTTGTAAATCTGTACAGTCAGAGGCCATTTCAGACCAGCAAGCAACAGAAGTGCTCAAGCAGGTGCAGTTTGCTTCTGCAAAGACTGCTAATAAGATGATCGAGCGCGTCGAAGGTATGATTCAGTGGGCTGACAACAATCACTTGCTACTGATTTTTCAGAGAGCAATGACAATTTCTGTCTTGTATCGCACGCTCTTCTTAGTGCCCCCAAGTGTCAAAACTCTATATAAAATTCAAGAAGGAAAGGAATTGGAAGACTACGCCAATTTTAATCAAGAGAAGCTCCAACAGAAGCTCGAACTTCTGGCAAGGACAACAAGTGAAACAGCAACCCATGCTGATTCATCTTTGAAATATGCCCTAACACCGGATAATATCCTCAAAATGGTCCTGATATTGCTTCGCATAAGAGCCAGTATTCCAGTAATTATTATGGGAGAAACTGGATGTGGTAAGACGAGCCTTGTGAGATACCTTGCCAAAACCTGCGATGTTCCTCTTCATGTTCTCAATTTACATGCTGGTGTTACAGAAACTCAAATCATAAATTTCGTGGAAGACATAAAGAAAGAAGCTTTGTCCTCAGAGAGGAGCAAGCAACCGGTGTGGGTATTTCTTGATGAAATCAACACTTGTGACTACCTTGGTACCATTAATGAGATCATGTGTCATCGCACTATCAGAGGAAAGTCACTACCTTCCAACCTTGTGTTCATTGCTGCTTGTAACCCATATCGACTTCGCCCAGTGGGAAAGATATTAACTTCAGGCCTTAGTGAGAAAACGTCCACAGATGAATACTCCCGACTGGTGTACCGTGTTCACCCACTTCCAGAGACAATGACTGATTATGTCTGGGATTATGGCTCGGTAAGTCCGGAAGATGAAAGAAGATACATCGCCAGGATGGTGGAGGGTGTTTTTGACAACAAGCATGGACGTCTACTGGTTGAAGTTCTTTTTTCGTCCCAGAGATTGATTCGAGATTTTGAAAACACACCATTCTGTGTGAGTTTACGAGATGTCCATCGCTGTATTGTTCTCATGAACTGGTTTCATCGGATTTTACAAGAACGGGAAAAACTTGCACCAGCCAAGATTCCAACCCATATCCAGAGCTACTATGAGCAAACGCGCAGTGTTTCACTAGAGGTGCGATCTGTGGTGTTGGCACTGGCTCACTGTTACCAGTCACGTCTGCAGACAGCAAAGAGAAGAAAGGAATTTTGTAGTGAGATCTCAAACCTTATTGGAAAAGTAGAGCAAGGTTTTGAAGCCAAACGTTTTGATGCTATTGTCAGGGTGGAGCAGGAAGAATACTTGGCCCGAATGGAACCTCCTGAGGGGACAGCAAAAAACGCTGCTCTTCGAGAAAACGTCTTTGTGATCCTTGTTTGCATTCTAAACCGCATACCTGTTTTTGTTGTTGGCAAACCTGGTTGCAGTAAGTCCTTGTCTATGCAAGTTATTCGAAGCAATTTGAGGGGCAAGGACTCAAAGGATCCTTTCTTGAAACAGCTTCCTCAACTGTATGTTGTATCATATCAAGGTTCCGAGTCATCAACCTCTGAAGGGATTCTCAAAGTATTTGAAAAGGCAAGGAGGTACAAGGTTGAAGGAGCCAGTGATGTTCTCCCAGTTGTTCTTTTGGACGAGATTGGCTTAGCTGAGGTGTCAGCTTTCAATCCTTTAAAGGTTCTACACAATTTGTTGGAACCTGGTAATGGGCAACTTCCTGATGTCGCTGTGGTTGGTATTTCTAACTGGTGCCTTGACCCTGCCAAGATGAACCGTGCTATTCACCTGTCCCGACCTGAGCCTGATATTCAAGACCTATTTCAGACTGGTCAATCTATCAGAGAAGCGCAACTGGAGCGAGGAAATCCCGAGATGGGCACATCGCCAGGATACACCCATGCACCAAGTTCGTATCCAGATGATTATCAACTTGAATGCCTTGCAAAGGCCTACCAAGAATACCAGAAAGCACAAACACATGAGAATTTCCATGGACTTCGTGACTACTATTCGCTAGTGAAATCATTAAGTTCTTCCAATTGTGACAAGTGTATTGCTCGTCACCAGGACGAACAAAAGACGACAAGAACCCAACGTGCCTTACAGAGAAACTTTGGAGGTCTTCCCTTTGAGTTGAATAAGATTCAACAATTGTTTCTGGGACATTTTCAGTCAGAGCGTGTATTAGAAGACACCCAGTCCTTTCCTGTCACAGATCTTATCTGTGATAACCTTCATGACAAGTTTGCGCGTCACGTAATGATAATAACTAATGGAGACTCTGCCATTGGTATTCTAGACCAAACATTGAGGAGTTTAGAGAAGGAGAAGGTCACAATCTTTGGAAGTCGCTTTGAAGAAGACCAGTCAGAGGAGTATAACTACAACATCCTAAGTCGTATCATTCTTTGCATGGAGAGAAATTGTGTGCTGATTTTACGTGATTTAGAGAGCATCTATGGAAGCCTCTACGATATGCTGAATCAGAACTACACTGTTGTTGGACAGAAAAAGAACTGCAGAGTTGCTCTTGGACCTTTCAGCAACCCAATGTGTCAAGTTCATGATGGATTTCGTTGTATTGTGCTCATTGATGAACAACGGGTTGATTACACGGATCCTCCTTTCCTTAATCGTTTTGAGAAGCAGCTGCTACGCTTTTCAGATGTACTAAACGATGATCAGAAGGACGTGATCTCTTGCCTCAGAGACTGGACGAAAGCCATTTCAACTGTTCCAGAACCCAAGTCTCATTTCAATGAGACAGACATGTTTCTGGGCTTCAATGAAGATACTCTCCCATCCCTGGTTCTCCACTGTAGCAAAGATAAGTCAGTCAAGAAAGACAAGCTTGCTGAGCTGTGCAAGGAAGAACTGATGTCGACTGCAACACCAGATGGTGTCTTGCGAAGCTTGAGGTCTGATTTGTCCACAAAAACGATGGACGAGGTGCAATTGCTCTTCAACAGCTATTTTTTAAAACCTGTTCATAGTGGCCTCAGAGGATATCTGCGACAAGTTCTAGAGGATCTTCAAACAAAGTCTGAAGATCAAAATGATACAGGTAGAGGCATGAAGCTGTTGATAATGACGCACAGCAATATTCACACAAATGTCTCACAGTTTTTAACTGGTCTGGGGAATTGCCAAGCAGAAAAGCTAAGTGCTTTCAAGTCAGAGAAACAACTAGCAAAGCAGTTGCAGAACTTCTGGAAATCCGATGCAAATATTCTTGTACTTCAGTGTAAGCCCGACCTTGATGCTCCTCACATGCTAGTTGCCAAGCATCTCATTGAAGACCAGAGGAACGCCTACATTTCTTCCAAATCTGGAAATGTTGAGCAACCTACCAAACATGTTTGTATAATCGTCCACGTCCAGCGTGCAAGCAAATGTAAAGCGGTGGAGAGTCCGCATTGGCAATTTAGCTTCTTAAGTGGTTGGAAACAGGTGACAATTGATACGTTAGAAGAACCAGTTATGCCAATCATGGCTCTTTTGGAAGAGAACGTCACAGATCTTCTCGATACCGAGTCATTTTCCTTTGAAAGAATCGCGTCTGACCAGTTGCTGTGGTGTTTTACTCGTATCAAGTATTCATCAGTACAACAACCTACTTTAAACGCTGTTTTACGTCTGGTAAAGCAGGTGAAATCGTCCCCTGCGATGATGAAATGTTTCAAGAAGATTGTCGTCGACTTGCTAAGGAAGGAAGAAAACGGGAAGTCTCACGATTCCCTACAAAGTTTGTCCTGGCTGGTGATAGTGGCAAGTGATCGCCTGGCTTTAGTGAACTCCTCCACTTTGGTTGGTGCCATAGAACATCATTTCAATCATCTAATACAACAACCACTTGCAAAGATTGTGTACTTCTTGGAGAAAGAGTCTGCCTGGCCTAAAGAGATGTTTTCATTTGAACCTACGTCTGATGACAGGTTGCACGTTTGGACAGAGTTGTTGCTTGATGAGGCCATCTTCTGCATTGAAGATATTCCTGAATCTCAAGGAGCCGAGTCTTACCTTGTGTCAGGTCATCGCCACAAGCTGGAATTTCCTTTTTCCTCTGTTTTTGCCAAGAAAGTGGACAAAATCAAGTCGCTGTTCATAGATGACGTCAGGCGTCTACAGTTAGAAGATGCTAACCTCGATGAAAATGGAGAATTGGAAGCTGATGTGTTTGAAGCGCAGCTTCAAAGATTCGTGCCAGAAATAAAGAGGACAATCCAGCAGGTGTTTGATGATGAACATCTTCAAAGTATTCCTCAGTCTTATGTCAATGATCTTCTTGACTTGAAAACAACTTACTTGGCTGGGCTTCTTCGACGGGATGACCGAATTGATCTTTTGAAGTCAGTGGTATCGGAGCACATAAGAGTACCAGCAAGTGGAGATTTTGCTCTTCTCATAACTCAGTTGCACTGTGCCTTTTGGATGAAAGAAGCGTTCTTCCTCTCCGTCCTTCACATGTCCGTCAAATGTCGTGATATTGTACCCGTGGACGTGAAAACCTTAACCTCTCCGTTTGTGGTCACCTTCGACAAAATGATGTTTGAAAATCAGTATTCATCAATTGTTTTTACTAAACCTCAAGTATCACCCAATGTAATTGAAGGCAACGAAGAGGGAATAGAAGAAAAAGTCAAACGTGTAGGACCAGAAATGGAACTACAAAGCGAGGTCGAGGACAATGGGGAACTCCAAATTGAAGAGGAAAGTAAAGATTTAGACGAGAATGACCTTCCACCGACGTTTGTGGAGTTACTGGTTGAGACTTTTTGTAGCGCTCTATTTCCTACAGCCGATTTAGTCAAAACCTTTCAAGATCCACGTCATTGGCAGCGATCGGTGAGTCTTGTTCTGTCGATGGTGAGCAGGATGCAACTGTCAGTCCCGGCCTTCCATTTTCTGAGACTCTGTCACGATTTTGTTTCCTTGGTATTGTCGCAAACGTCTCTCGATCCTTACAGTCTCTATTGGATGGGCGAAATTGGTCACGTTTATGCTTCTGAGGGACACCTGGACTCTCAGGAGTGCTTTGAGCGGATTGATGAGATAATACGCTCTCTTGAAGATAAAGATGAGACTTTAAACAGCTTGAAAGAATTCCGCGTCCTTCTGTACGCACGTTGCATTGACTCTAACCCAGACACACCCTTACGTGGGCTCATTTTGAAAAGAATTTCTTGCAGTGGGGACAAGGCTCTTGTGAAGCTTGCCGGCCCTGTTGTACATCAAATTTTTAACGCTGAAAATCACTTTTGCCCCGGTGTATTTGAAGATCTCTTACATGATCTTTCCTTGTTGGAAAATCATCCAGGTCTTCAAGATATGTGTCATGCGTTGTCATCACTAACTGGAGACGTTGAACTTGATTGTTCTTTTGTCGTTATGTGCTGTGATCTTATCTTAGACGTCGGTTTCCCTTTAATCGATTTAGCTACCACATCTGGATCAAGTGACCAATGTATTGGAAACTTACGAAGGGCAGCAGAAATTGTATCCAGACCTTGTAAAGGAGGTGAAACGGATACCTTTTCCCTGGTGTGTGCCATGGCATACTTGAGGTCGTTTCTCAGTTCCTTTGCTAGGCTGACGGTGCAAAAGCCTTGTATTCTAGCCAGGGACACAGAGTTTTCGATGCTTGTGAGAGAGGTAAATCCAGTGCTTCTCACAAAAGAAAATCCGGAGTTGGCCTCTATCAGAACATCACAGACACGATTATACTTTCTTCGAGAGCTTCGCAAGAATTTGCCACTTCACGCCATAAAGCAAATTGTTATGGACAGCGAAAAACTCCCAGCACTGAGAGCCTTAGAGTGGCACGCAGAAGACCAAAATTTGGTTGGCAAGCTGAGCTTTGACCCTTTTGTGGCGCTAACAGAGAAAACGGAAGCTAAGAGGGCTTTAGCGAGTCTTATACAAGATAAAAACGAAGAGCCACTCAGAAGTTTACTTATCTCCTTGCAGCAATCACCTGCCCAAAAGATTGAGTTTGCAGCCGTCTTGACCAAGTGGTATTATTTGGTGCGGTCCGTTCGAAATCTAGGAGATTCTGAAGAGAAAGCTATAAATTTTGTCAACGATGAGATCAACGATTTGCCAGCACCCTATGCCGCTCTGCTCCAGCGGATTACTGGAAAGAAAGATTTCCAGGTTCAAGAGCTCTGCATCTCACCAGAATCCTCTCCAAAGGATGTCCACAGAGCAGCATTGATCCTTCATCTTTGCATTTTGTTGACGTCACATTACACTGGGACGAAAAGTGAATTCCAGGCTTTCTTGTCCTACCTTGTGAAGCCACAACGAACAAGGGATACATTCATCTTGGCATCAGCTAATAATCCACAGACCCCGTTTGAGATGCACCGAAATTCCAGTTTCCTTTCTAAAAACATTTCTTTTTATTCATGTCCCTGTGGCACGTTGTCTTCCTTTAAGAGTCCAGGAGATTCTACTACTTGCCCCGAGTGCAAAACATCACGGATTGTTGAAATCAAACAGAAAGTAGATGAAGCACCTCACAAGGCATGTTCCCAAGTGAAAGGCTACATTTTACTCCCACCATCAAGAGATGTTTTCTGTTGTGTACGATCTTTAGGTCCTTCAGATTTCCGAATAATTCATCTTCTTGTACACGGAGCATTGTATGGAGGGCTTGCGCTGGGAATGATTCAAGCTGAATCTTTCGCTGAAGACATGGTCAAGAAAGACGAAGAAAACAGTTTTGCTGATGTTTGTTTCCAACACATTGTCAATGATCTTTCTGCCTTGTGTCACCTCTTTCATTGCAAAGAGGAAGAAGTTGTTTTAGTCCTGCACAGCATTTTAGAAGAAACGGCACCCATCCTCACTACTATTGGCCATTGCACAACGGACATCATGAGAAGGTCGATGGAGAAGAAGATTTCAGACGCCATTGGACGTCTTGTTCGTGAGTTTTGTGTTAAAAGGAAGATTACCATCCCTAACGTCGCTGAGTCTTTGTCTGAAATTGAGAGGCAGATTGAAGAATGTGACAACCTCCAGTTTGCAGACACAAGTGAAAGAAATTTACATATACCACACTTGTTTCGGGCGACCAGTTTAAAAAGCCTCGACAGCTTGCGCTCATACTACATGCATGCAGGGAGTGAAATTAAAGCAGCTCATCCACTTCTTGGGTTGTTTTTAGATTTCCATGACAGTCTCCCTATGGTTTCACACCTCTGTAACCTCCTTATCTGGACCAGAATGGTGGAAACTCAACTAAGTAGACGGATAAGCAGACAAGATGCGTCCAGGTCACCAATTGGGGAGTTTATCCGTGGCGCGCACCATTCTCAGAAAATCACTGATGAAGAAAAGGAATTGCTAGGTAACGCCTTCAAGAAGTTTAAATCATCCTGGGAGAAGATTCGTCCAGCTATTAGGGAAGCAATAGGAACAGAAGTGCCACACATGACCGAAACGTCAAAAATTTCTCTTTGTCTGGTGGAAAGAAGAGATAACGGACGATTTTTATGCACCGCTTTGGAAGTTTTGCAGGAAATCCAGAATGACTTTGTTCAAAAGGCACTTGCTATTGCAGCGTCTAGAAAATGTCCAGCACTTGGATTCTTGGAGCGAGAAGGAGACACAGCAGTTGTCCAAATGGTACACCTACAAGATGCACAAGAGAAAGAGATAATTCATTATCAATGGTCAAATGACATTTTAAAGCATTCCCAGCACAACACTGAGTATGGCCAGGGTAGAGAAATACTCTATGACATTGGAAGGATTGAAAAAGAATTGGCTGTTAGTTTCCTGTTTGGGAAGTCGTACCTGTCATCTACTGGTGGCCTGCGTGAGTTCATGTTTTCCAAAGAGCTGTTTCATGCATGTAAAGGTATTCTGGATGACCTAGAAACAATAGTGCCACAGCAACCACTGACCCAAGATGTCCAGGCTGGTCTGCGACGTCTAAAGGAGCGTAGCCTCAAGGGTGTGCAAGACTTTCTAGAGCACATGGAAATAGTTCTTTGTCTCCTGAAAAAACATGAATCTGGAGAGCCCAGTGAACCCTTGATAGAATTCACGGATCGATGGCTTGCAGATTCAAGACCGTTTCCAACAGATCTCCTTCCAGAACCAAGTAAAGCTGTATTGCTGATGCACGTTGTGTCACTTTATGAATTCCTGGAAGATTTGCTGGCCGACTCGGCCACAGAAGGCATTCACGACATGTACCGAGAAGAACTGCCAAGCGACACAAGGAAGCAGATGTCCACTGCAATTGAAAATAACAGTACCATGGGATCCGACAACATTCCCCTTGTGAAAATCACGATAGCTCTTCGTCGCTTCATTTTTCGCTATATTTCAGCCGAAGAGATGCGACCAGAACCTGGACTATCTTTACTTGAGCATATGTTAGAGAGATCCCTCTGGCCAATGGAAATTACCATAGAAAGAAAAGAATTTAGCAATGAACGGTGGAGAGAAGCTATCAAATCTGTTTTCCCAGAGGTTCTAACGCTTGGCCATATCCATGACGTCTTGGCCCTTTATCAGGACCAAATTAAGGTTAGTTCTTCAATCTTTTTTTTTTTCGCCAAATAAGGTGCTTTTTATTCGTCAGGTCAGAGGCGACATGAAATATTTCCTGAAAGATAAATTTCAAGAAAGTCTTCCATCAAAACGCTCATATTTTCCACGCCCTTTAAAGGCAACATTTAAGAAGCAACATTGAGGTAAAGAAAACAGAAATAGCCCCCCCCCCCCCCCCTTTTTTTTTTTTCTTGGTATGTAAACTCTAATAAAAATAATTATATAATGTTTGGTTGTTTGCACACCCATCACCAAAAAAAAAAAAAAGCGGGGGGGGGGGTGGCTATTTCTGTTTTCTTTACCTCAATGTTGCTTCTTAAATGTTGCCTTTAAAGGGCGTGGAAAATATGAGCGTTTT
>Ga0126339_10001655_pt1 | contig 15380 bp, 15 predicted proteins | sample OrbTmetagenome_2_FD_92532 | JGI IMG/M metagenome (GOLD analysis project Ga0126339, IMG submission 92532) | Coral microbial communities from Petempiche,Puerto Morelos, Mexico - Orbicella T R C metagenome | ecosystem: Host-associated > Invertebrates > Cnidaria > Coral | place: Petempiche,Puerto... | reverse complement strand
TAAATTCAAACCGTTGTAACACAACACCTCCATATGCTGCAAGGCGAGAGTCATGTTTCGCGTGGTCAAATTCGGTCGTTATGTAATAGTACATGCCAAATGTCACGTTAGCCTGAACGTTCGCATAAAAAGGAAAAAAAAAAGGGATAACATTGAGAGCTTGGGCCGCCTGTGGACAAACTAACTTCCGAGTTAGGATTTCGAGTTGGATTTTCGAGTTGGATTTTCGAGTTAGGATTTCGAGTTGGAGTTTCGAGTTAGGATTTCGAGTTGAGTTTCGAGTTAGGATTTCGAGTTGGATTTTCGAGTTAGGATTTCGACTTGCATTTTCGAGTAAGGATGTAGAGGCGGTCTTTCCGAGATGGCTACTAGTAATCCAGCTGCCACGAATCTGCTAGTTTGTCCTTAAACCGTCTCGTAGATTTCCAGTCCAATGCAGCCAACAAAAGAATTCCTGTAGGAGTGGGGTTAGTGTTTTGTTTTTTTTATTGCGCGTGAGCAGCTACATTTGAATCATGTCGGTGCCAGAACGACCAAAAGGAGGAATAAACCTATACATCGAGCTCGAGAAACATAAGCTCGATCAGATAGCTGCAAGAAACAAAAGAATGTTTCTGGGCAAACGTATAGCTTTCTCGAAGTAAAGCTACGGCGTCTCAGAAGAAAAACGTACAGGGACAAATAATTAACAATTATTCACCGAAGTGGAGGTGAATAGTACTTGCTCATCACCTCCGAGTTAACCAATCAGAGCGCGCGAAAAGCACTATTTACTTACGTGGTATATACTAACTACTTAATAACCGAGAGTGAGGTCGTTACGGGAAAATCTCAAACTGAGGCCTTGGCGTATTGACCTCGCTATCGCTCGGTCAATACGGTAGGCCGAGGTTTGAGATTTTCCCGTAACGACCCAACGGTCGAGGTTATTAAGTTGTTTATTATATGGCTCATGAATTAAAGAAAAGAAAAACTTATTCGAGCGGAAGTCGTCAATTCACATCCGGCGATGCGCCGCGTCACAATGTAGAATGCAAGTAAGCAAAATTTTCACGGTAGATTTCATATTTTGTCCCTCGAAAGCAAACACTTGGAAACTTAAAAACATATCTCGCAATGTAAATGAGCCTAAAAAAGGCATAAACACATGGCAAATTACAGGGGTATCAAACTCGACGACGCGAAAGGCAGATAAGAGTAGAAGTCATACAGACCTATGACTTCTAAAAATTTTGCTATAGCACGGTCTTCCGGCTCAACTCTACATAAAATTCCTCCCTATAACACAACATGAAGTGCCTTTCATAAACACGAGTGAAGCAACAAAAGGGTCGAGTGACCGAAAAGAGAACGGCAAATGTACAAATGTCACGAACCGTAGGAGTCGTGTAGGCTTGTCAACCCCATTTTACACTGATGTCCCTGGTTAACCATCGAGTGCCTAGAAATCTAGAAAAAATGCCGTCAAGCAACACAAAATAGCGAGGTCGAACTTCAAACAAATAAGGATCGAAAAGTACACTACGCCATTGGCTAGCTCTATCTTGACCAATAGGAGTCGTGTTTGCCCTGTCAACCATTTAAATCATCAAACCACTGAAAATGTATTGGAAATCCCGCCAAAAATATCCCGCCAAAAAATCCTAACTCGAAAATCCAACTCGAAAATCCAACTCGAAAACCCAACTCGAAAATCCAACTCGAAATCCAACTCGATATCCTAACTCGGTAAATAGGCAACCTCATATATCGCCCAACCTACTTTACATTGGTTTTCATTACTAACGTTAACATTTCTTTCATGTATAGCTTAACCAATTTCATGTAAGGTTTTGCGCTTTCGCAAGGGGTATTTTTTCGTAGTTAATGACTAAATTTGCTATTCTATACTTAAATAAAACTTTATTAAGAAAGACTGAAAAGTAAATAGCTTGGTTATGCATCTTGCTAGTGTATATGAAGTATTTCATAAATGGGATCGTGTAATGACATGTCTTAAATATTTCTTTTTGGTATGAGCCAGATATGATATCAAATAGTTTATCTTTAATTGTTGGAGAAATTTTGAGTTGTTGGCAGCGTTAAACCAGTCAATTACGTTGTTAACGAAAATATTTGCAAATCGACAGTGAAGAAAAGTATGATCAATTGAATCTTTCTCACCACATGCAGAAGAGACATTCATCGTCCGCTTTAATACCATATCAATGAAGCTCCGTTTCAGTAACTACAATCCTATTAATAAATTCAAACTGGAATTCTTTCAATTTTGTCTCCTTGCAGATGCTCTTTAGGGCGGTAAAAAAATTTTTTCCAGGCATTCTTATCTAGTCTTATTTTGCTGTTCCAATTCATTGGGCCTGTCTGGTTGACAGTGTGAATTTTACGGTTTAGTAAACCATAGAAGTCTCTAGTTTTAGCATTATCCAGTTGCATTTGTGTAGAGCCGTCTAACTGAAACAGAAAGTTATTTCTTGTATATACTTCGTTTGCCAGTAGCTCTATATTTTTGGCTTTGATTACTAAATATTTTGGGATTGTGCCGGTAACTTGGTAAAATTGGAGAAAATTCGTGATGCAGTCATTATACTTATTATTAAATTCTTGGAAAGACAGTAGTTGACCATTACTGTTCAGCAGGTCTCGGATAGACAAAATATTACTGTCAAACTAAGGCATTCTTTAATAAAAACTGGTTTTCTTCCGACGAGAGACCATCTCTTGCATTCCGTCGTAGCTGTAGAGATTTTTTTGATTCGTTGAAAAATGTAAGAATATCTTTGTAAAACATGGGCAGACAGTCTATGTATTTTACGATCTAAAAATTGCTGCCAATTCCTTCTTGTCATCAGTATATTGATTGAAGTTCTGTTTTGAGGTTATCAAAGTCTTTTAAGACGAGATCGATTTGAGGGGAGTTAAAGTTGTCACAAATGATGTCAACTAACACATTTCGTTGGCGCCTAATTTCCATCTCTTTACAATATGTCGATTTGGCCTAATTTTTACTTAAAGAAATGGTTGCTGCTCTAATTTTTATCTTAAACATTTCCCAAAAGAGCTGTTTTCTTACTGAATCAGAGTAATAAATGCAAGTTTGGGCGTATGTTTCGCGGATTTTGTTGACGCATTCTTCATCATTCCAAAGAGAGTTGTTAAACTTCCAAAGTCCGGGTCCCCTGGTTGTTAGGTTGGACCACGACAATGAAATATAAATTGCTTTGTGGTCAGGTATTATTGAGGAATAAATCTCACTGTTCTTTACGTGTTGTTCTAGATTTTAAGCAACCACAAAAAAAAATCAATTCTTGATTTCATTTTTAGAGTTTTTGATTTGTAGGAGTATTTGCGTAGCTTTGGGTGTTGTAATCTTTGAATATCTATAAGGTTAAAAATATCCATAGTATTCAAGACAAGATTTCTATAGTTTGTTGCTTTCCAGGGTTTGCCACCAATTTTATCGCTCTTTGATAGGGTACAGTTCCAGTCACCACCTACTATCAGCGTAGTCAGTTCTGATTTGCCTATAAGACAATTGTTTAGTCCTTGTAAGAATTCAAGTAGTTCAGTTTGGTTGTTGGGGGCGTAGATGTTACAAAGTGATAACTTTAAAGAGTTAATAACGATAGTAATTAACACAATTCTTCCCAGTTTGTCAGTGAAAAAGAATTCAACCTTATCTCGCTCCGGAGGATGAATTAGGATACAAACACCTTTGCTGTGCCTGGTGCCAATGGAAGAGAATATTTAATTTCATCTTCCTATTCATTTCTCCAAATACTCTCATCATTCAGATCGGAATATGTTTCTTGTAAGAAGCAGAATTTAGATTTTTGATCTTTAAGATACGAAAAAATGCTCCTCCTTCTACTCTGTTCTCTCATTCCCCTAACATTAAGCTAATTTTTTTTGCATGCAGAAAACCTACGACAAATTAGTAAAGGTAAATTAATCCAACACACACGCACCGATACAAAAAAAAAAACAAACAAACACGAACACAAACAAAAACAGTTAAAGAGATTCCCTTCTTCTAACTTCGAACTGATTCCTGTCCCCAGATACAGATAGAATAATATATCACTTAACGACTACCTTAAAGATTTTCCATGTCGTTTTTTCAAACACTCTAAGTGGTCGGCCCTCCGGAGAAGTTTTAATGAATACTTTCCCGTCCATCGACCTCGCACTAACCAGAAGACCCTCTTTGCGTTTTTGGCTGGCTTGCTTTAGGAGCTCCCGTCTGTAGGAAGTAAGGTTCTCGTTGAAATAAATTCTTTCTGCTGCCACTCGCGTTGCCGCGGTTGCGGAGGGAAATAAATCCGATACCCGGACATTTTTTAGCTTGGTTCTTGCCTTGCATAATCTTGACTTCACCTTGTGATTTTGGAATTTTACGATAATTGGTTCCACTCCTTTCCTATTAAACTTCTGTGAGATTTCAATGTCCTCCGGGTTAACATCGACGTTTATGGCCCCTGCTAGCTTTAGGACAGCCTCCTCTGTTGAAGTATATGCAGATTCGGGGACTCCATGGATTTCCAGTGAGTTTTTCCTTGTGCATTGTTCCAGATCGTAGAAGATCATAGAGTTCCGCGATCTCCTCTTCTTGTTCGCTAATCTTTATCCTAGCTGCCACCAGCTCGGTTTCGAAGTCATCCTGTCGTTTCATCATTTTGGCTAGTGTAGTTTTGACTGCAGTTAATTCACTCTTCTGCTGTTGGAATGCGATCCGCAATTCCGCCACCTCATTTGTCAGTTTGGAATTCTGGCGAAGAATGTGCGAAACCATAATTTGAATGTCGACAAGCATTTCTTTTAATTCCGAGAGACTAGTGTCCTCGATATTGGTCCTTGGCCGAGCGTCTTCTTCGTTGCCACCGGTTGGTGCTTCTTTATCTTTGGTTGAGCAAACCTCTTCTTCGTCCGCCATGTTTGCACGTTTGAGAATTTGTTGTTCTTCGTCCACTGAGCCGCGCTCGCCTCTCTTGTGCTTTCCTTTAAGTTTTACTCTACCGGTCATATAGTGTTCTTAACTCAAGGCTGTCGATTTACTTACAATTTTCTCAATTTGGGGAAGGAACAGCTTTCTCTCACAAAATGTGCTTCTGCACGCTAACCCCGCGCATGCTCTCTTCCTACAGATTATACTACAGCTTAATGTTTGGTAATCAGAAATGTCATAAAAATTACCACAGCTTGTTGACTAATAATATGTTTTTGGGCATTTGGTTGATTACTGTAGCAGCAGCTGATAGAGTGGAATCTATTGTTTCAGTTCTGCCATCTAATTGGTTTTCATTGTTTAGGTGGCCCCGGTTTTAGTAAACGCACTGTAAATAACCCTCATCTTATTGTAATCTTCTTTGGATGGGCTCACTCGAGCTTCTCTCAACTCAGCGACCGACAGTTCCTAAAATAGCATACATGTACATTAACATTTTACCCCATAAATGCTACACTTGGCAGGAGAAGAAAACAGCTTCTGATTTTCTTTAGTGCGTGAAATTCCGTGCAAGAAAATTTTCCCGTCTGTAAATTGAATTTCATCTCGCGGAATTGGCAGGTTTTAAGATATGAATGAAATTTTGCGATTCTCTCGTTAATTGCTGTATCTTAATGTTGATTCTGTAAAACTGACTCATATCCAAATTACAGGGAAGCGTTCAAGTAAGGCGAATTATATAGGTAGTTAGCATAATTTCAAAGCTGAACAAAGAGTTTCCAACAATCTGATTGGTTCAGCAATCCCTTATATGACGTTATATAAACCGCGCTAGGCTGTTTATATAAAGCAATACAAAATGGCTGCCAGCGGTCGGTTTGCAAATGCTTCCCATGAGGAAATCGCGGAACTTAACATTAGTGCAGTTCCTAAGACAACGCAATATGCAACCAAGTATGGTGTTAAAATTTTTAAAGTGCCACTGACCCCCCAAATTTTTTTTCCGCTAATATAAATTTCCTTTTTCTTCTGATCACCACTGCGAACAAATTATCGTTGTAGCTATTTTAGTTAATTTTGTATGAATTTGAACATTTCCATGTTCACGACCGAGGAATAGCGGAGAATGGGACGAGCTGGCTTAGCTTCTGATCTCATTTCGGGAATAACAATGTTTTGTTTCCGAGAAGAATATATGCGAACATGCGATAGTGTGTGTCAAAATCGTTGCAGAATGCAAGGAATATGTGTTGTTGGAGGCTGTAGCAATACAGGATGCGCAGGATAGAGTATTCCTCTTCATTCAATACCTCTATCCCGATGAAACTCGACCAGAAATAAGAAAAAAGACCAAGGAAGTGGAAATCACTAGTAGCCCGACCCAGATCCCACTTTGCGCGGTCGTGATCATAGAAATTACATGCTCAAACGCCTGTAGAAACGCAGGGATTTTATCAATCGAGATATTTTTAATCGCTGAAGTAATCAGGGAAACTAGCAGATTTCACAAAAAGGAAAAAAAGGTTGAGGTTAGTGGCACTTTAAAGGTAAGTCAGCCTCTTTCATTGAACTTATTGATTTATTTTCAAAACTGTACAAAAAGCAACGGTATCGACAGCTGAAGCTGAAATAGTCTGCAGGTAAATTACAATCGTAACTCTTAATTTACCTTTCACAGAATGATTTGCACAATAAACCGAAATCAAAACAGAATTGGAGTGTATGGTCCACGAAATGAATAAATGTCTTTCGAAGTTTTATTTATCAGCAAGAAAGCAAGACGAAAGCCATTGCAAGAAAACAAGTTTGTTGTCAATCAGGGCGGCCTGAGATCGGTATTTGCACTCAGCTCTACTCAACAAGAAATTCTCAATTTGCGACGGAATTCAGTTCATCGAAGCAAATAAAGCTTTAACTTCTAACCTTAAGCATCTTGCCTGCACCGGTAAAATTGCCGGGGCAATCCACAAGAATTATTTGACGGCTGAAATTTATGCAAAAGTTTTTTGAGAGCGGAGAATTGGCGAGTGCAGATACGAAAATGCCTCGCACTTTGCTGCAGACAACATGGTTTTCCGTTTCGCCATATTTCGGTAAAAGAGGTAGAGAAAGTCAAAGTCTTATGAAGAAATCCATGCTTTGCTTGGCAGTTACAACCGTAGTTGAAGAGTACTTTGAGCTCAACCAAGAAGAACCAGGCGCAGTGCTTTCCACCAAAGATCACACGGGCGGCCTTGGGGGCACTGAAGATCACGCAGATGGAAAAATATTTTCAAGCCCCGGTTCCAAGAGATGCCCAGTTCAGACCATCAAGTCGTATTTTTCGCATCTCAATCCAGAGATAGAGTATTTATTCCAACCGCCCAGGGTAATCTACAGGGTTTAATCCAGAAGAAGATAGTGTCTGCTTCGAGAGGAATGTATTAGGCGATAACATAAGGTGGCTCCATACGGTAATCATTTATGGCGTTGCGCGCGTAAGTGTTATGTTTTGAATGCTGTTTTTGCATTCGCTTTCACTCCTAGTTCTCTCAAACTTATTACATGTAATAAGCAAGCATTGAAAGCTACTGCGAAAGGCCTACCTTGCATCAGTTCCAGCACATGTAGTCCGCGCTAACTTCTTTCATATAAAAGGGGTTAATCGTGTCTAGATAATATCATATGCATTCAATAGGGGGAGGGGAAAAAGTTTTCTGGAATGTAAGTACTGTAACTATAACCAATAATTAGTAGATAAATGTTGTACTGTAGCATTGTATTGTAAGTATTTTTCATTGTAAGTAGTGTTTTTTTGTTGTTGTATTTTTTGTTGTTTTTTGTTTTGTTTTGTTTTGTTTTGCTTTGTTTTTTGGTCTGTTAGTGTAGAAATAAAGTTAATTAAAGAAAAAAAGAAAAAGAAAAAAAATTCTTTTATCGACAGGAAAAAAAATACACCACCAGGAACCGCGTTCAGCTCCTCAGCTTCAGAATCAAAGAAAGGTGCGATGGCTCGAAGCAGTCTATCTGAAGTAATCATTCGACCGAGAGAAACCAGCGTCTCCACCATTCAAAGCGACGAAAACGTCCTAATTTCCAACGGAATTAACCCGAGTTCGATTCTGCCATCGGGGAGCTTTCATGGATGTTCATTTAACATTACCTTGAACATCAACAAGTGATGCGATGAAATTTCTTTGATCCTACAAACTTTCTTTTGAATTTCGTCTTCTAAAGTACTGCTTCGCTGCAAATTCAAGCGCAGCTTTGCTTAGAGACGTCTCTTAAGCTGTCCGTGTCGTTTGAAAGCCGAAAAGTTTACGCAATGAGAAATCTGTTTGACGTTTGAGTCATGTGATTGATCATTCGCACGCGGAGTTCCCGCTGGCACATGTGACCTTTACACTGGAGATAAAACGTGATGATTACCGAATTTCTCTGTTGTTCAGCTCTGAAATTATACTAAAACAATTATTCGCCTCAGGCTCAGTGAATATTGTCGGATAATTGTTAATTATTCGACAACATGCACTGAGCCTTCGGCGAATAATTGTTAATTATCAAGATATATCGACAACATAAATCTAGATTCATCTATTTGTTCCTTTATTGGCTGCCAGGTGTCCGTTGTTTTTTCCCTCGACCAACCAGGCTCTTAATTTTACCAAAAAATGGTTCCCCGATGAAACCGAACGACTGTTATTTCGAGCTATTTGAAAGCTTGGGGATGAAACCCGTCTGCCCAGCAAAAATAATCCGAAGATGGTTTATAAGCTTATTATTTACACACCTGCGGCAACGGAAATTCGTCACGATTTCCTGGTACATGAGGATCTACTTCAATGGTCTTCACTACGGACGTCAAGGAAGAGACATAACTTGGTCCAACAGTAGTTTATTCTGCACACGATAGCGTCGAGGGTGCAGTCAATATAATCAATGTAATCGACGTAATCGAATAAGCTTTACAAACGGACTTTCTCATATATCATCCTTTACACGTCAAGCGTTTACAATATGACAATGCAACTTCTAACATACAATACGAGCGGAAAGTACTTAAGATAGGGTATTCTAATCAACACGACGAAGTTTTCAAAATTAAAAATAGAGAGCTAAGATTAAAATTCACAGCTTGAAATTGAGAAAGAACAAACTTGGGAAATTAAAAGTGGCAAACTTAATTTGAATTTCTTCTATTTCCGAAAATAACTCTTTGTGAAAATGCTGGGAAGCAATGTGTTGAGTTGTCTCGCCAAATAGAATATATTAATTTCCAAGCTAATTTCAATTTACTCTGAATATGATTAATTGAAGTAACTTCTTTAAATCTGCAATATTTACATTAAGAACAAATGACTCTTTGCTGTTAACTGATACACGTGGCTAACTGACATATTTCTAGGGGAGTCTGTGAAAATTTTGCAGACTACAGACTTTTTATTCAATATCGCCTTCTCATTTAATTCCATTTCTGATTCCCTTCGATTAGGTAAGGCAAAAAAGTCTCTTGTATTTCAGTTACTTCGAATTACACATTTCATGCAAACTCTGCGGGGACACTTCACTGGGAAGAACGCAGACGAAAATGCAAAGAGACTGGAAGCAAACTAGTTTCTACTGAAAGTAATCAAAGTGGCTGTGAGCCACTGAACTTGGAAAATAAATTATGAAAGGGTGTTATGAGGCATTGCTCATTAAGGAACTCCTTGTGATTGAGGGCAGTCTAGCTTTCGAACAAGCCGATAAAGCCTTTTTCCATTCAGGGGTGTGTTATGATATTCGAAAAATGAAAAAGTTCAACGTTAAGAAACTGTTTGTTACTTGCCTACACGTTTTACATTACATGTATCTGTACATGTCTTCATTGTGCTATAGTCAAAAACGGCAAGATCATTTTGTTTGGTCAAAAGTGAGGTATAGACTGAACGAAGCACTTGAGCCTGCGGTACGTAAATGAATAATTCATAATTTCACCTTCTGGTAATTGTGCGAGTCATTAAGATTTCGAGTCCTAGTATTGACTACTAGTTTTCGTTTTCTTTTCATTGTTTCTTTTTTTTTTTCTTTCTCTTTCAAGAAACCATTTACTGAAAGGTAGCGTTTGTCTATCCGTTCCTTGTGTTAACAAAATCATCTGGAGACTTTATCATTCGTTTGTATCGATTGCTTTCGAACTCGCAATATCACGTAGGTTTGTGAAGGAAAAACCACGAAGACTTTCCCTGAATCGAATCGCTAAAGAAGAACCTGACAGTGAAAAAATCTTTTACCTTCTACCTCTCGAAAATAACTAACTTGACACGCTGCATGCAACTGTAAAACAGCCTTAGACGGCTGGTGTTTGAAACCGAGGGGTGGGGGGGAACTCATATATGAAAAGGTCGGGGATCAGCGTGTCGTCTCGGGTACAAATTAAGGATTCTGGTCTCGCTTAGGGTGTTGATGACGAAACGTTACCATTTTTAGCTGTCAGTTATCCTTTAGGGTGTACTCGAGAAAATAATATTAAAAGGAACGCTCTCATTTCATTTCTGTTTTCAGGCTTGATTTCCGCTGATCTCTCGAGTACGCGGTCTACAAGTGCGCGCAGGATCCTTTCTTGAACAGTGGTTAATGATCCAGCCTATTCCGTTTTAAGTGGTATCTCTAATGAGGGTCTAATAAAGCTCAAGCAACGAACACATTAGAATCCCTTAGGAATTAAATTCAAATTTTCCTACGAGCATCCTTTGCCTTTTCATATAGGAGTTCCCCCGGATTTCCAAATGTCTAACGGGAAGTGAAGGAGTGAAGGAGTGAAGGAGTGATGGAGTGAAATCGTTCCACCACTACAACCTGGAAAATAACAAATATCTTCCAAGTTAAAAAGGAATGGGAATACTTGAAATGCTACCAAGGGAGAGTTTCCTTGGCTAAAGGCTATCCCAGTGGTGGAGATTCCGCAGTTATGTATAACTACGGGAAAAACATTGGAAATTTTAACGACTTAGATTGTTTTTCTAAAAAGTACGGACACATATATTTTCTACGAAATATAGAAAAGTAATCTTTGTTGTGGGCCTTCTCCCTCGGGTTTCCTAGTCTGTGTCACAGGTGCCATCCCCGAACGAAAAAAAATTAAAGAAGAAGTCTCTAAGAATTGTCTTTCGAGGAGATCTGCTGTGACAGGGGCTAATTGTTCCCCTGGTTTTGTACTACTAGACTGCTAAAAGTATTTACATATAAAAAAAAAAAAAAAATGGGAACAAAATATTTACTGAAATGCAGATGTGGCTATGATTTGTCAAATAAAATTTAGACAGACAATATGGGGATAATAAGCAATTGTTCCCCACAGTGGAGTGGCTAGTGGTGGATATTTATACCGAGCAGCCAAACAGCGAGGTTAATATTTACTGTAGTTACCAACATGCACTGAGGGGAATCATTGTTTTACACCAAACCAATAGGAGTTGCTATCCGTAACTGTTCACATTAAAATTTGTCGTAGAAACTGTCGCGATTTCTAACACTTTTTTAGGCACTTGTTATGTTACTCCGGAGACATTTCTTCTAAGGGAGTTGTAAAGTCTTCTTGATTTAAAAACCACTCTGCAGACATTTTATAAATTTCATTGTTTTAATCAGTGAAAGTTCTTGTAAACTGCAATTTTAACCAAATCGTTTTATAATCTCTTGTTTTGTGTCAAATCGATTTCGCCGACAGCTTCACGGCTAAAAATATATATAAATATATATATATATATATATATATAAATATATATATATATATATATATATATATATATATATATATGTATATATATATCAGTACTTTTCAATGCTGCCAAGCTGCATTTTGCAATTTTCTTCGTTTTACTAGGGAAAGCTGCTTCATAGATTGCTAAAGATTCGATTCTCGCGAACATATCCCGAATTGGGTAGCCAATCAGAATGCGTGAAAAGCGGTTTGTTAATTACAGAGACAGTGATGGAATAGAATGTTTCTTCCTTCTACTCAAGTAGTAGCCTCGACCTCTGTCAGACAATAAATAGAAGGAACAAGCTTTGTTGGAGTATAATAAGTGTATTCTGTGCCAATAGCCAGGGTATTTTGAGTCATTTTGGCCATATACAAAATTACCTTGAAATTGAAGGAAACTTGAAAATAGTAGTTTACTAAGATAGAAAAACGCTAAAGAGGTAAAAATAATCCAAAACTTACCAAAGATGGGAAACGATGGAAAAGATTATCACGTATTATAAACGACAAACTTGAAAACTTTAGGCTCAGCTTTTCAAGACACGTTAATTGTAGAGTCGAATAGAGAATACCTGGGCGATAAAAAAGCTCACGTGTCACGACTACTGCAATTAGGTTAATTAATTTGCTTAGATAAATAGAGCCTGGCTGGTTTATATCATATTGGATCAGAAATTTAATCTGAACATGTGATGGTCTTTTTTAGTAACAACAGTGGGGCAGACATCCTTGACAGTTACTTCAGCAGCACGTTTAACAACACCGACCAAAAGTCCATCGACAGAAGCAGAATCAACAGGTAGAAAATAGTTTGAGTTTAACGATTCTCTTTCGTTCGAATAGCCTTCTGCAAAACGAGTAAAGGTTTGCCTTAAAATAATAATTGAAAGAATCAAAGTGCAGCTTCTCAAATCAAAGACAAAATATTCGCTTGTAAATTTATGATTAAAACTGGCATTGGTGGAAAGGAAATGGAGTAGTTAGAGAGGCATCAAACGACCGATTGTGATTGGTGACGATTGCGATTGTCTAGCCGGTAAGCATGATTACAGGCATGTTTCTGTTGGGGGGTTCGGTTTAAATCGATCGACAATTTAATCAGGACAGATAGAAAGAAATAGTCTTATAATATAAATCGTTCGTTAATCTTTTAAGAGGTAACACAACCGACAGAAACTGGAACCAAAGAGTCACAAAACCTACCATGGCGCAATTAACATCGTCCACATATTTATTGACAGAATCAAATTCTGAAGACACGAACAAAATCGAGTTTGTGTCTTAAAGCCAAATAATCAATTGCAATTTGAATAGCTAGAAACGCGTTTTTGGATAACGGGTTTCTTTTAACTTAATTACCTCCGCTTTAAGGTTTGTATTGTTCAGTAAGTTTGTTTTAGTTTTTCTTATGGTTAAGATATTATCAACTACATATCATTTTAATATTCTTTCCCGAGGTAAAAAAAATTAAAGATTCAGGCTTTCTGGTTAGTGCAGAAGCTCGGCTTCCTGATAAACTGTTGCATGCCCAGTGGCATGTGCCGATATCTTTTAGTTTGTTGTTTTATGGTTCTTGATCACCACCTTTGAAAACTTATTATAAAACAAAAATCGCGGCTCAAGTCATGGTTAAGAATGAACATTGGTGAATAGTTTTTCTGAAAGTAATAAATTATTCATGATGCTATCAGCCAACCAGAATACTCTTTTCTAGTCAGTTGGGTGAGTTTAGAAACCCAATTAAACACGTTGAGTTGAAAACTTCAAGTGCTTCAAAAGATTGCAAACACTTGGGGATAATGTTTCTTACTTAACATATTCACAAACCAACACAACAAGAACGTTAACTGACAAAAGAGCTTTTAAAATTGCAATTGGATGTCTGTAATTGGAATCCCTCTTGATCTCGCGACACTGAGATACGCTACAAACAGTCTTGCAGAGAATTAATCACGATCAATAATTTTGATAGAGGTACAATTAAGTGAAAAATAACGCTATAAAGCAAAAACTTAGCCATAATATATAATTACAGTAAATTGTAATTTTGTTTTCAGCCACACCTCCTAAGAACAATGCGAAGGATTTTCCACCAGAGGAAACTACCAAAAACAACACCAAAGTGATTGTAATCGTCCTCGTCTTACTGGCCATTCTTATTTTGATAATCTTGATCATATTTTACGTCATGTATGTGCGACGTCGAAAATTTAAAAAGCAAGGTAATTCCTCTAGCACCATACAGCTCTTTACCATAAAACTGATTTCTTTTAGTCACACAAAGTTCCGAAGACTGCTTGTGATGCTTACTTTTGCCCACCGGTTCTGGTCCTTGGAATATCTGTTCCCCATCCGATTTCCATGAGCTGTACAAATGTAGTTGCTGCCTGGTCAAAATTGTGTTTGGTTGTTTAATATTTCGGCCATCCTCTTCTAACCGCCAGCACTGAAGGTGTAAATATGGCCATGGAACCACACCCCAGAAAGTGTTTACTGTGTGTAAATAAGATATTAATATGTCTACTGGCTGGCAAATTTAACAAGAATACTTGCTATGAAGTAGGTTTAGGTATTCCTGGTGGAAAAAACTAAAATAAAACTGAAATGCTTTTTTGTTGGTTACCTCTTGGTCACGATGGTCCCAGATAAATTCTAACAAATTAGCTCGTTGTGTGCCCCTGGTGATATAATGAGGCAGTTTTAACTTTCCAATCGTCTTTGAAGTTATATGAACGGTAACTCATTTTTCTTTTTCTTGGTGTTAAGTAAGCATGGAAGAACATCCTACTCTTGTTCCCGAAGACACTCCCATTTTGGCATGTTTTAGCAAACCTTTTAGCAATATTGATATATTGTTAGTGTTTTTTATTTATTTATTTTTTTAAGTTGTTTGTTTTGTTTTGTTTTTTTACTAAATATCTTCATAACTACTGACGGGGACGCTGACGCTTGCTGGAACATCACAATAAACAGTAAGTATATATTTGAATATGAATTTGCTACTTATGAACTATTCGATGGTTTTTATTATCATGAATTTGATTTTTTGTGTATGTGCCACTGGTATTGTAAAAACTCTGCTCCCTCTTTGCTGCGATCAAAACCTGCGATACACTTGGATATAGATCTTACTCTGGATATGGGATGGGGCTTAAGGATGTGTGGAATTTGGGAAAGAGTCGACTGGCATTTTTAAGTTACAAAATAGTTACCACACAGTTGAGTAGGAAGAGAATATTATACTTTGAAAGTCACAAGTTGGGGAAAAAACAACAGCAACTGCTATTAATACACTTTATTGTCTTAGTAAAGGAGTATATAAGAACGTTGAGCCCGAGGAAGCTATGTTTTAAGACAGTAGATTGACTAGAATTCGCTGAATGACATCCTAGCTTTTTTTGAGACTAATACGGGAAAAATGTGTAAATTGAGCACGTTGTTGGTATAATTTAGGCTTTAATTTTGAGTACGATATTTGCCACACTAAGTTAATTTGGCACGCTTCATAATTTTAATAAATAAAAGCATCTGGTAATGCAAGAGGTCAATCTATCATTGTCATGACAACGTTTTAGATCACGTGAAGTCCAAAGTCGGGTCCGCTGCACTTACAACAAACCTTTAAGTCCAGGACAACAATCAGTTGAACACGGACGACACCTGGATAGCTCTGCTGCAGAAGTCACAGTACATGTAACACTTTCGAGGACT
>Ga0126339_10001653_pt1 | contig 15383 bp, 8 predicted proteins | sample OrbTmetagenome_2_FD_92532 | JGI IMG/M metagenome (GOLD analysis project Ga0126339, IMG submission 92532) | Coral microbial communities from Petempiche,Puerto Morelos, Mexico - Orbicella T R C metagenome | ecosystem: Host-associated > Invertebrates > Cnidaria > Coral | place: Petempiche,Puerto... | reverse complement strand
CTTTTCAATTTCCTATTAAAGTAAACTTGGCAGAAAAAAAACGCCCCAAGCACGAGAAGCAGAATCTGTCTGATTCGTAACGACTGATTCCCAGATGAAAAAAATTGACTGTTTATTTTACGAAATTCCGGGTGTACCTCTGTTGTTCTGTATATTTTTTCAACGCAGCAAACTCATTTTGTTTTATTATTCGCTGACTCAGTTATACGCAATACGATATTATTCAGTAGACCATGTATTTGTCTTGTACGAGTGCTCGAGCCGGAAAAACGTTTCCAAACGAACAGGCATTGTTAGCCAAGAAACCTTTGTTTCCTAAAAATGCTCTGAAAAAAATTGATAAATTTTACAAGTGTTTGAAACTAACTTTGATCATCAAATGGAATAGTTTCGTCATTCTAAAGTTATCTTCATTTGTATATTTACAACAATTACCATTTTCATGACGGGCGCGATGTATGTACGTTGTTAGATTTAGGCCACTTCCGAGGTTACCTTTTGCCTCTGTTTCAAAACGAGTCTTTGTGCAAAACCTTTCAAATGAAAATGAGTTTGATTTGCTTGAAAATGAACTTGTTGGCAGTTAACAAATCAAATGTTGTTTAGCGTTGTCTGTACTCTTATCGACAACGATATGCGTCATCACAGTAGTCAAAATGTTGTAGACTCACGAGGCGCAGTCGAGTGAGTCCACAGCAAATTTTGACCACTGTGATGACGCATATCGTCGTCCATAAGAGTACAGACCACGTTAAACCACATTCGATTTGTTTTTTTTACCACAATTTCAACGTCAAAGAAAAAGTTTTTCTTCAGCGCACGAGCTGAAAAAGTCATTGCGTGACACATTGACGCGGGCGGGAGTTGTCTGGACTCTTCTCGACAACAGCAAATTAGCCAATCAGATTGCGAGATTAGTAGCAATTGTGGTAAAAAACGTAGATTCGTTTGACATTAAGGCACAAGGTAACTCGGAAATGACCTATTAAGCACCTAAAAGACAAATATAAAAATTGTCATCCGCAGATGTGTCGTCACAGTCTTCAAGCCATGTTTATAGCTCTATTCGTTCTGGTGATGATTTCAGCATCAATGTCCCTTCCAGTCGATTACCAACCTTATTATGACAGTTACCAGCCTCGAGACCTCGGTAAGGACAAAAGAGAGCCAGACCCACCAGGGCCGTCTTCACAGAGCCGGCCTCGACACGGAAGGCGAGGTTACTCTGACTCAGCTTACGTGTACGGAGCGGACAGGCAACAAAGGCGAAAAGTACCAGATAGCTACTACGAACCAATCAGCGTGTAGCATCACCTGATTTGAATTGTACAGCAAAGGACGTAGACTCTTGAATCAATATTAAATATAAGGCTTATCGCTTTCAATGTATAACTTCATTAAAAGTGTTTAGTTTCCCTGGTAAATGCATCGCCCATACATTCTTTTAACCTCTTTCGTTTCACATAAAATAATTAAACATCGAAAGAGAGCTGAAACTATCGATATGGAACTAAATCAGCCCCGGTCTTTGACTAAATGCCAAAGTTTTTCGAACCAATGAAAGCGATACATTAACAGTCACGTGATTTACATGCACCGGTAACGTTAGCGGGCTTTCTTTGTATTTGTATTCAATAATCTCGGGAGAAAATGATTTTGTGTTCCCTCAGTCTTTGTAGAACCAGATTGCTGGTTATTTATTTCTTGTACTCGATTTTCTGCGGCACTAGACTAAAAAAAGCTGAACGAAGGGAAAAAACGCAGGCGCATTCTGTCGCAAACTTGACTGTATCTCGTTCCATGTACATGTTCATGTAATGCGCCTTTGAGAGACAGGTTGCACGAGGCGTTGCATAGTGTATGTAATCACGCCCTGAATTGTCTCCCAACTTTCTCGATGCAACATTATAAAGCATTGCACATGGTAAAATTAGCTTCTAATTTTCGCATCGCCGGCTGCAACGAAAGCTTTCCGAAATAATATATATTTCAGGGGAGTTACACTTTATGGACTATGCAACATCTAGCGCAAATTGTCTGGCAACCGCGAAGCAAAGTGCACGACAAGTTACGCAAAACATTGAGAAGTAAAGGCTTCTACATTACGGGATTCCCTGATAAGAAAAAAAGAGAGCGAAATTTCTAGAAAACTACTCATTCATTCACTTCTTGGCCTTGATGTTGCGTCACGGTAGCACATCAACTTGAGGCCATCTTGCTTTAGCTTTCTCAGAAATGGTTTTCTTCCATACAGGCGCCTTTTCGGCATGTTATGAACAAATGGATCAATAGAAGCCGATGTAAAACCAGTTCAAAACCAGAATCAAAGGACGTCAACAAGCAACTGTGAATGACACTTTCGTCTTTTTTTTTGGGGGGGGGGGGGGGGGGGGAGGGGTTATTTTTTATTCTTTGGTAATGAAAGCAAAATTACTATCATTATAGCTTTTCATGACATCTGTGATCAGTTACTGAAAAGACGCACGGTTACATGATCCTCGCCACAGCAAATAAGTAGCCTTAACAACCTTGAGGGTCAACCTCCACTTCAGATAGTCATAATTTCACACACATCGTTTACGGAGAGTAATCTATAAAACTACCTTTACGTGAAGCAGAACCAACGGTCACTTTATTTGGATTTACTTATTTACACTTTTACTTGAGGAAGTTGGATCGACTACAACATACAAAAATAACTTGACGAAATGTAATATTTACAACCATGTAATTTACGTCTAAATACAACATGTTACAACTCACATGGAGCTCACATGTACGACTTGCCATGACGTTAGAGACACCAAACATCTCTACTCGCATGCTAACTAGATTCCACCATAGTTAATAAAGGGAAGTGGTTAGGAAACCGGGAAAAGTTCTTTGCTGTATGTTTTCGTTGGCTATTTGGGGGTTGACCCTACACAAAACCGCGCAAAAAAAAAAAACAAAACAAAAACAAAAACTGAAAACAAAAAGTGGCTATGTGAGCTCATACAAATAGCCAATGGAAGCATTGCGATTAAGCATAGTCTATGAGCATAAAACAAGATGTGCAGAGTCAAGGACCTTCCGACATAAATCTCAGCCTGTTTGTTTACTTCTTTGATATTTACCGGCCTTCCTAACCATTTTCCTCTATTAACTATGATACCACACTGATGAAGTACCTCTTCTAGCATTCGCGTAGTCTAATTGGTTATTACTTGCACGTGGAATAGACTTTTCGATATATTAAATTCAGTTTGGCGGTGAAGCCTAGAGGACACAAACAAAGGGAATTGAAAAGTATGTTTGTTCATTTCTTTTGTTTGTGTCCTCTAGGCCTCACTATTAAGCAGAATTTTAATATATCGAAAGTGACCTGTTAAATAACAGATAATGAGAGACTACTTAAACAACTGCAGCCCGACTCAGGCACCTTGCACGCGCACCCTTTCTCAATTTTTTGTTCCCCCCATTTTTTGGTTTTGTTCAACTTGTTAATTTTCTTGTTCTGCAATGTCCAATAACCCTATTAAAAAGTGCCACTTCATCAGTATGTAATTCTTCAAAGCAAATTTCAGAGGCCTAACTTGCAAGGTACGAATTGAAAGTGAAACAAGAGATGTTTTCTCGGGCTAGCTATGGGAAGGTCTGCGTTTTGAAGTCCAGTCTAAAAATTGAAAATAAAACCACAAATCGTTTCAGCCCTGGAGATAAGTACCAGCTAACTTGTTTTCAGGATATCTGGCAAACTAAAGAAGTCATGTTTAGTTACGAGAGTAAAAAAAATTGAGTACAGTTAGACCCCGCTAATTCGAACTCGGTTATTTCCAATTCCCCGTTATTTCGAACTCAACACCTTTTCCCTTGGATTAACCCTTCAGTCATTTACTATCCACTATTTCAAACTCCTGCTATTTCGAACTATTTTTCGCTTCCCCTGAGAGTTTGAAATAGCGAGGTTCAACTGTATCTTGAAAAAATATCAACCTCTCTAAAACAATACAACAAGAAACAAATGTAGATTACTTAGCAATAGAATTCTGATTCACATCCAGGCCTGAAAGATGTAATAAGGACTAGGATTATTTCTTCTGGATTTGTAGTAATTGGTGTGTTAAGTACTTAGTTTACTAATTAATTAACTGATACCTAGCTTATTTTTAACCGAAAAAACAAAACAAATATAATTAAATAGCATTTCTGAACAAGGCATGAATACATGTCCATACACTGATATAGCACATGTAAACAGCCAAGCAGATGATGAAAGCAAAAAATAGCAACACAACTAAAATTGTACATGTATCAAGATGTCTTCGTACTAGGGCTATAAAAAAAACAGACCACTGAAGAATGCATGTATGTCAACAGAGACTACAAAAAAGCAAGTCAAATGTGTTTAAGTTCACTTTACTATACCTGGCGTTCTGTGTGAGTGTCACAACTGTCTAGCAGGATAGCTCATTACAATCTAAAGAGTAAACATTTCTGACTCTGTTATACGACTCACTTTTGATCAGTTTGCCACTGATGAACTGAACATTCAAGCAAAGACCAATCAACTGTTGCATCGAAACAAACCCATCACAATTCTTGATGGGCATTTTAGCTAGCCAATTTTCATCATTAAACAAACAGTGTTTAAGCATAACACACACAATGCTGGCGTGTTATAAGTGTTCTGTTCTAGTTTGTCATGAGTGGTCAAGACTGTTCAACTTAGCACTTTACAGTGTACATGTACATGTATAATGAAGAAAAAAAACACAATTCAAAAACCTGAGAAGCCAGACAGCATTTGAATAAGGTAAGACAAAAATTCATTGCACGAGAACATCTGAGTTGAGTTAATATTTTTATAGGAGGTGCACTGAGTCATTACTCAATGACATCCTTTACTCTCCCCCACAGGAAAATTCAGACACACAAAAACTTCACCTTCCTGAACAAATAGACTTCCACTTCCTCTCAATTATGTACATGACTTACGAGCCAAGTTTAATTTTTTTTCTTTTCCTCTTTTCAGAAATGGCAAGGAACCTCATTTTGCACTTGTTGTGTCCATTAGTCCTTGCAGAAAATTAAGACACCATTACCTTAGATATCCAATAATGTACTATGCATCTTGCAGGCTACTCAACCTAACCTATGGAGTCTGTATAAAGCAAGTACATGTTTTTCATAACTTGCTAAGCTCACACTTGCAATTAAAAATTTATTAAGTGTGGTTTAACACTCACCACTTAAAGTGGACATGCTAATTTTATGTATGATTGATCTGTATTCAAAACTATTGTACAGTATGTATTCTGTCATGCAGTAATTCTCTTTGCAACAAAGTACCATAATGGCCCTTGTTAATATAGGCCTTTTCGAACCACTACCACTAAAGGAGACTGCAGCCCTTCTGTGGTTTAGAGAAAAACAAGACTACTATTACATCAGAGCTGTACTGCTAACTGCAGCTATTGCTTGGTCCATCAAGTGCTGCTTTAACACAGACTTCTGCATCAAACTGATAGGCAAAATCACACCAAGAGGATAACATAATGGCCCCTTATGCAGGCAAGCTACTTTGGGTAATACACGTAGTTTAAATCTGCAGAAAGCAGTAGCTCAGTATTGAAACATCTACCTGTATTTATAGTGAAGAGGAGCCATAATTAAATATTCTCTGGGCCTTCTTGTGGAACATCCTTGACTAAGATGATACGGTTGAATGCTCTGAGGCGTTTCCAGAGCTGTACATACACTTTGCATTGTACATACATGAAGACCAGACCACCTGTGAATCCAATAGCTACCACCACTAGCTTGGTCCAGAAAGGCCAGTCTAACTGCCCCTCCCTGATCTCCTCTGCAGTCCGCTCTATCAGAACCCACAGTGACCACACAACGCATGTGATTGCAATAACATGAAATGACACAGAGCACAGAATCTTACGCCGCTCACTTCTTGTCATGTCCAGAGCTTTCCACTAAAAGAACGAAAGCAATTCAGCAAAAATGGCCAAATAAAAATTTTATTTACAGAATCAAGTCAATAATGCCAAAAAAGCATAATGGTCAACAAAGATAGTCTTGCAGGATTTTACATGTATATTACTTTCATGTGATGTCAACATAATTCTAACGTGAAAACTATTGCTTGTGCATGGCATTTGTTATGGAATATCCTTGCTATCAACACATTGCAGTTTCGGCATTACATGTATTTATTTGTTTTTTTGGAGACAAAACATTGAAAGAATTGAGACACCCTGGTTCAACCTGATCTCAAAGGTTAATCAGACTGATATGCCACTCAAGTTAAAATGATAACTAATGCATTTCAAAGTAAAAAAAATACTGTCCTTGGTGCCATATTTTTCTTACTGTTGACCTTAAGGCCACCATATCAGTTCACCAAAGTGATGACTACACCAATATGGCAGGCCAATAAGACATGTAACTTCTCTTACATTCTGAATCAATAGATAGTGAAAGCTACAAAAAATACACAAAAACAAATTCAGACTTCAGAGGATTTCTCATACATAGCACTGGGTAAACTTGGCAACCCAAAAATTAACCATGTATTTCACAACAACTGTTCAGACATGTAGCAATAAGTTTTTTCTCACAATAAATTCCATTCGCCCTAAAATTGAAAATGCAGAAGAGTCAAGGCCCTGGTGATAGAATGGAACATGTAGCTCAGTGGTAAGAGCACGACATCAGTACTACATAGGTCATGGGTTCCAATTCTGTTCAAGACGATTTTTCAGGCTTTTTCTTTGCACCTGCTTAAATCTTGTGTACACTGTATGATCTTAATCAGGGGTTTCAATAATAGCCGGGTAGTGGGTAGATCTACCCGCTTATAATGAGCAGACTACATGTAACTGCTTGTAGCTGTCCTGAACACAAATAACTAAGACCGGATAATTTCCTCGCAGCTAAGGATTCTCTTCATGAAATTTGGCAAAGTAAGTCTTCTGTTATAGGTAAAGAAAAAGGAAGGTACAAGAAAAAACTTTCTAGTGTTAACCCAGCTTTCTGGACCATGAAAGATAAAGGAAAATCTAAATAAATGCATGAAAACAATCACTTCAATATGAAGTGGAAAAAACTGTGCCAGGCACTTCAGCTGAAATTGAGAGGAAACTGGGACTAAGCATGAATAGTAATGGCTGCCAAAAGGCAATCATTATTAGCATATTTCACTCCAGCCTCAAAACAAAACAGGTCGCACGAGAATGATTCTTCGCAAGGTTACTTGAGTATATTGAAAAGGACAAATTTCGGTGTTTAAACTTGAATACTATTGCTTCTTTTCATGACGAAATATGATGTATCATTCATGAATCAATTTGAATACAAAGAATTAAAATACCACGTTATCAACCTTGTCTTTCAAATTGATCTATTTCTAGGAACGACAAAGCAACATAAAAATAGACCTCAAAATGCAGGAAAATGCATCTGGAAGAGTCTAGAATTTCAAACTTTCCCCAGAGGAGCATGCCCCTGGACCCTTCAAGTTAGGAAGGCCCTCCACGCCTTCCAAGAAACTACCCACTTGTTATTCTTAACTATTCTCTGGCGCCAAAAATTATTGAAACCCCTGATCTTAACTTATTGAATCTTACACCCACAGGTCAAATGTGTGATATTTCATAAATCATTCGGGGCTGTCATTAAGTTTTAATTCACCTTTAGCCTTGATCTTCACACCCATAGCAAACTTGTTACTTTATGGGTGAATTGTGTCAACTACAGGCCAGTTCACCCGTAAAATCAAGGGTCCATCAAACATACTCAGCCGTAACAGGTGTTATGGATTACAGGTGTACGGCCCTTTTTGACAGCCCAGTTAAATGTTTATTCCTTTTTCTCATATTTTACTCTTGCTCTCTCTCTTGCTCTAGAAGTTAGAAACAGCCCAATTCCTCTGGGCTGGGCTGCTCAAAAGGGGGTTAACACTAACCCAGGATTAAAAGTAAGCCAAAGTATTGATTTTTCTTGTATAAATATATTTTTCACTGCTTATGTTTCAGTACTGGTCAAAGGGATTGCAGCATTACACGCGCGTAAAGCACGTGTACTAGTAACATGTACACGCACATTACACGCAGTGTCCACACACCTTACATGTAAATACACAAAAATGCGTGTAATTACATGTACATGCGTGTAACTACACACAGTAGACGTGACATTGCATGTAAAATTACACGCAGTCATGCCTGTAAAATTACACGCAGTCGTTCAACAGGAACTCATTACATAAAAGTCTAAGAACTAAGGAACTATTTAATTGCATGAAATGAGAACAAAATATTAAAAGTGCATGTAATGAAAACAAAACATTTACAGTGAAACATTTACCACAATGAACTGCACTGTGATACAGTTTCGTCTTTCGCCTTCTTGCTTCTGGTCGTCAAATGTTTCCGATAGAAATGACTAGTTTCCTTAAACCTGCTTACTGCTTTTCAGTAAAAGTATTTTTTCTGTTGTAGTTTCAACAAGCAGTGCCTGCGACTGGCAGGCATCCTTGCATTCACTGAGATAACAGAACATAAACACATAATGTCACTTTCAATTTTAAATTACAGCAATCAGTGTACTTTAAAACAATCTGATTCATTAAAGATATTTCGTACTCCGAAGCGTTTGGAGTTTACCGGTGTTCAAAAGTTTTTCCCATTGTGTTTTCTTCTTTTCACGAGAAACAACAAGGGTGCCAGCAACTGATGAACTGAGGCTTGACGGGCACGAAATAATAGCAAAAGACATTATTTCGCTTGAGATTTTCAGTTAATTATTAACCATCAGTTATCCTTCTTTAAGTTTAAAAAGCCTTTGAAGATTTGTGACTAATATTACATACTCAGAAACGATTGTTTTTCTATCTGAAAACATATTGTTTTGAACTGATATGATTGAAATGAAATTTGATCTGTTTCTTGAATATCTTTGCCTAGCACATGACCCAAATCTACCCAGGCAGAAATCCTGTGCAGTGCAAAAGTTGTTTTAAATTAGTTATTATTTCCTGTCTTATTCCATACACATAATAAACTATACATATGCTACATGTTTCTTTGAAGACTTAACTTGACTACCGATAAGTCGAGCTCACGATATTCTCAAATGTATCTTAGCGGTAGTCAACTGTATTGTAATTTAAGCTGAATAATCGAACAAGCTGGGTGTAAACATTGCCGGTTGTTGTCAGAAGGTTACACATGGATCTGATGAATTGAAAATTAATGAACACTTAGATTTTGTTAAAAAAGTTAAGATTCTTCACCGTATAAACGCAAGTGTGGGCAATTGGCAGATTAAGAGAGTTTCTGCCTGAATCTCTATTTCATTGTTATCGAAGGAACGGGAGTTGAAATGACATTTCATGCAGGGGTAAACATTACGTTGCGACATACGTCGTACATGTTTTAATGTACACGAAAGCTCGGAGATCTTTAACAGTTAAGTTTTTATGTTAAGCAGAAGTGCGGGCTGCTACAGATTAAGAAAGTGTATTTGTTTGATAGGTGCTCAAGCTAGTCCACTAATTTAGCAATGCTTGTTGGCTTTTAAATTTACTTTTTGTAGAGTCACGTGTTTGGAAAACAAGTTAGTATAGTGGCATTTTGTTGTGCAAAATACATGCAAATGAGTGTATGAATAACAAAGGTTTCTTCCTCCAGTTAAAATATGCGTGATCTTACACGCAATGCGTGTAACACAAATTTAATGTACCTTAAAGTTTATATTGTTCAACATGACTAACCTTTGTGATGGGCTTCATCTTGGATTCCATGCGGAACTCATATTTACACAGTTCACATTTCTTAGTGTCTGAACTCTTAATCCATCTCTGCAGACAGCTCTGATGTACATACTGCAAAGAACCAGCACACACACAAGGCGAAATCAGAGGCTGGTCCGGCTCTGCCTCACAGTGGCATATTCTACAGATCTCCATTGACGATGTCATTGAAGTCATTGATATGCTCTTCTTGGGTGGTGTTTTAGGCTTATCGTTAATGTTTTCCGTGGTTGGTATTGTTGCTTGCCCGTCTGTTGACTTTGGTTTAGAATTCTGTGAGTCATAAAAATACAGCTATCAATATGCATGTACATGTACTTGCCAAAATATGCATCCTGCTTTCCTGCAATTTAAACTGATTCACAGAAATTGATTCACTTAATGCATTGATCGACACTTTTCGAGGGCTTGCTATTGTTAGGGTTGCTACATCTACTTTCAGGATTTATTCGTGGCCAAAACTTTATGACAGTATTGGAAATTAGCACTCGCCCACTCACCAATGGGAGTCTGAAAATTGTCGGGCAAGTACAAATCATCAATCACTCGCCTGTTTGTCAAGTACGATTTTCAATTTTGGGAAATTATTAAAGCTTAAATATTGATAACACTCCTTTTTCTTTTCCATTTTGCCAAGTTCTCATTCAGAGATATTATCTCTGAATGAGAACTTACCAGTGCTTTTTCTCTTTCTTTTATTTTTTCGAGATGCCCAAACAATTTACCAATAATACGCAACATACTGTAGTGTTTCAAAAATAGACAGAATGAAATACAGCTTCCTCAAGTGATAATTAAACAACGGTACATGTACACGTGCACGAAGTGATAATGCTGGTCACTAGTTGAGCCAACAGTAAATAGTGAAGATGATACACAAGAGGCTAGGAACAAGGATGTTTGCTTGCTAAGAAACAAATCTCACGAAGATTTATCTGGAAATAGAAACTGCTTCAAAAGTTTAAGTGCCTCTGTTGTAGTTATATTTGGGTTTTAAGTCCTTTAGTACAATTTTTCATTGAAAGAAAAAAGGTCAGTCTTCCACATACTGACAGGCTGATTACTATGTCTTGATTCTAGGGATGTGTGTGAATTCAGTAGTGCCAGCTGTTCATTTAGCTGCTCTTCAGTTAACTAAACCTGTAGAAATCATCCACCGATTAGTTATCCCATAAAATCTCAATCCAGTCTGCATTAGGACTGCATTCTCCATTTCATTGAATGTAATAAAGCATAAGGCAGAAAGAGGCAGGGTTCGCACCCTTTTTCAGAAAGAGATTTCCAGGACTTTTCCAGAACTTCTCCAGGACTCAGAATGTTTTTTCCAGGACTCTAAAAGTCACATTAACTTTTTCACTCCCAAGATCTCAATGTTAATTCTCTTTACCATCTGCCATACACATCATACTTTTTTTACTTCAATTAAAGAGATTTCCAGAACTTTCCAGGACCATAAGCCTTTTTCCAGGACTTTTCAGTCCTGGAAAATGCTGCAATAAAAATCCAGGACTTTCCAGGTTTTCCAGGACCTGTACAAACCCTGAAGAGGGGACCAAAGAAATTGCACCCCCACACCCCCCTCCCAGCCCCCTCAAACCAAAAAAAGAATTATAGGAGCATCGACTTTGTAACCAATAGTTAAGACTTAGGAAAATGGACAGAAATAAATGGGGGCACGGGCCAATTCTAATCAAAAAGGAGATACACAAACAGTCAACAATGCAACTACCAAATGAAGAACAGCAAAGACTACATGCATGTATATCAATCATGTGAGAAGTGAAAAAACAAAGCTACATGAACCTGATCAAATCAAGTTTGACAACATTCTGTATCCATCTGTATTGTTCTCTGAACAGTACAGGTAATACAGGAAGTCCTCTTGTTTTCAGAGGCCTTCACCTCAAGGATGCCAAAAACAATATTATTTTACCTGCACCACTCACAGTCAGTACATAACAAAGGCATTTGTCTCCAACATTATTAAGGGCTAATGCCAGATACATGTAATGCCAAGTAGAGCTGTTTGAGAATATGTATTTTACAGAAGGCATTTTTGCCCTTTACAACTAGACTAGTCAAACCTCATCTACACTGTAACTGCGCAAGAAAATTCACATTATTAACTAACGCCTGTATTTTACGGAAGGTACTTTTGCCCTTTACATCTAGAATAGTCAAACCTCATCTAACTGCGCAAGAAAATTTATGTTATTAACTAACACCTGTCAAAATTGCATGGTCCAAAAGTACACAGTCCTAGAAGTGCACGTATTAGAGAAAGGTCACAAAGCTGAGTAGAAGCTCAGTATTTAGGACAAGGAAACATTTCTACTTCATTGCAAGTGTGTGGTCTTGAAACACCTTAGAAAGTTATGAGTGTGAAAGTACAAGTGCATGTGCCTGGGCAACATTATTATGTAATATTTATAATATCCACCCAAACTATCAAACTTATTTACAGCAATGACATTCTTGTTCTGCCATGTCTATATTACATTATGTTCTCCAAAATCAAGATTTGCTTCAGAGGAAATAAATTTTCTTCAAAGAGGTTTGGACAATGCTGACTGCCTTTTATGACCAGGCTGGACAACTGCCAAAAATGACGCGACATGATAATATTAAAGAGCACGTAAATGCTAAGGCAACAGTGGATTCTAAAGTGTGAAAATAATAATTACCAAAAACTAGCTGATAAAAATATATCTTTCAAAAGTCGAGAAAAGACAAACAGCATTATTGTTACACATATCAAAGGAAAAATGGTTTCTTCTTTAATTAACATGCATATCGCTCAACAACATCTTGTTTGCAACAGTTTGTCAGCAACACCAGACCTTGAGAACGGCGTAAAATTTATGAACTGCAGAGTAGCTTTGCCGTGAGTTAATACTTATTACACTGCACCTTTACCTGCAAAGCTAAGGTGCCAACAGCGTGTTATGATCTCTGGATATATCTGAGCATATATACGCATCAACTCTTCGTGATGCCACGACTGACTTCACAATAACAACCCCAGCAGAGCGAGGGCTAGATTCTTAAGGCCGCAAAAAACATCAAGCCTGAACATGTCACTTTGTATTGAGCACTGTAATTATTAATAACGAAAAGCAACTTCAACTCTATTAATCACACGAAAGACGGTAATGGTGCGACACATCGCTACAGTCTGAAAGTTTGTATTTTTCGACTGTACTGTATATGTCGAAAGATGACACTGCGAAATCTCCGCCAAAACACTTACGACTGGCTTAATGTTAGTTTTTTCGATGTAATTAGAAGCTTTCGAACCCGATGTTTAAAGCTAATCAACCCCAATCTGAGATCTTCCTCAATCCACAAAATCATTTACTTTTTCCGTGAAAATCACCCGAATACTTCGTACGACAACGCGTAACACGATCTACCTACATGTAAACGAACGAAACTCGTTCGTCCATAAAAGTTCCTTCCAAAGATATAGCGACCATTGCCTTAGCACTTATACTTTAAAATAAACGCGAATACATTAACCACAAGCAAACAGAGAGCTTTAACAACAGACAAACCTCGAAGAAACTAATTTTAATACCGCTCGTAGCTTGCTGCGAAAATTAAATTGTGCTGTGTAGTTTACAGGAGCAGAAGCAGCGAGCTTGCATGAAGCGAAACGTGAAACTCGCAAACTTCTTACATAATCACTTTGTTCCCTACAGCAAACTCTGTAACACAATTAAGCTTGAATTTAGTAATGAAAGCACCATGCATATTCCAACATATTTTTTGGAAATTCAATCGAGCTATCCAGTGTCCTACAAGATAAACAAACCCCAAACGCGAAAGAGAAAAAGTCGAGGCAAATTCCGTCCGCTTAACATGCTGACAGGTCGCCTTTTCTTAACTCAAATCCAACCCTTAAACTTTAATTTAAGGTGAACTTACTTTTCTATCCTTGTTGTTGGTTTGTTGAGGAGTCACTGGGTTCACGACAATCTGCTGCACGGGCATCGTTTTCGCCTCTCGGAAAACCAACACTGAACGGTCAATTTAACCTCTTCTTCAACCCAAACGCCATAAAATCCTTCGCCTGCACTCCATTGAACGTTTAGTTCTTTTCTGTTGCGGAATAAAGTGTAGAAACAGCGAGGAAAAGCGAATACAAGGTAGTAATCTCTACAACAACTGAGGTAAAACAAGATGGCGGATATGTGAACACCATTGAAAAGCTGTCAGGATCGACTGAAATAACATTGTGACGTTGAGTAAATGTGCAATGTGATTGGTCAATTCATTGATATGTTTGGAAATGAGATTCGGCTCAGTCGAACTGAAAACGAAGAGGGGAAATATTTGACGAACATCCTGTCTGAGAAACCGACAGACAGGATTTTTAATATTCAACGAGGTCAGAGGAAGTTTCACTTGACAAATCTTTCAGTATAAGATATTCCAGTCACTCAGCAGGCTCAAATTTTCGCAGAAATCGTCATTTTGTGGGTAGAAAATTCAATTCCCTTATCGTGATCGTCTGTGGAATACGCCTCAATATATGTTGCACCTGTTCGGAACCGTAATATTTCAAAAGTCTTGTCAGGTTTTAAGCTGTGAGCGACGATTTTCAAAGACTTAAATTGCGCTGTTAGGTTTACTCGGTTTGGCCATGGACTCGGTTGAAAAAAGGCTAGAAAATAGAACGAAGCAACACAAAAACTCTACTGACTCTTAAAGCCGAAGGATGTTTTAAAAATAGCAAGGAATCTCTTTTTCAATTGGGAAAATTATTATAAAATACAGATTCAATTTTAACCCACCATGCCTACCTGTTTGAAAAATATTATGAACGCGGAAAATTGTATTTGCTACTAGGCATGACACAAAATACAAGTGGGTTACCGATATTGTTCATGTAGCGAAGTGAACTCCAGTAGAATATTGCACATAAAAAAGACCGGAAGTGGTTTGGCATGGACAATGAGCGCGACAATGTAATATAACACACGAGATGGCAATCCTGAAATTTCGTATTCGATTAAAATAAGTTGGCGTAGATTCAGCATACATATATAAACATCTTGTGGCTTAGCGTATTTATGTGAGCCGAAAATGTTGATTGTGCGTTCAGTTGGGTAATCTGTTTGGCCTCTGAGAAAAAGTTAACCATACATTGTTAACAAGCTGCCCAGAAAATTCAATTCTAAATCCTGACTATAATAACCTGCCACTTTACAGTTTGATTATGAAAATTGTGAAGTTAATAAACCACGGCAGGTGATCCACAAAACAACTTTATACCACGTTTGGAACAAATTTCAAGCAATTTAGAACATTGCATGATATTTTTATACTGCCCTCCAGCAAATCACCTGTGCAGTGCCAAACGTCTAAAATAAAAAAGAACAACAAGAGAGTCCTTTGTGAAATTTTTAATTTTTTTTTAATTTATAAAGGTTAAATAATTATCAGTGGTAATTTTTTAATTTTTTACTTGCCAGGGAAACACTATAACTTTTTCAGTTTCAGTATTTAACTTCCTTTCGTCGCCACTTCACGTTAAGTTACAGAGTAATTGGGGGGGGGGGGGGGGGGGGGGGAT
>Ga0126339_10001652_pt1 | contig 15387 bp, 5 predicted proteins | sample OrbTmetagenome_2_FD_92532 | JGI IMG/M metagenome (GOLD analysis project Ga0126339, IMG submission 92532) | Coral microbial communities from Petempiche,Puerto Morelos, Mexico - Orbicella T R C metagenome | ecosystem: Host-associated > Invertebrates > Cnidaria > Coral | place: Petempiche,Puerto... | reverse complement strand
AGTGAAACTGTATAAGGCCTACATACTCCCTCATTTTGATTATTGCTCAACAGTTTGGCACTTTTACAGTGCAAACAACAGGAACAAAATAGAAGCTTTTAACAAAAGGATTCTGAGATTCATTCTACGGGATTTTGAATCGCCTTATCATATGCTGCTAGACAGGGTAAACTGTCTCCAACTTCATAATCAACGCATCTGTAAATTCCTTAATATTTTGTACAAAAGTCTATTTTTCACTAGCTATCCGGCCTATATGAGAAACATGTTCTCGTTCCGTTCTACTTCATACAACATGCGTGGAAATTATTTACAGGAAATGCCCAAACCTAAAACTACAACTTTTGGTCTCCACTCCTTTACTTATCTGGCAACAAAAGAATGGAATTCTCTACCCAATTTTATAAGGTTATGTAATTTCTCAGACTTCAAAAAGCACATCAGTAAAGCCAATTCATGAAACATCTAGATGACAATTTTATAATTAGTTAATATAAGTCAATTGTAAATATTTAAATAGCAATTTCTATTCTAATTTTTCGTTTTCAAATATTTTGTTCTCGGAAATATTAGGTTGTCAAGCTACTCTGAAATTCGAGCTTAAATAAAGTTTATGTATCTATGTATCTATGTATGCGGATCCCAACCATTGCTTACCTACCTTTTTAAAGATGCTACTTTTAGCCCTTCCCCAAATCTACACAGGTGTGTTTCACTTTTGGAGGTCTTTTGATTTGCACAGTACTTGGTTAAGAGACTCTCGCCTTTCTCAACTTTCTTTTCGCAAGTAAGTTCTCGTACGTTTAGAGCTGCACCACACTCGCGGTTTTGGTGTCGGCATATTAAACTAATTTTATTAGACTTTTTAAAGATGCCAGATATGGCCCTTTCTTAAATCTACACACGTGTATTTCACTTAAGGAAGTTTGTCGCTTTGGACAATACCCGTGCAGATTTGAGAGAGGCCTAAATCTAGCATCTTTAAAACCTTAGGTTAGCATTGCTTGAGATCCCCGCGCCTAAAATGCCAGTGGGGCGCATCTCTAAACGCGCGAGAACTTACTAGAGAAAAGAAAGTTGATATGGGGGAGAATCTCTTACCCAAGCACTGTCCAAATCGATAGACTTCCACAAGTGAAATACCCGTGTGTAGGTTTGGGAGAGGGCTAAAAGTTGCATCGTTAAAAAACTAGGTAGGCACTGGGTGGGATCGCCGCACCTAAACCGCGAGTGCGGTGCGTCTCTAAGCGGCCGTGAACTTACGAGAGAAAAGAAAGTTGATATAGGCGAGAATCTCTAACCCAAGCACTGTCCAAAGATATAGACTTTCACAAGTGAAATACACGTGTGTAGATCTAGGGGAGGAGTAAAAGTAGCATCTTTAAAAAGTTAGGTAAGAAGTGGTTTGGATCCCCGCACCTAAAACGCGAATGTGGTGCATCCCTAAACGCGCGAGAACTTACGACAGAAAGGAAAGTTAATATGGGCGAGAATCTCCAATCAAAACATTGGCTGGGACCCCTGCACCTAAAACGCGAGTGTGGCGCATCTCTAAACGTGCCAGAACTTACGAGAGAAAAGAAAGTTGATCTAGACGAGAATCTGTTACCCAAACACTGTCCAGATCTATAGACTTCCACAAGTGAAATACAGGTGTGTAGATTTGGAGGAGGGCTAAAAGTAGCATCTTTAAATAGTTAGGTAGGCATTGTTTGGGATCTTTGCACCTAAAACGCGACTGTGGCGCATCTCTAAACGCGCGAGAACTTACGAGAGCAAAGAAAGTTGATAGGGGCGAGAATATCTCACACAAGCACTATCCAAATCGATAGACTTCCCCAAGTAAAATACACGTAAGTAGATTTGGAGGGAGGGCTAAAAGTAGCATCTTAAAAAGTTAGGTTGGGATCGCCGCCCATAAAACGCGAATGTGGCGCATCTCTAAACGTGCGAAAACTTACGAGAGAATAGAAAGTTGATATGGGCGAGAATCTCCAACCCAAACACTGTGGAAATCGACAGTTTTCAAAAGTGAAATACACGTGTGCAGATTTGGGGGAGGGCTAAAAGTAGCATCTTTAAAAAGTTAGCTAGGCATTGCTTGGGATACCTGCACCCAAAACACGAGTGTGACGCATCTCTAAACGCGCGAAAACGTACGAGAGCAAAGAAAGTTGACAGGGGCGAGAACATCTCACCAAAGAGTTATCCAAATCGATAGATTTCCCCAAGTAAAATACACATGTCTAGATTTGGGGGAGAGCTAAAAGTAGCATCTTTAAACAGTTACGTAAGCATTGAGTAGGATCGCAGCCCCTAAAACGCGAATATGGCGCATCTCTAAACGCGCGAGAGCTTACGAGAGAATAGAAAGTTGATATGGGCGAAAATCTTTAACCCAAACACTGTGCAAATCCAGAGTTTTTCACAAAAGAAATACACGTGTGTAGATTTAAAGGAGGGCTAAAAGTAGCATCTTTAAAAAGTTAGGTAACCATTGGTCGGGATCCCCGCCCCTAAAAGGCGAGTGTGGCGCATCTCTGCACGCGCACGAACTTACGAGAGAAAAGAAAATTGATATGCGCGAGAATCTCCAACCCAAACACTGTGCAAATCGATATTTTTCCACAAATGAAATACACGCGTGTAGATTTGGGGGAGCGCTAAAAGTGGCATATTTAAAAAGTTAGATAAGCATTCGTTGGGACCCCTGCACCTAAAACGCTAGGGTGGCGAATCTCTAAACGCGCAAGAACTTATGAGAGAAAAGAAAGTTGATATGGGCGAGAAATCTCCAACCCAAACACAGTGCAAATCAATAGTTTTCCGCAAGTGAAATAAACGTGCGTAGAGTTAAAGGATTGCTAAAAGTAGCACCTTTAAAAAGTTAGGTAGGCATTGCTTGGGATCGCTGCACCTAAAACGCAACTGTGGCGCTATATTTTAGCCTACAAGCTCGAAACTGAATCTTCAAATATCATTCCTCTGTCCATTTCACTGAAAACCAAGGCCGTCAGGTGTTACCTTAGAGTTCCCGGGACTGGAAAATATCCCCCAAGTTCCGGGAAGTCAAGCCTAAGCTGGTCAAAATCACAATGCGCGGAAAGGCAGTCTGGGCTACTCTTTCAGTCTTAAAATGAAGTGGGGCTATATTTCGGCCTAGAAGCTCGAAACCGAGCGATCAAATATTTTTCCTCTGTCCATTTCCCTGAAAACCAAGGCAATCACGAGTTAGTTTAGAGTCCCTGGGTCTAAAAAATACCCCTTAAGGTCCGCGAAATCGAGCCAAAGTTGGTCAAAATTACGATGCGCGTAAGGCAAACTCGGCTACTCTATCAGTCTTAAAATAAAGTAAGGCTATATTTCGGCCTAGAAGCTCGAAACCAAGCGTTAAAATATTTTTCGTCTGTCCATTTCACTGAAAACCACGGCCATCAGGAATTAGTCTAGAGTCCCCGGGACTGGAAAATATTCACCAAGTTTCGGGAAATCGAGCCAAAGTTGGTCGAAATCACAATGCGCGTAAGGCGGTCTCGGCTACCCTATCAGTCTTAAAATAAAGTGGGGCTATATTTAGGCCTAGACACTCGAAACCGAGCGCTCAATTATTATTCCTCTGTCCATTTCACTGAAAGCCAAGGCCATCAGGAGTTAGTTCAGAGTCCCCGAGACTGAAAAATATCCCTCAAGTTCTCGGAAATCCTCCCAAACTTGTTCAAAATCACACTGCGCGTAAGGCGATCTCTTCTACTTTTTCAGTCTAAGTAAAGTGGGGCTATATTTCGGCCTAGAAGCTTAAAACCGAGCGTTCGATTATTTTTTGTCTGTCCATTTCACTTTAAACAAAGGCCATCACGAGTTCGTTTAGAGTCTCCGGGACTCGAAAACATCCCTCAAGTTCCTGGAAATCCACCCAAAGTTGGTCAAAATCACGCTGTGCGTAAAGCGGTATCGGCTACTTTTTCAGTCTTAAAATGAATTCAGGCTATATTTCTGCATAGAAGCTCGAAACTGAGGGTTCAATTATTTTTCCTCTGTCCATTTTACTGAAAACCAAGGCCATCACGAGTTAGTTTAGAGGCCCTGGGCCTGGATAATATCCCCCAAGTTCCTGGAAATCCACCCAAAGCGGGTCAAAATTACACTGCGCGTAAGGCGGTCTGGGCTACTATTTCAGTCTTAAATTGAAATGGAGCCATATTTCGGCCTAGAAGCTCGAAACCGAGCGTTCAATTATTTTTGCTCTATCCATTGCACTGAAAACCAAGGCCATAACGAGTTAGTTTACAGTCCCCGGCACTGGAAAACATCCCTTAAGTTCCTGAAAATCCACCCAAACTCGGTCAAAATCACGCTGCGCGTAAGGCGGTCTCGGCTTCTTTTTCAGTCTTAAAATAAAGTGGGCTATCTTTTGGCCTAGAAGCTCAAAAACCGAGCGTTTAATTATTTTTCCTCTGTCCATTTCAATGAAAACCAAGGCCATCACGAGTTATTTTATAATCCCCAGGACTGGAAAATATCCCCCAAGTTACTGGAAATCTACCCAAACTCGGTTAAAATCACGCTGCGTGTAAGGCGGTCTGGGTTACCTTTTCAGTCTTAAAATAAAGTGGGGCTATATTTCAGCCTAGAAGCCTTAAACAGAGAATTCAATTATTTTTCCTGTCCATTTCACTGAAAACCAAGACCATCACCAAAAAGTTTAGACGCCCCAGGACTGAAAATTATCCCCCAATTTCCTCAAAATCGACGCAAAGTTATTCAAAATCACGCTGCGCGTAAGGCGGTCTCGGCTACTTTTTCAGTCTTAAAGTGAAATGGGGCTATATTTCGGCCTAGAAGCTCAAAACCGAGCGTTAAATTAATTTTCCTCTCTCCATTTCATTTAAAACCTAGGTCATCACCAGTTAGTTTAGATTCTCCGGAACTGGAAAATATCCCCCAAGTTCCTGGAAATTCACCCAAAATTGGTCAAAATCACGCCCCGCCTAAGGCGGTCTAGGCTACTTTTTCAGTCTTAAATTGAACTGGGGCTATATTTCGGCCTAGAAGCTCCAAACCGAGCGTTCAGTTATTTTTCCTCTGTCCGTTTCACTGAAAACCAAGGCCATTAGGAGTTAGTTTAGAGTCCCCGGGACTGGAAAATATACCCCAAGTTCCTGGAAATCCACCCAAAGTTGGTTAACATCACGCTGCGCGTAAGGTCTATACTTCGTGGGGCTATATTTCAACCGAGAAGCTCGAAACCGAGCGGTCAGTTATTTTTCCTATGTCTATTGCACTAAAAACCAAGGCCATCACGAGTTAGTTAAGAGTCCCCCGGACTGGAAAATATCACCCAAGTTCTTGGAACTCCCGCCAAAGTCGGTCAAAATCACGCTACGCGTAAGGCGGTCTGGGCTACTTTTTCAGTCTTTAAATGAACGGGGACTATATTTCGGCCGAGAAGCTCGAAGCCCAACGTTCAATTATTTCTCCTCTGTCCATTTCAGCGAAAACCAAGGCGATCAAGAGTTAGTTTAGAGTCCCCGGGACTGGAAAATATCCACCAAATTCCGGGAAATCGTGCCAAAGCTGGTCAAAATCACCCTGCGCGTAAGGCGGTCTCGGCCATTCTTTCAGTCTTAAAATGGAATGGGGTTATATTTCGGCCTAGAAGCTCGAAACTGAGCGTTCAAATATTCTTCCTCTGTCCCTTTCACTGAAAACCAAGGCCAGCAGGAGTTAGTTTAGAGTCCCCGGGACTGGAAAATATCCTCCAAGTTCCGGGAAATCGAGCCAACTTTGGTCAAAATAAAGTGGGGCTATATTTCGGCCTAGAAGCTCCAAACCGAGCGTTCAAATATTTTTTCCCGGTCCATTTCACTAAAAGCCAAGGCCATCAGGAGTTAGTTTCGAGTCCCCGGGACTAGAAAAAACCCCCCAAATTCCAAGAAATCGAGCCAAAGTTGATCAAAATTTTCCTGCGCGTACGGCGGTCTCGGCTACTCTTTCAGTCTTAAAATGAAGTGGGGCAATACTTGGGCCTAGAAGCTCGAAACCGATCGTTTAAATATTTTTCCTCTGCCCATTTCACTAAAACCCAGGGCTGTCACGAGTTAGTTTAGAGTCCCCGGGACTGGAAAATATCCCGCAAGTTCCTTGAAATCGAGCCAAAGTTGGTCAAAATAACGCTGCGCATAAGGCGGTCTCGCCTACCTTTTTTCAGTCTTAAAAAGAAGTAGGGCTAGTTTGGGGCTAAAAATTAGCTCCAAAGCGAACGTGCGATCGTTTTATCTGTGTCCATTTTTCTGGAAACCAAGGCCATCACGAATTAGTTTCGAGTCCCCCCGGACTGGAAAATATCCCGCAAGTTCTTGGAAATCCACCCAAAGTCGGTCAAAATCACTGTGCGCGTAAGGCGGTCTGGGATACTTTTTTCAGTCTTAAAATGAAGTAGGGCTATATTTAGGCTTAGAAATTCGAAACCGAGCGTTTAGATATTTTCCCTCTCTCCATTTCACTGCAAACCAAAGCCATCCCGAGTTAGTTTAGAGTCCCCGGGACTGGAAAATATCCGCCAAGTTCCGGGACATCGAGCCAAAGTTGGTCAAAATCACACTGCGCGTAAGACGGTCTCGGTTACTCTTTCAGTCTTAAAATGAAGTGGGCCTATATTTCGGCCTAGAAGCTCGAAGCCGAGCGTGCAAATATTTTTCCTCTGTCCATTTCATTGCAAACCAGGGCCATCACGAGTTAGTTTAGAGTCCCGGGACTGCAAAAATATCCCCCAAATTATAGGAAATCTAGCCAAAGTTGGTCAAAATCACGCTGCGCTTGATGCAGTCTGGGCTACCATTTTACACTCTTAAAATGAAGTGGGGTTATTTTCGAGCAAGATATTAGCCCCAAACCGATCGTGCGATCGTTTTACCTTTGTCCATATCTCTACAAACCAAGGCCATCAGGAGCTAGTTTAGAGTCCCCGGGACTTGAAAATATACCCCAACTTCCGGAAATCAAGACAAAGTTGGTGAAAATCACGCTGCGCTTAAGGCCGTCTCGGCTACCCTTTCAGTCTTAAAATGAAGTGGGGCTATATTTCGGCTTAGAAGCTCCAAATCGAGCGTTTAAATATTTTTCCTTTTCCATATCACTGCAAATAAAGGCCATCAGGAGTTAGTTTAGGGTCCTAGGGACTGCTAAAATATCCCCCAAGTGCCGGGACATCGAGCCAAAGTTGGTCAAAATCACGCTGCGTGTAAGACGGTCTCGGCTACTCTTTTAGTCTTAAAATGAAGTGGGGCTATATTTTGGCCTAGAAGCTCGAAACCGAGCGTTCAAATATTTTTCCTTTGTCCATTTCACTCCAAACCAAGGCCATCACGAGTTAGTTTAGAGTCCCTGTGACAGGAAAATATGCCCCAAGTTCCGGGAAATCGAGCCAAAGTTGGTCAAAATCACGCTGCAAACCAAGGCCATCAAGAGTTAGTGTAGAGTCCCCGGAGCTGGAAAATATCCCCAAAGTTCCAGGAAAATGAGCCAAAGTTTGTCAAAATCACCCTGCGCGTAAGGCGGTCTCGGCTACTCTTTCAGTCTTAAAATGAAGTGGGGCTATATTTCGGTATAAAAGCTCCAAGCCGAGCTTTAAATTATTTTTCATCTTTCCATTTGACTGAAAACCGAGGCCATCACTAGTTAGTTTAAAGTTCCCGGGACGGGAAAATGTCCACCAAGTCCCTGGAAATCCACTCAACATTTTTCAAAATCACCCTGCGCGTAAGACGGTCTCGACTACTTTTTGAGTCTTAACACGAAGTGGGGCTATACTTCGGCCTAAAAGCTCGAAACCGAGCGTTCAATTATTTTTCCTCTGTCCATTTTACTAAAAGCGAAGGCCATTACGAGATAGTTTAAAGTGCCCGGGACTGGAAAATGTCCCCCAAGTTAATGGAAATCCACCCAAAGTTGGTCAAAATCACGCTGCGCGTAACCCGGTCTCGGCTACTTTTTTAATTTTAAAATAAAGTGGGGCTATATTTCGGCCTAGAAGCTTGAAACCGAGCGTTCAATTATTTTCCCTCTCGCCATTTCACTGAAATCCAAAACCATCACGAGTTAGTTTAGAGTCCCGGGACTGGAAAATATCCCCCAAGTTCCTGAAAATCCACCCAAAGTTGGTGAAAATTACGCTACGCGTAAGGCAGTCTCGGCTACTTTTTCAGTCTTACAGTGAAGTGGGGCTATATTTCGGCTTAGAAGCTCGAAACCGAGCGTTTATTTATTTTTCCTCTGTCCATTTCACTGAAACAAAAGGCCATCACCAGTTAGTTTACAGTGCCCGGGACTGGAAAATATCCCCCAAGTTCCTGGAAATCCGCCCAAAGATGGTCAACATTACGTTGCCCTTAAGACGGTCTTGGCTACTTTTTCAGTCTTAAAGTGAAGTGGGGCTATATTTCGGCCTAGAAACTCAGAGCCGAGCGTTTAATTATTTTTCTTCTGTCTATTTCACTAAAAACCAAGGCCATCACGAGTTAATTTAGAATCCCCGGGGCTGGAAAATATCCCCCAAGCTCCTGGAAATCCACCAAAACTTGGTCAAAACCACGCTGCGCGTAAGGCGGTTTCGGCTAATTTTTTACTCTTAAAGTGAAGTGGGGCTATATTTCGGCCTAGAAGGCCGAAACCGTGCGTTCAATTATTTTTCCTTTCTCCATTTCACTGAACACCAAGGCAATCACAAGGTAGCTTAGGGTCCCCGGGACTGGAAAATATCCCCCAAGTTCCTGGAAATCCACCCAAAGTTGGTCAAAATCACGCTGCGTCTAACGCGGTCTCGGCTACTTTTACGGTCTTAAAGTGAAGTGGGGCTATATGTCGGCCTAAAAGCTCGAAACCGAGCGTTTAATCATTCTTCCTTTGTCCATTTCACTAAAAACCAAGGCCATCAGGAATTAATTTAGAGTGCCCGGGACTGGAAAATATCCCCCAAGTTCCTAGAAACCCACCCAAACTTGGTCAAAATCATGCTGCGCATAAGGCCATCTCGGCTCCTTTTTCTAGTCTTAAAGTAAAGTAGGGATATATTTCGGCCTAGAAGCTCGAGACCGATCCATCAAATATTTTTCTTCTGTCCATTTCACTGAAAATCAAGGCCATCATTAGTTAGTTTAGAGTCTTCGGGACTGGAAAATATCCCCCAAGGTCCTGGAAGTCGACCCAAAGTTAGTCAAAATTACGGCGCGTGTCAGGCGGTCTCGGCTACTTTTTTACTCTTAAAATGAAGTGGAACTATATTTCGGCCTAGAAGCTCGAAACCGAGCGTTCAATTATTTTTCCTCTGTCCATTTCACTTAAAACTCAGGCCATTGCGACCTAATTTAGAGTTCCCGGGACTGAAAAATATCTTCCTAGTTCCTGGAAATCCACCCAAACATGGTCAAAATCACGCTACGCGTAAGGCGCGATCTGGGCTACTTTTTCAGTCTTAAAATGAAGTGGGGCTATATTTCGGCCTAGGAGCTTGAAACCGGGCGTTTAATTTTTTTTACTCTGTCCATTTCACTGAAAACCAAGTCCATCACCAGTTAGTTTAGAGTCTCCGGGATTGGAAAATATCCCCCAAGTTCGTGGAAATCAACCCAGAGTTGGTCAAAATCACGCTGCGCGTAAGGCGGTCTCGGTTACTTTTTCAGTCTTAAATTAAAGTAGGCTATATTTCGGCCTAGAAGCTCGAAATCAAGCGTTCAATTATTTTTCCTCTGTTCATTTCACTGAAAACCAAGACCATCACGAGTTAGTATAGAGTCTCCGGAACTGGAAAATATCCTCCAAGTTCCTGGAAATCCACCCAAAGTTGGTCAAAATCGCGCTGCGCGTAAGGCGGTCTCGGCTATTTTTTTAGTCTTAGAATGAAGTGGCCCTATATTTCGGCCTAGAAGCTCGAAACCGAGCGTTCAGTTAGTTTTCCTCTTTCCATTTGACTAAAAACCAAGGCCATCATGAGTTAATTTAGAGTCCCCTGGACTAGAAAATATCCCTCATGATCAAGTTCCTGGAAATCCACCCCAAGTTGGTCAAAATGACATTGCGCGTAAGGCGGTCAGGGCTACTTTTTCAGTCTTAAAATGAATTGGGCTATATTTCGGCCTAGGAGCTCGAAACCGAGCGTTCAATTATTTTTCTTCTTTCTTCATTTTCTGGAAATCCACCCAAAGTTTCTTAAAATCACCCTGCGCGTAAGGCGGTCTCGGCCTTCTTTTCAGTCTTAAAATAAAGATGGGCTATATTTCGGCCTAGAAGCTCGAAACCGAGCGTTCAATGATTTTTTCTCATTCATTTCATCATTTCACCGAAAACCAAGGCCATCACGAGTTAGTTTAGAGTACCCGGGACTGGAAAATATCCCTCAAGTTCCTGGAAATCAACCCAAGGTTGGTCAAAATCACGCTGGGCGTAAGGCGGTCTCGGCTACTTTTTTAGTCTTTTAAAACCAAATTACGGATATTGCTCTAAATGTAAACTGTAGCACGAGAAAAGTGAAAACTTACCTAATCTGGCTATCTGAAAGACTGAAAGTACACGGCTGTTCTTTCCACACAGGCACTCTTTGCACTTTGAAGGGATTGATGAGATGAACCACGAGCACCGAAGAACTGAAATTGCACATACACGAAGCCAAGTATATCCTGTGTCGAACCTGCTATTCTTGTGTCAAAAGGGCTCTGCTTCGCCATGCATTGGCCCTGAAAAGGTTAATCAGCTAACAGTTTTGCTCGACAAATTTGCTTCAAAACAAAAAATTCTCGCTCAAATTATCTACCTTTTGAACATTTTGGCTTACAAAAAGTACCAAATAAAGATTCCTCAATATAATTTAAACCACAATATTAACGAACCTAAACAAATGGGGCATAATATCCGAGCGAAATTCTGCATCTTTATCAACCTCTTTAACTTTACCCATTGGGCGCCATTTTGAACTTCATTCAAGTGAAATGTGATGTCTCACTGGCAGTGAGCACTTAACCAATGTTTTGCTTGGAGACGCCCTCTCCCTCCTGCACATAGCCAAGCTTTCGATTATTTTTCGCTTGTCGATTTCAATGAATGACAAGGTGTTCGCGAGTCACTTTGAATTCCCTGGGACTCGGAAATATCGTGTAAGCTCTTGGAAATCAAGCCTAAGTAGGTGGAAGTTAAAGATTGTGCAATTCGGTCTCTATTTCTTTCCAGTGTCTGAGCAACTTTAACAGGGGCTATATTTGGGCCAGCATCCACATAACCAAGCTTTTGATTATTTTTTTGATTTTCGATTTCACTAAAGGGCAAGGTCTTCTTGAATTAGTTTAAAGACCCTATGACTCTGAAATATCGTCCAGGCTCGTGGAAATCAGGCCTAAGTAGGGGAAAATCAAAGTTTGAGCAGGCCGGTCTCTACTTCTTTGCAGTGTCTGAGTAAGCTACGCTTCCTTTCAGTGTCTAAGTAAGTTTAACAGGCTATATTTCGGCCAACATGCATATAACCAAGCTTGCGATTATTTTTCGATTGTCGACTTCAATGAAGGACAAAGTCTTCTTGAATTAGTTTAAAGTCCCTTTGACACGGAAATGTCGTCCAAGCTTTTGGAAATCAAGTCTAAGTAGGTCAAAATCAAAGTTTGCGCGGCCCGGTCTCTGCCTCTTTCCATTGTGTGAGTAAGCTATATTTCGGCCACCATGCACGTAACCAAGCTTGCGTTTATTTTTTGCTTGTGAATTTCATTGAAGGGCAAGGTCTTCTCGAGTTAGTTTAAGGTCCTTGGGACTCGGAAATACCTTCCAAGCTCCTGGAAATCAAGTCTAAGTGGGTGGAAATCAAAGTTTGCGTAACCCGGTCTCTACTTCTCTCCAGTGTCTGAGTAAGTTTAACAGGGGCTATATTTTGGCCAGCATGCATATAACCAAGCGCTTTCGATTATTTTTCGCTTGTCGATTTCACTGAAGGACAAGGTCTTCTCAGGTTACTTTAAAGTTCCTGGGACTCGGAAATCTCGTCCAAGCTCTTGGAAATCAAAGCCTAAGTAGGTGAAAATCAAAGTTTGCGTAGCCCGGTCTCTACTTCTTTCCAGTGTCTTAGTAAGTGTACCAGGGGGCAGCGAAAGCCACCAAGTGGGTACGGAACTTGGGTGGCTTGTTAAGCTGATTGCCCAGTAATTTAAACATAAAATGTTTAAGGACTGATTGACATTAACGTACAGGCGAGGCAATTACACAAGTGTACACGTTTTGTTTCAGAGAACTTGTGGACATTGTCATGTTTATTAATGAACAGTCGTTAGAGACTCAGTCTGTTGCGTCAAATATAGCTTCTTTAAGTTCACGCGGAAGTGATTTGCACAGTGGACCAACACTGGGACAGTGCTCATTAAAGGGGGGGGTAGTGTAGCGTTAGGCGATTGTCCACGAGTACCCCCCTTAAGTCACGTGAGGAATGGTGTAATAACCATGTGCTCAGTTGAGTTGTTGAACTGTATATCTCATAGTTTCAGATTAACAAGTTTAAAGCCGTAATTGTGACATTACAGTATCAGGCATGATTCGGTCTGTATGACCATTCACTCGAGCTTGTAGTATTAGCGAGCGAAGGTCCGAACACTCGTTTGAGACGAAGAGAATACGGACATGGTTCACATGCCACCATTCTCTCTCTGTTACATTCAAACTGTTAATAAATTAATAACCAACTCTTAAAGGCGAGACGCAAAACACGAGAACCGCGTGACAGCACCAGAAAATAGTGAAATGCGATAGCCACATAAAGGTAGGCATATTGTAGTAACGATCGATAAACGGAAAATACATCGCATCAGACAATCGTGACGCAGATTTACAACTAACAAGAAGACAAGAGGCAAGTTTATTCTACTCTTTTATTTCTGTTTTTAGATTACATGATATGAGCATATCAGCACACGAATGCTCACAAAGATCTACCACGTGACATCACGTCCTCAAATCCTCAAGATACTTGTCGACTATATGGGATTATGCAATAATTGCATACTCGCACGAAAAATGGCAAGTTTGGGATCCCATATTTTAATGGCTTTGCTACGGATACTTATGAGCGGTTAGGCATATTTTTAACTTAAATAAAAGAAACCGAAAAGCATGGCATCGGTTAAAAGGTCCTGTCGGATATCAGCTGGGATAAAAAATCTCTCTATAAGCTCTCTTGATTTATTAACAACCGTAATTCGCGAAAAGAGTCTCACGAACAGTCAAATGTAAGTAGCGAACAAATAATGTTGACATTGACCCCAACTGTCTACACTACGGGCTTTGGCGATAACTCAACTCAAATTAGAGCAAACTTATAAAAACCAAGAAAATGAAAAGAGAAGGTGTGGAAAAGTATGAAAATAATTTAATAATGCTGCTCATTTCCACGGTTATACGAGATTTTAAATCAACACCTACTTCAACCAAGAATGCGTGATGCGTGACGGAACGGCCGGTGACGATCAGTGATCAGTGCCGGAGTAGAAGGCAAAAGCAAAGCAAGGCTTGAAAGACTTCCTGATATTTTGGTGTAAAATAAGTCTCATCGAGTTCTACAAACGTTAAAACTTAATTAATTTAATCAGGTAATGTCAAAACGTTCGCTGAGAAAAATAAAACCGCGCCGCATTTCAGTTAACGGGCGAGATTACGTCACTTCTACACAAAATGCTCAATTTCCGTCCACTTTCTCGAATTTTTTGCGCTTCAAAATTATGAGTGCCCACAACTTTTAATACAGATATTTGTAGCTTAGGGTTAGTAAATTATGCTGATAACAGTCATCATTCATGAAGAGGTCAAAGTCTGTTTGTTTGGAGGCTATGTCAGCAATAATGGCTAAAACGAAAGAATTAAATCGTTTCATTAAATGTTCGAATTTTAAGCAAGCATAACGTAAGCCCCAAATTTTGGAGTTTCAATTTCCGGTTTTGTGTGGTTTTCGAGGTGCCTACAAAAAAAAATTCTCAAAAAATAAAGAACGCCAATTTGTCGAAATAATGGCCATTTTCGTTCATTGCATAAGTAGTTTGACTTGTGTACAAAACGTGAAGACAAAAATTTGAGTGGTGGGTTCTTACACGGTTACGCTCTTAAAATTTATAACGACTTGTCTTCTTTCTCACTTGTAGCAATTCAACTCCGAGGTAATGACATTTAAAAACAACACTCCAACTGAATGGAATAAAACTACACAGCATAAGACCTCAAGTACACATTGCGGACCTATTTTTATTTTGACGTGACAAATAATGGCGTTTTGCACCCTATTTCGATTTTGACATCACAAAAAAAGTCAAAGCGAAGAGACGAAATCAAAGTGAAAATGAAAGTTGGTACGGTAAGTAATGACAGAAACGAAATGAAACTTAAGACCAAACACAATTCAATGATAATTAAAATACAAATGGAAATACAAACAAACATGCCAACGGAAATGAAAACACAGGGTTTCGTATTAAATTTTAGAAGACGCTTTTACATGTGTGTGGACTGAGTTAAATACATTGTAAGAGCGCGTGAAACCCTAATCCTTTAGTTAATGTGACACAGGAATATCTTACAGACCTTATTGGATATAACTTATGCGTTGTATGAGCAAACAAAACAACTTCAAAATTGCAATATCCAAACTCAGTTGTGTGACACTTCTAATACAAAAGACAGTTGCTTAGGCATTCCATTATCTATCAACGAATTGTTACGTATATGTTATTATGAATCACAATAGACACACAAAGCTAAAAGTTGATGAACATTAAAGATTTTAAGTCGACGCAGCTGGTCTTAAGTTCGGTGTCTTTTCGTTGTTTACGACGAGGTAATGGAATTCGAGCCACTAAAGAAAGATCCGGAAAGCTTGCCTCCAAAGTTAGGATTCAAGGAAAGCGAACGAAAAGAATCTTCCACGATTGTAAACAAGCGGACAGTAATTATTGGAGCGATTCTTATTTTGGTTCTGCTCACTGTGGTGATCGTTTTAGGAGCTCTTCTCGGAATCGAACGAGCGAAAAATAAAGGTAAGTCCAAATGAAATGCCCATCCAAAGGAATCACAGAGTTTGTATGCATGGTGGACTTCAGTTAGACTGAAAAAGAATGGGTTTATTGAGGTAATCTCAAGGCCGTTCTGCATGATTTCATTTAATTCCTGCTGGCGGACATGATCAAAAAAGATTTGTGGTTCATCAAAATATTATAACCCTTCGTTTGCTAGTTTACTGTAAGCCGAGGTTTCTGCCTAAAAAAATGAATGACTTCTTTGCTCCAGTCCTTACTTTGACCATGAAATTTTTGCTTTGTCATCGAAAACGAGACAGAGCTATTTTTTATTGTTTACTTATGATAGCGCGGTTTTTTTTTT
>Ga0126339_10001651_pt1 | contig 15387 bp, 9 predicted proteins | sample OrbTmetagenome_2_FD_92532 | JGI IMG/M metagenome (GOLD analysis project Ga0126339, IMG submission 92532) | Coral microbial communities from Petempiche,Puerto Morelos, Mexico - Orbicella T R C metagenome | ecosystem: Host-associated > Invertebrates > Cnidaria > Coral | place: Petempiche,Puerto... | reverse complement strand
TTTGTACTTCATTTACATTTAAATGAAAAGTTATTTACTACTGGTACTGAAACTTAACCCATGAGGTTAAAATGGGATAATACGTTTATTTTTACTCTCCCTGCCATTTTCCTTTCTATTTTAATTTCCGAAATCAACATATTGATTCATTTCACACAGGGAAACGTTTGTCTCTCTGCTCATTCAGTAACTATTTCAGACATGATGTGTTTTTCTATTGTTGTCATGCAAGGCAAACCTGATGTTTTTATTCAACTCACTGCCTTGGTTAAATTCTTTATTGAGTAAGGTTTTTTTTTCTCTGGAAGTCTTGTACAAAAGACTTCTGGCTCCTTGAGGGTTTGAAGCAGTCATAGTGTCACTGGAAGTATCTCATTTTCCTGGATGCTCAACAACCTGCTAATTCAAATGAAATAGGATATTGCCAGGTTATCTATTTGGAGGACTAAGTCCTCCTAAATTGTTATGTGCAATACCTTGTTATGGTCACTTACTTGTTGAAAGGAGTGAATTATTTAGCATGTGCTTTTTGTCTGGTTCAGTTTTCATCTGGCTCAGTAGTTGTCTGGCCCAGTTTTTGTCTCGCTCAGTTGGAAGTTCAAAGTCCACACATGTAACTCTAAAAGGAGTTGTTTTAAATATGTCTTTTCAATTAAAACAAAAAGTTGATTTAGCCTTAGAATATTCTTTTTGATTTAATGATGAAATTTGGTACATCCACCTTATTTCCTGTCTTGCACACCTGTTTGTTTACTATATTGATTTCATGTTTTGTTTAAAAGGTCAGCCAAAGTATTGCCTAGCTTGTTGCTTGCAGCTCTTACATTGTATTGTGACTGCTTTTTAAGTGCAGAGTGCACTGTTGGGATAGTTTAGGGGGTTTCTGTTTGCTAAGGCACCAATGTAATAAGGCCATAACACAATGAGGTGTAAACTTTAATGTTTGTGTAATTAATTACTTTCAATTAATCAATTAGCCTTGTGGGAAGGGGAGCTGGGTGGGATAGGTACCCGAGCGCATTCCAGAAAACGTGTCATACTTATGTTGCTTTCTTTGATAACATGACAAAGATATATATATGGTTTTGCAAATCTCATGCTATGCTTGTGGTGCCATTCTCTTAAGAACAAAAGAAATTTGCTCCAAACGCATGTACAAATTAGTTAGCATCAAAGTTGACTATATGTTAGGTGAAAGATACATTTCACACGGGACTACCCACGAATGTTGAGTGTTTTCCCTTGTGGTAGAACATAACATGTAAGAAGCATGCGTTCTAGCATTGCTGGGGTGATAAACTCCTTTCTCAAGTTCAGAGGCACACTTTTTTTTTATTTTTTTGTAATGAGTGATATCACACTCTCATTTTGGCTGGGGAAAGAAGTTATATTTCAGGTAACGTCAGTTCTCCTTTTTTAGTTTAAAGAACGCTACCGTGACTGCGTATCTTCTGGAATCTTCCCTAGCTTGATGCAAGAAATGTCATCTGCTGTTCTATAACTATTGTTTGTTTGCCAGGGTTGAAATAGAGAATGGGAACATTTTGCTTCTCCTTAGCAGCTTGTTTGTTTCCTCTGCTATGAAAGAGAGTCCAAAGTTCATATTCAACTGAAACTTTCCCGTGTTAGTTACATGTAAGACGAGTAAATTTGTGACAAAAGAAACTTCCTTATTATTGCTGCAGACTCTGTGGCACTTACTGAAACCTCCAATTAATTTCATCAGTCGATGAGGTGACTCTCTCACCGATGTGGGATATAATTTGGGTCAAGTAAAGATCTCTACCTTCAATACTCCTCGTTGAAACGCTCTTCAGTTGTATTACTCGATAGCATTGTGTATTAGTTTGATGTGGTTTTATTGTTTACACCAACTTGGTTGGCAAAAGAGTTAGAACGCACTATTCCGTGATTCGACATGACTATTTGATAATTAGGTTAGTTCTTGTTTATCGGTGAAAATTTACAACTTTTCAGCAGATATTTAACTTTTATATTCCATTTATCTCCAGCAGTGAGTTAAAAAAATACACATCTTTCTTATATTTTCGTGGAAACAAAGGTATCTACTTGCATACATTGGCGAGGAAAACAAAAGTATCAAATTACAAATGTTGGCGTGAAAAGCAAAATTGTCACATTTCCTTCTACGCATTATTGAATTTAAAATGAACAAAACTCAAGATAAAATAACGCAATAGATTTAAAACCGTCTTGACAAACAGTCATTGTAAGTTACTTTTGGGCAAAACACAAACATGAAACACACACACTGCTAAAAGTTATGTCTTATTAAGTTTTTGTCCACTCATATTCTGCAAAAAGGAAAAGGCCTAGTTGACTACCAAGGGAGAGAACAGTAGGGGTGAGGACCTGTATGACTGCTGCATCAGAGCCATAAATTACACTCTGCACTATCTGAGATTGTCTCACTAGTTTGGAGTCAGTTGGGCTATTAATAACGTGTGAATAGTCTTGCTATTCATGCTGCCCTTTTCCTCTGCTATTGCTTCATCCTGGAAAGTTCTTTTGTGTAGTAAATCCCTTTGTTCTGCTGTGAAACTTGACCGAGATCACTCAGATTAAACTGCTATATATAAACTGTACTATCAAATACTTTCTGTGTAGCCACTTACAGTTCTTTCCCCCATCCATTTTTTTTTAATATTTCTTGCTTTGTGTGACCCAAGAAACTTTTCCCTATAGAAAGTCCTTCTGACTGCTGTTGTCATTTTAAGCCAGTCAACAGCTGATTTTACTAGTAATGATTAGCTATTTATTTCTGATGAATGTTGTTCTTCATTTTCAGGCTCTCGATGGATTCATTGCCGTTATAACACAAGATGGCCAGTTGTTTTATGTGTCTGAGAATGTTCGTGACTTTTTGGGTTATTCTCAGGTGAGCTTCATATTTTATAAACTGTTTTCTTCCCTGGTGAGTTTCTGTAGAGGTAGTCATTTCTTGTGTGTTTACAGTGGGAACCCCCTTAAGATTATTCCCCACTATTGCATTGCGCATCCCTACTGCGCATAATTTCACATGTGATTAGCGCGTGCGCATTAAAAAATGGCGGCTTTTTCTTTACAGCTGGACCTTGCCATAGAGGTAAATCGTCATTTTCTCGGAAACGAGTATGGTGACCTATCATTTTTTTTCTGTTGTTTTGAATTGAGTAATAAATTTATCTGTGTAAAATAAATATGGACCACTTCTCAGTGTAGAACAAAAAGCAATCATCGGAAACGTGAATTTAGCAAGCAGTCGTGACTACAATCATGGTGCTATTATAAGGATTTATATGGGTATAAACAAGGTGCTTTTTCTCCTAAATGAACATGGAGACCCCTCATTTTTATTTCAAAATTTAAGTTCCTATAATATAAACAATCAATAGGCAAAGTTTCACAAAAATCTCAGTGCAGGTTCTATTTCAGTGGAATGACCTTAATAAGGTCACCAATGAGCCATGAAAATTTGACCGTATTAACAGGGTGGCCACATTAATGGGGTAGGGACAAATTCCATGTGATGTCTTTACAGACATCACAATTGCACTTCTAGACAACTTTTCTTTAATAACCATTCAAAATGCAGTTGTAAACGATTGAAACTTCAATCAGTACGTACAATATAAACAGTGGAAAGATGTACATAAATGGTTTGAGTGGATGCATTAATGGGGTAAAATTATAGAGGATCATGCTGGTTGGGATTTGAGAATGTGGCCATAGGCCATAGTAATGGGGTGGCCAGATCAATGGGATTTTCTTGTCAGAAAATGTAACCTGGGTGTTTTGCCTGGACAAAAAAGACTGACGGTAATGAGGAGGTGACCATAAAATGAGGTAATGGTAAGGCTGGGTGCCACTGTATCTATCCAAAAGAGGGACAGGAAAGCAATTTTTTCTGTGCTATTTTTGAAAGCAAAAGGAAACTGCCTTCAGTTAATGCCTCTTTTGCAACACCAAGATTTGGTGAAAAAATGAGCAAAAATTGATGGTCAGATTGTAACTGACAAATTGTTTTTGGCAGTTAACTAATGGTATTCAATTCTAAGAATAAAATTTTGTGTAATTCATTTTACTGAGTGTCATTTTGTGGTTGTAGGCTGCTGTCATTCACCAAAGCATGTTCAAATTTTTACATATTGATGACCAGGATATGGTAAAATCCAATCTGGCCTGGCCAAAGCTTAATGGCAAAAAGATTAAAATGGTAAGTGGACAATGTATAATGCAGTGCTAACTTTAAGTTTGATGAACTTACTTAAAGTATTGTTTACCTCTGGGTGTTTCCTTTGTTGCCATGTTCATTGTCATTGTTATTGGGATTATGATCTCTGTCATCATCAATACACTCAACTCTCATTTTAGCAGACACTCTCAGTACCATCATCTGTTGTGTGTATTGGTGAGAGTCCTCAATAGCGAGGTGTGATGAAAATGACTGAAGTTTTGGTTGTGGAGTGTCACGTACAACATATACTGCTATACTCTTTTAAGATTTCCAGTTTTCTTTAAATTTGTAGTTCACGTTTACTCTACATGATCGTGTCATATAGATCAAAATAAGGTATAAACTAGTGAAGATTTGAAGACTGCAGAATATTTATGTCACTCAATAAGTCCAAGTTTGGAACCACACAAAGTGCCCGCAATTCCGTAATAGCGAGAGTCCATAATAGTGGGAGTTGTTTCCATGCATTTCTTTGTCAAGTTTTGGCTGGTGATGTAACTTTTGTCCATAATAGTGGGATGTCTGCAGGGCAAGAGTTGACTATACTTTGTAATCAGTATGGCAAACATTTTAGTGGTCATCACAATTTGGTCAATTCTGTCAGCAATGGATGCAAAATTGATGATTATTGTGTGGCAACATATTTATTTTGTTTTCATGAATGAATTTAAAAGAAAAAAGTTTGAATGTGTCATCTGGTCTTGAAACCTCTTTCCATAACATTAATTTTGATGAAGTTTTTTTTTTTTCAAATTTCAGAGAAGTGAAGAAAAAGATGGTGAAGTATCAAGTGATGATATAAAAACAGGTGACTGTCTTAGAAATAAAATTAAGCAAGTTAGTTTTTTTTAATCTAAAAGAAGCCTCTATTATCACAAACATGGCCATTCATGTCATTGTATCTACATGTAAACACTTGCATATATTTTATGAGTTTTCTTGTGTATATTTTGCACCTTTAAGTCCTGTAGATTTCCCTACTTAATGCATACTACATAATTTCCAGTGGTGAGGGCAAGTTAGGGCTTGGGTATTCTAGACTTAGTGTTTGGTTCACAATTTTTAGAAACATCTTGGTACAGCATGGAATTTATTTATATTTTTTGTTTTTCCTTAACTGTGATTATTGATATTGATCATTTTTGCTGGACTCAAAGGACCAAGGCTGGAGTTTTAGAGTACCATAAATTTTCAATATTGCATCTAGGGTTAGTTTTACATGGCAATATCTATTAATATATGGTTATTTCATTTATTTCCTTCTACATTTTTGTGAAGGTTCAGATGACAATGACAGTCTTAACCGTTCATTTACCTGTCGCATGAAGTGCACTCTGAATCATGGTGGTGGATTTTACAAGGTAATTATTGCTCTGGTTGTTACTTGTATGCTTTTTATTTGAAGGTCATTGTATTTTATGTAATGCTGTTTAGTTTTGGGAGAGTATTTCTGCTGTGATATTTAAAACATTTTTTGGGGTTGAACTATTTTATAGTAGAAGAATGTCAAATGAATGATTCATTAATTTCTTTCCTCTTTGCAGCTATTCAGATTATCTGGCCGTCTGAGAGAAATCCACACTCGCAAGCGAGACAGCCAAGTTGTTGAGTATGGCATTTTTGCTATTTGCTCACCAGCAAGCAGTACACATTCACACCATGCAGCATCAAGCATTAAAAAAGAGGTTGCCCTGACTGCTCAGAAGAGACTGGAGAGATCCAACAGTGAACCAGTTTGTGTCAGGTATAAAGCTTGTGTTGCAACAATATCAATTTATTTAAAACTTGTTGTCATGTAGTATTAGGTTGCCTGGTGAATTATCTCATAGCATTTGCCAGTTGCAACCTATTTCATAAGCCCTGGTCTGGGCTTGCTGTTTCTCCTTACACTTGCAAACTGTTGGGTACTGACCCTTAGGGCCCTTGGCAAGTAGTGATGGCATTTCATGGTTGTTAGCAAATCCCAACTTACAGTAGTGACACTCTTAATGAAGTGATGGCATCTCATGGTTGTTGACAAATCCCAAAGGCTGTGACACTCAGTCAATAGCAACCATCTGTTGTAACAAACAAGTTCTGTATATTTTCTCAAGAAGGATGGCCCACTTAGTATGCATATTAGCTATTTGGGGTTGTGGCTCCCCAAAAGTGGTGACTCTCCCTCCCCTTAAGCAGTAGAAAAAGGTTGTTAAATCTGAAGTAACTAACTTTGCTTATGATCACAAGTATCAAATTGGAAAAAAATATGTATTTACATTGGTTTGTTTCTTTTTCTTGTTGTGGTAATTAGGAGAACTGGCTTGCCTTTGACGGGCATGTTGCATTCTATGCCCATCAACCGTCATTTCTCAGTGGCTGACACTCGCTCTGCTGCTGTCAGTCCTTTAGAATCTCCTACAACATCCACTGACTCGGGTCACCCATCCCCTGATTCCAGTCAAGGGGGAAAGATGTTATTGACAGACTCGGACATACGAAGTGACAGCAGTGAAGTTTCTCCGCCATCAAGCAGCAACTCCCAAGATGTTGATGGGAGGCTGCTAGCTTCTGATCGACTAATGTCTGCCATCAACAACCCATTCATGAATGTCCATGGGATTGATCGCAAAAGAGCGGCCCATTTCATGGAGTCCAGGAGAACTGATGATAAAGACCCAACAAAGAAGCGGTCTCGCAGTTTAGCTGATGCCAGTGAGCTATTCTTAAGAGATGGTACAGATCCCAGATCCTTGTTCTTCCGAAATAACCTACCCTCTATTCCTGAAGTTAAAGTGGAAAATGGCAAGAAAAGCGAGGAGTGTTCACATGACATGCCCATTAGAAGGCCACTGAACAACCCTGACAGCAGGTTAGATGCTGCTCAGGGCCTTGTGAATCTCGGCAACATGGCTTCCCAGTTTCCTGGGCTTTGTGCCTTTCCTCCTGAGTTTATGTATCCTGATGTCATGTTTCCACGTGTTGATATGCTCCATGATCTGCAGCACCTCAGAAATCCATTTGACATCCACAACGCATGCTGCTTTGGAAGTGACCCATACACCGCTGCCTTGGCTATGAGGCGATGGCTAAGTAATCCAGACATGTTCCGTTCTCAATTGAATCCACTCTTAGCAGCTCAAGCAGGCCTTCTGACCCCAGCTGAGAGGCTACGCTTCTTAAAGTTTCCATTTGGCTACCCATCACCATTCCCCAGTCCATCTCCATTCGATCTTGGAACTGCAGCGGCTGCTGCTGCAGGGCTTACAGAGAGGAACCTACCTGAGTACTCCTTGAGGAGCCTCTACCAGAATGGTCTGGGTCCTGACATGGCCAGGAGTAATGCGTCAAAAGAAGCAGAACAGTGGCATTCTCCATCCACAGAGAAACAGGTTATGGATGGCAGCAGCTCACCAGTAAGCAAGAGAAAAAGCCCTGAGCGTGGTCTATCAGCCAAGAAGGATCTAGTCCACAACAATACTGAGAAAGAGTCAGACAATGCTAAGGAGGAGTTATTTGAAGAAAAGAAAAAGTTGGCAAAGGCTAGTAGCACTTCAGAGGATGAGGATGATGAAGAAGAAAAAGTGGATGTGGTGGGTGGAGTCAAGCCAGCATCTGGGCTGCGTCAGACATTTGTTGGAATTCAGGAAGAGTTCAATAGCCGACTGGAAAACTTAAACATGTCATTTGCCAGATCCTTGGATCAAAACATGACTTGTCCTTAAACAGAGTAAGTCTAAAGGGTCGATTTAGATGCTTACAAATATGATTGCTGTATGGGTCATGTTTATGGTATTACATGTGTTTAATTTACAGGCATGCATGTTTTTTTCGTGACAGCCATAAACAGCTTGTGTCGTTGACATGTTTTTAGCATGTCCCATGCAACTTGTAAGCAAAAGGTTGTACTAAATCGGCCCTGAAGTGTTTGACATAATGAAATGCTGCACTGTAGGTGTCAAGAGAGATCTTTGGGTCAACTTTTGTTAGACTTTAGATGAAGTACTTGGTTCAATTTTGACCTTGAGTTAAGAACTAAAACTTCTCCTCCTTAACCCCAAAATGAGAAGAAATGGGGTATTTTCACTACACCAGTTTCTCTTGAAAGATATCCTTCAACCAGTTTACATTGGTGTCAATCTATCTGTCTGCCCATCTGGCCATCTGTCTGTTTTCTGATCTTGTTCTTGTATACATGTGCCTAATGACATAGCAAAAGCAGTCAAAGCCATTTTGCAATTTAAGACCCAGAGATCTTTCTTACTCCTTTAGGAGGCATTTGCTTTTTTGAACTTGTCTCATGGTCACATTTTTATGATTTTGTTTGTGATCAGAAAAGTAGTTTGATTTCATGCAAGTAGATGAACAGAAGCAGTGAGTGTTAGCAAGCAGAGCACATGAGATTTTCCTTGCAACATAATGTGGCAATGTTAGATCTGTAGGTTTAAGGATTACATGTTTGAAATCAAGGCCTGTTTGGGAGGCCTTGTGCTTCGCAGAAATTATGATTGAGTGGTTCGGTGATTGGGAATCTCTGTGACAAGTCACAGAAATGTATTGGGAATACATGTTTCTGCTCAAATGAGTGTATACTTTAAATACGATTAGTAGCTGTTAGGCTAGTAGATCAGGGATTTAATAAATACCCATTCAGTAGATCTGGGTTTGGCCCCGCCTTGCTGATTAGGGCGTGGCAGACATACCACATGTACTTCTTAGCTTAGGTCCCAGGTCATCTTTGGATGCATCGTCTGCAAAGTACTGGGTACCAAGGCACATATTCTGCATTGCTCAGGCAGTGCATTGGGATCAAATGGTGGAAAGTATCAGAAAAAAGTTCACTGGTAAACTGAATATGTTGACCAAGGAATTTTGACTGGCATGTGCCTCTAAATTTTACAATAGAAAAAGACTCTGGTCAGAGATCGTTGGGAATAAATGTTGGGAATAAATGTTGGAAAAGTGAATCAACCGACTTAGGTCTGTTTTGGGGGAAAATGATTTAAATTCCCATTAAACCACTTGTACTTCTTAATATGACAGCAATGATTGTTGCTGGCTACCAATCAGAGTGACCAATGAATTCACTAAAGATTGCAATACCCCAATGAACAATTAAAATTGTTCAATATATCAATATTTCATGCTCCAGTTGTCTACCAGCTCCTACCTATTGTAAGAAAAAAAATTCATTGCCCGACATAGCGGGCTCAGTTTTAAAGAAAACTTGCTGCTTTTGCTTGTTTTGTTATTTTTGTTACTAATCCAAATTTATCGGCCCTTGTGAAAAACCACTGTTATCTTCATGGTAATTTGTGGCCTGATAATGGGATGATTTTTGTTAAGAGCATGGAACATTGGGTCATCTTTTGTAATGAGTTAGTTTTGTTGCAGTTGTTTTAGAATGCAGCATTTTCACTACAGCCGCGATATATACATGTACAGAGCAGAGCCCTGTGTTTATTCAAAGTAGCTTTCATACTTACTAAAATATAGCTAGTGTTAATAAGTAATCTGGCATTTTGTCATTTTGTTTTGCGTGATCATGTACAGTATATTATGCAGTATTCATTTACAAGTTGTGGAGCTCATAGTTAGATTTTAAAGCTCCAATGAAAGCCTTTTCTTGCAAAAACAGTTAGCAGGTGTGGCTTACTTAGAGAAGTACATTCCAGCGAGAAATCAATATGTAATTGTAACAATCAATCAGGGAAAATCTTGAGACCAACACAAAATTACATTCACGATTTCTCTGCTGAACTGTACAATGCAGTCTTCATTATTACTCATTGTATGATAAGTATAATTGTATTCATAGCAATTTTGAAGGTGAGGCCTACTTGTTGCTGATGTAATTACCTCCAAAAGTAGTGATTGTTTTGACCTCGCCTAAGCGGAAGTCCTATCCAGTTTCTCAAGCAACCAATCGCAGAATGCGTAAACGAGCGCGAAACGCGTTTGAAACGCGTGTAAAACGCGGTCGCTGTTGTACGATTCTGTAAATTTACTCTTTTCCAGATTTCTTTAGTTAGGCTTGTAAACAGGTTGCAATTCGGATATTTTGTTTTTGATATAATTACTCCAGCATTGATTTTTGGGGACTTCTGGACATATCCTCATGTTATTTAGGTATGGTCTTGTGGAATATTTTTTTGATTGCTTGTTATAGGTATACATGTAGAAGTCCTTCCTTTTGCTCACTGGCTAGCTATGTCTTAGCAGGGTTCCTTTCTTTAGTGTTATTTTCAAGAACGTTTAGTTTGTTATTTGTAGCCTTTTCGTAATATTTTCTTGTTGTTGTTGTCTTTGATGTAGGCAGGATTTCCCTTTATTGAAGTATAAGGGATGGTTTTTCAGTATCACTTTTTGCTCCTGCCTTAGTGTATTTTATCCATCTTTTTGTGATGGTGTGCTGACTGTTTTTTTTTTTGGCCTTGAAGATGAGATGGTTATGATGTAAGCACCTTGAGCAGAAGGGAGGAACGTCAATATATTTTTTAGCAGATTTAGGAAGCGGGCTGCTATATAAAGCCGAGCTGTTGTTTTAATGAGATATGTACACCACCTAGTGGTCAATCAAGTTTTGAGATTAAAAAAAAAAGACATTTATAGTATAGAGTATCAATATCGAATGCAGAATACGGACGACCTTGTAGTGTGTAAGATTCCTCAGTAAAATATATATCCATATGTATCTTCATTAACCTTATGTTTAGAAAGGGTAGACACTATTGTATGTGGTGAATAAAGCTTTTAGCGCTTGTAACTGATATGGCTTACTCTTGACTTCTTCCTAGAGGGAACCTCATCTCTGCAGTGGCCTTCTATCTGGCAGTGCGGAGGCTGGGGAGAGGGTTATGGAACTTTTCGCGCCCGCTCTCTCCCTTTCTTTTGCACCTCTTTCTCTCTCTCGCCCTCCCTGTCCCCCCCCGCTCCCCCTTTCCCCTTCACGCATCTGGAGAATTTTTGCCACCGAAGTTGGGAGCAGATACTCGAAAACCTGTTATTGAGGTTGAGTCCGCTGTCAAATATGCAAACCAAACTTGATCCTTCCTGCTGGCGCTTTTTAGGCTCGTCACGCAATCTTATTGTGGAGGAGGAACGCGTGACGAGTCCAACGAAGGACAGTTATGACAATAGGTGATAACAGCTACGCTGATAAGAGCTCTTGTTTTAGAGCAATTCTAACTTTTCTTTCATATTTCGGAATGTTTTCTAAATTACTCGTGATATTCGATTTTTTTTCAAATTGCACTCCCCTGACTGGCGGAACTATCGTGTATCACTCCAGTAAATCCTTGATTGCACCTGCATTCATAGTAACACCTGTACTTGTAGGCCAGTTTTGATATATTAAAATTTATCTGATGTTTAGGTGAATAACAAAAAAGAATTGATTTTCTTGTTTTAATCCCGTTAGCTTCGAACCCAAGTTAGAAATTGAATGTATTATAATAGGTCTATTAACAGATGTTTTGTCATGGTCATGGTCATGGTCATGGTCATGGTCATGGTCATGGTCATGGTCATGGTCATGGTCATGGTCATGGTTATTATTATTATTATTATTATTATTATTATTATTATTATTATTATTATTATTATTATTATTATTATGATCATCATCATTCTGTTTCTGCATTTTTGCCTGATATTTACATTTCCTTTTCCGTTCTTCAGTATTCATGTCGAGTCCAGTTCATGCATTTCGTTGGCATGCGCTAAACATCGCTTGCGCACAAGGCCTTGGAGCCTGGTGCACCGATCACCAAAACGGGTTCTGGGAATAAAGCCCTCCAGGCAAAGTCAAGACAACGCATTTATGATGATTTTTCTTCTCGCGAGTGCCTCACCCATGTCTCGATTGAAGGGAGGGGCTGGAAAGTTAAAGTTTGTCTCAGCACTGAGCTTGCCTACTGAGCCCACTAGGAAGTGGAGTTTGTAACCCTCCCGTTGTGGATCGGCAAAAATCACAGCGAAGGTATTGACACATTCGATAGAGGAGTTCAATGCGTTCAATGTTCGGCTGAAAGGTTAGCTCTGCATTTAGCTGAATTTTCCCCGTCGATAGTTGGACGGTCTTTGGAATTTGTGGCAGTGAAAAAATTTGGCAAAGAACTTGACTTGGAAATGACGACCACCACAATGAATGGACCACGCGGTGAATTTAATTTAATTTTTCATTCGGCAAAATCACAACGAAGGAATTTACTCGTTCCGTTAGAGTTAAATACGTCGTATGTTCGCCTACAAAGGTAGTTTTGAATTTGATTGAATTACTCTCATCGACAGTTTGACGGTCATTCCATTCTCTTGCGGCGAAAAAATTTTAAGAAGAACTTGACATCAACAACGCCTGCGCGCTGAATAATAAAACTTGATCCTACTAAATACAAAGGTTTTTGCGCCGGGTTAGGACCACGCCGAAAAAGTAGATCTTTGCAAGGACCATTGGAATCCACAAAGAAAAATTGGGGTAGCCAGGCATTTTTTCCAGATAATCAGCTTTGAATCTCAAAAAAAATGCTGACATCAGCATTTTCTGAAAAAAAGAAGGGAAGGGTATTTCTTCACAAATTTCCTTCGAATTCTCCTTTACAAACAGAGAAGTAAAACATTTATAAAGGTCTTCAAACTACATGGTAAATGTAACATAAAAAACATTTTTGGTATGTTTTTAATAACAAAATCGTTGCAACAGCGCTTTTAGCGTATCTGACAGCCTTCCTCTGGTTCAGCCAAAATACAGTCTAAATACCTTTTGGTCACAACCAGAAACTAATCACGTGTTGAATAGGCTTGCCACTTCCATTTCATAACATAAAATCTGGGGGTGACAACGCGTTTTTTAAAGTTTTTGATTTTTTTTTTTGAAAACTTTTACGGTGCCCGTTACAGTTTTTCCTGTCACCTCCCCAGTAAGTAAAACATTTGCGTATTTCGCACTTGTTTTGCGCGCGCACTACACCATCTGCAGGTACTTGTTTACAGTTGGATTTTAATATAATTTTCCCCAGATAACGATTAGTTTTTCAGCTGGAAGACATTAACAGTTAGTGGTTAGTGATATGCTGCTATTTTGGTGTTCCTGGTTTGAGTACGGGTTCATTAAACTTGACTTGGTCACAGTAGGAAAATTTTGCTTTCTTTTAGTCGTGTACTTGGTAGCGTAGTTGATTGCGTTGTCAACCCCAGCGCGCGCGTGGCACTCAAACCATACCAGGGCGGAAAAAGGCCATACCTTGCGTGATGCGCAGAAAATATGCGCACTAACAAAAGTTGACACCGTCCTTAAGCTTATATTTTTCGATCGGCAAAATCACAACGGCGGCATTGATGCATTCGTTTAGAGTTTGCTACGTCCAGTGTTTGGCCAAGAGACTAACTCTGAATTTGATTCAATTCATCCAATCGAAAGTTTGACGGTCATTCGATTCTCTTGCAGTGAAAAATTTTATGAAGAACTGGACAACAACAACATGGGCTGGCCTCGCGTTTGCAAAATCCAACGGCTTTCGTTTCAAAACTGTTTAGAGGTTAGTCCAATTTTCGGTTATTTAATTATTGTGCTGTGAAAAACTGATTAAACTAATCCGAAGCAGGCTGTTGACGGTTAATTGTTTTAAAAAGTAGTGAAAAATAAGCAGACTTCCCTCTCAATCAACATCTTATACTCATCGAAATTCAGATAGAAAGGAAGCACCGGTCAGGCAGGATCTTTGACAAATAACTTGCTTAACTTTGAAAATAACGTCTGTAAGGCAGCGCAACTTTCACCTCCATAGACAGTGACAAAATTAAGTTGAGGATCCACCCTCTGTGTGGATTTGATTTGTATACATAGGCACGTGATCAGCCGCAGCAAGGGTACTTTCTCGAGGTAGAGAGAGGACCCTGGGAACGAGGTTGGCCTCATACCTGTCGCTTACATCGCACAGTCGACTCACCGCTGGTAAGGTCGACACTCAAATCCCCCGGTGGTGGTGACTCCCATGCCCAGGGTAAATCAAATCTCTTAAGGAGACTAATCTGGGCGTGATTCGAATTTTCTTTGGCCCCTAAAAGATGCCACTTAAAACGGAATATGCTTGATTACCAGCCGCTGTTCGAGAAAGCAGCTTGGGCTAGCTAGGAGACTGGACTCGAGGGACCGGCGGAAAACGAGCCTAAAAACAGAAATAAGAGCGGTTTTCATTGTTACCTCTTCGAGTGCACCCTAAAAGATACTTTGACAGCTAAAAGTGGTGGCATTTGGTCCTGAACACCTCAAGTGGGACCAAAATCCTTAATTTACACCACTAACCGAGACGACGAGCATTCCCGACCTTTTCATATAGGAGTTCCCCCCCCCCCCTGGACTCGAATCCTTACCTCCACATTACATGCATTTGTGAGAGGATGAGAACACCTAGGCAGAAGGCTTACTGTTGAACAATAAGCGAAAAAACAAGAAAATCCGATTTTTCGGCATAAACAGGTAAGAAAAACACGTAAATCGAACTAAAGACTATCGAGTGAGTTACAAGCTGTATGTGTCGCATGGCACACACACACACACACAAAAAAAAACACATAATCAGGATTTTAAGCTTCTTGGGTAGTTTCTTTTAACTTGCCAAAAGAAATGCCTGCTCTATTGATTTTGAAAAGCGATGCCGAATTTTCAATTACTAGTAATAATTAAAACGAACCGTATGAAAAATACCCTTGACCCAGACTATACCCCTTTCCGTAAAGCAATAAGCTTTGGTAAATTGGAGTTACAGCCAAAGGTATTTAACAATTCCAAAAATTGTATAATTTGGAAAGTCCCAGACATAGACGCCACGTTAAGAGCCATTGGCATGATAGCATAAATTGGGCGTTGTCAGGGAGCACGTTTTAGCTTGAAAAAAATGAGGCACAGTTTTTGATGTGAAAGTTTTGCTGCTAACTGATCGATGAAGAGTTGCATTGTTCAAATTATCGACCTATATTCTTATATAAAAATTGATCGCCCTAATTGGAAAATGTTTTACGGCGGCTACAGCTAGACTAATTTACAAAGGAAAACAGTCGCTTAAAAGAGAATAGAAAAAAAAAAAAAAAAAAAAAAAAAAAAAAAAAAAAAAAAAAAAAAAAAAAAAAAATGATTTTTTATGCTTATGTGTATTTTAGTAAAAAAAAATGAAAAT
>Ga0126339_10001650_pt1 | contig 15390 bp, 9 predicted proteins | sample OrbTmetagenome_2_FD_92532 | JGI IMG/M metagenome (GOLD analysis project Ga0126339, IMG submission 92532) | Coral microbial communities from Petempiche,Puerto Morelos, Mexico - Orbicella T R C metagenome | ecosystem: Host-associated > Invertebrates > Cnidaria > Coral | place: Petempiche,Puerto... | reverse complement strand
GGGATTAAGATAACTTATATGATTCTCATTTTGTTTCCTATAGACCACAAAGAAAAAAACAGCAGAAGAGGATAAGAAGCATCACGACACTCTGATGGGGTCGATCTCTGTGGCGGCTTCATTCAAAGGCTTTCTTAAACAAGTAAGTTATGTTTTATTATCACTCACAGATTTTTGCAAAAACTCCTTCCCTCTTGTAGCAAAAACTCAATTACTCCTTTTAACCCTCGTGAGACAAATTCAAATTGCTAGGTCTTAGTCGTGTCCCCGAGGTCTGCGGAGAGGATTTGCTTGTTTGCGTGATTAAAAAGCCGCTGATTCTTTCCAGCTAATTTGTAGAAAGTACATAAACAGCAAGTAAAGTTTGATCGTGTTCTGTTAGAAGCTTCAATTCTATAATTGAAAAATAAATACGAGTGTAGTCTTTCAGTTCCTTACCTAATACTGTAACACCAACAAAATCAGAATCTATGGACACCAACAACCAAAATCCGATTGATGTTGTTGTTGTTTGTTGTCGCTTTCTAAAAAAAAACGTTTCATGACAAAGTTTCCAGCGCAGAAACGACACGCTTAGAAAAATGTAGCTTAAATGTGTCAAGGTCTCCGTTAGTAGTCCTTTTCAATCTTCTTCAGTCTCGGCTAAATTCTCATGGTGTGCTTACTTGAATTAGTTGAGGGAAGTTAAAAAGTATCAAGGAATTATTAACTGCTGGCTTGAAATAGCGAGGATGACCAACATTACCCAAGTTCAAATTACATGGAAGTTTATTTTTCAAGATATTAGACAAAAAAAACCCAGCTCCACATGAAAAAGCTTCTCAAAGATTTCATTTAAATGGTCTTACCCGGTAAGTAATAACTAATTTCTTTTTACCATAGTAGAATTCTGAAACGAACAGCATATTCTAGCTTCAAACCGAGTGATCCCGATAACTCTGAATGATTAAATGATAAAAATGGAGATATGTATCCTGAAATCATTTGCGTTCTATTTTTTCCGTATCTCTTATCAGTTGCCAAATGGACTTTTCGATTTTTAAGTTGTATTAGGTTGATGAAAGACTAGCCTCCACAAGCTTATGCCGTCTATTTATCGAGGCTCAATGAGATGTTAAGGTGTGACCCCGGAACTCAGCTCAGATTTACGGAAGGTCTTAAGGCAATTTTTATCTTTATCGTCGTCTCTATATTTCAATGGTTGTCTAATTCGCTTCCTTTGAGCCAGGCTACGTCCGTTTATCAAAGCTTAATGGACAATGAAAAAAATTAACCCAAAAATCCCGAAATCCGTTTTCCTCAGTAATTTCTTTGTGTTTTAGCTATTTACTGACAGACCATTCAAAATTATGAAAGCAAAGTGTTCATTAACTGATTCTTCTGATGTCAAATTGAAAATAGAATGAGAAAGTTGTTTGGATGAAGAGTTGAGAAATTAAAAACTTAAGAGCAGAAAACCTAGTTTTGTGGTCTCTTATGTGCTTTTCTCGGGGCAGAAAAAAAAAAAACGCTGGATTCGGAATACAGCGGTCACACAGGCCATCGTTGGATTCAAAAGTACTTCAAGTAAGAACAACTTGAATTTAGTCATTCGCGGTTGTCATATCGCCGTTTAGACGATAAAAACTTGCTCGAATCACGCTTTGTCAAGAGCAGAAGGGTTTTCTGACAGCGTTATGAATGCAGTGGCCTTCAAAACCGTCGGAGGACGTCAAGCCATTCGCCAAGCCTAACCGCCATGCGACATTTGTTTAAAATTTTAGTTATAACCTTGGCACTACAGTGAATTATAAAAATAGTTTCATTACCCAATTTTTGAAAGAAAATCAAATAATTTTCATTGTTTTAACAAAACACGACAGCTGGTGATGCAAGTGTGTGGCCCTAGGACAGTGGGGGTATCTAAATAATGTAGAGAGTGAACGTTTTCAATAGTTATTTCACGAAAGAGTATCTGGGATCATGTTTTGTTTTTAAATTATATAAATCTTGAAATACAAGTGACTGGCTGAAGTTCATTTTGTTGATTACTATACTAGCTCAGTGTAGCAATCGGTTTTGTTTGTTGAATTTTACAATCGACTTTTTTATTTAAATGTTTGTCTAACTCCAGATTTGTGTTAAATTCAAATGAACCAACTTGTCAAAACATTTCAAACTTCCGCAGGGGACATGCTACAAAGACTTTCCAATTTGCACGGTGTTTCCTCAGGTGTTTCTAATTTTCGGGTGAAACATTATTCATATATATTTTTTGAACTATACTATCCTACAGTGAGAATTTGCTGTGGACATCACATAACCTAAATAAGCTTTCATGTTTTACGTATGTGGGTCTCTTAATTTATGACTTCCTTCTATTGTAAACGCCTCAAGGTAAGACTCCTGTTGACTTAAGTTAAACCTCGTATCTATTTGATCATCTTCAGTTAACAAGAATGTGTAAAAGATGTTTCTCTGCTATGGTCGGGTTATTCAAATTCTCTGATTCTCCGTTCAGAACTTTCACTATCTTACCACCTGTTTCGAGGATCAGTGAAGGTCCGGTTTGCACGAATTTTGATGCTTTGTAAACGATTCACTCGCAAATTCCGAACTCTTCGAATTCTTTTCAGAATTTTAGAGTCAACAATATACTTTAATTAACGCCATCTAAGATTCGAGGTGTATTAGCGATTACAGTCTCAATGCAAAGCCACAGGTTTAATAGACAAGCATGCGCGAAAATAAATAGCGGATAGCATAACAATAAATCATCGACGCAATCATCAAGTTTTTCTATTCGCGTTGCTTTTGTTTGCAACCGTTAACTTTCAGGAGCAGGCATTCGTTCTTGCCGTGTCGACAATTCTGTAATCCAAGCCGGGTAATTTCTTTTTCTTCAGCATAAAATCCCCCTACGCTGCGGAAAGCAATCGGCTCTTGGGCGCAAAATTAATTTCTTCAACAATGAACCCAATTCGCCAGTTGTATCGAAACGGACGGAAATAAAATCGTTGCGTATTATTGTTATCATAAGGTGTGAGAAATTTAATTTCTTTATTTTTATTTTTTCCAGACGGCAAAGCCTGAAGAACGGAATCCCTTCGTCAAGGCTCAAAATAAGCAAGAACCGTCCAGTAATGTCGATTGGAAGCCCACTAAAGAATTGCTAACGAACAAAGTAATTCCCAAGTCAGAAGAAGCAAAAGTGGAGAAGAATACTCTTGCAGAGGATTCGCAAAAGGACAAAGTCACATCTAGCGTTTGTTCGAAAGGCGATAGGGAAATCCCGTTATCTGATTCCACAGATGACAAGTCTAACACTGTAAATGATGCGAATAACAACCAAGACACTTCCACGGAACGCAAACGGGGCTATTTCCTGACTGAGGATCAAAAAGAACAGCTTTTATCTCTTCTAGCATCAGCTAAGCTGAACAAGAACCCTTTCTCTGCCGGTGAGAACGATCAAGGAGGCGAGGAATCGAGAAAGCCAGCAGAGGAGCGACCCATTAAGCCTCCTTCGCCATCCTTATATGTCTATCCACACTACGGCCAATCCGAAGCCCAGATGATGTTCAGCCCCATAACGCCAGCTGGGCGTTCTGCCTCTCCAAGCGTGCATTCTGATGTAAGCGACAACCAAATGCCTTCCGTCCCTAATGCCACATTTGTGCCTATCGCCGTTACTATGCCCAGTGTAGCCCCTTTACCGATGTCCCCATTCTGGTACATGCCCCAGGGAGGAATAATGCCTTATCCTCAACAAGCCATGTCCCCTATGCCATATGTTTCTAATGATGCGTCCGTGACATTGAATCAGTCAGTTGTGTCAACAGATAGCGATCTGAGTGAGGCCTCTGATATGGTACCTAGACCAAAGAAAACAAGCAGTACAATACCAAGGTTTGATAAATCGGAAAGTTCAAAATCAGACACAAAACAACAAACGAGGCTTTCCACTGCCCAAGAGAACAGCAAGGGGTCCAAGCTTCCTCGTCCCATTTGGCAAACACCAATTGCGAAGAGCAGATCAACTCCAGTTGAATCAGAAGCAAATTCCAATGTTGCTCGACGAAGGGTACCGATAACTAGTGAATCCAACGAACTTAGCGAAGAGATCAAACTAGTTCGTGCGAAAACTCCTTCTCCTTCCTTGGGAAGACGAGCGTCTCCCAGAGAGGCGACTCCTCCTCGCTCCCAAACGCCTCCCGTTTACTGGAGAAGAGAGGGATTGAACTTGTCATCTGATGATAAACCCCTTACACGAGTATCAACGGGTTCCTTCCCAAACTGGCGTCCCCCGAACCCATCTACCTCACAGGATGGGCTGAGAAGATCAATCTCGTCTCCGTCAGGATCGAGACCAAACAATCCTGTGCAAAGACCCAGGACCCATAGTAGACCATCCAGCCCCGCAGGATCACGATCCGATAGTCCCGTTTCCATGCTTGTTTCGAAGTTCGAGCAAATGTCTCAAGAGTCTGTAGACAACTCTCCAAGGGCTCGTTCTAACTCCGTGACGTCCATGATATCAAAGTTTGGTTCTTCGTCTCTGGTACCTGAAGATCGCATTGTTAAGGGACAATTTAAGCCCAATCTTTCTGCCTCAGCTCTCCAGCCAGCTTCTAAGACTGGTCCTCTTCGTCCGTCGTCGAAGCGTGACGGAGCACATCCCGCGTCAGATCATGAACTGTCAACTTCGAGGCCTGGTATTCCTACCTCGTCTCGCGATAGAACTAGGACAAGTGAGTCATCAGACGACAGTGGGCGGTCATCAGTCAGCAGTTCCGCTGATCCCCGCGAAGTTCAACGCAGTGGATCAGATTCAGGTTCGACTGACGGCAGACAAACCATGCTTTCTGTCGAAGGTCGGAATCGCCTGTCATCCTCCCAAGGAAGCCTTGACATAGAGAATGAATCCACTGTTGATAAATGTCACGAGCCCAGAACAAGGCTGTTAGAGAACATAAGGAGATGGACGTCTCAAGAGAATATCATGAGAGACAGTAGCCCATCAAATGTTCTTGGGAAGAACGTCCAAGAGCGTTTAGTATCTGGGCTCTCTTTGACTAACGATTATCCGACTAAAAAGAATAAGGTGGATGAGAAATATAGTTCAAAGACAACGAAAGAAAGAAGCCCATCTGGCAATGTCTCTTCCACTCCTTCCGGGAGAGGTTCATCAAGTACTGATCTAAGAAATGATTACCTTATCAAGCCAAATCACACATCCGAAAATTTGTCGAAACCCTGGCAAACCAAAGATGGCTCGTCAAACGAACTTACTAGAAAATCGTCTCTTGATTCTGAACCAGTCCGAGAAAAAGGCTCGCCGCGAACAAAACCAAGGAATCTGTGCTTTCTTCCAGAAAGAGACCCTTCTATTCAATATTGCGATGTCAAAAGTCCTAAGGACCTCCTCTGTTCTCCGACATCAAACGCTCATAAGTTTGAGATCCCCGTGGATTTGGCAATTTTAGAAGCCACAAGGCCGACAGTTTCTTGTCCACTGAGTTCTGTGGGCGGATTTGGTTTGCCATATGGTGGTGTGGATGGAACTATTCTTTTTCCTACGTTTCCTTTAAGTCCAGGATCACTGAAGGATTTTAAGCCATCAAACTACTTTACCAACGTCACTTTCAAATGCGGGGAAATGGAACCTGAGCGAGACACAAACTGTCTTCCAAAGAGATCTTCTCGTGACAGTATAGAAGGTGCTAGCTCTGATACGGTCACAAATAGGAGAAATGCATCGGATAACTATGTGAAGCGATTCGAGAGAAAAATCCTTCGCAGCACGGGTGATATTGAGAACGAAGAACCTCTTCCAAGCTCCGCTAACGGTACACTTGAAGGTTTAAACTGCAGGGACGCTAAAACTGCTGACAATGTCAGCAAAAATTGTTCAACTCTGACTGGAAATCCAAACACTAAAATGGATACTAAAAGTAATCCTGGGCTTGGCCCAGGATGTTCTTCGACAGTCAAAAGCTCGCGTGGTCTTTCTACGACCCAAGGGTCATCAACTACCCCACTGACTTCAGAGGATTCCCAGACTCCAAGAACGCAATCTAGAACCGATCAAATTGTGAGGTCAAGGCATCCATCAGGTGACAGTCCTTCTTTGAAAGACAATGCTTCTCCGTCCAGAAATCCTCCGTCACCAATGTCACTTAGAAAACTTGTCTCAAATCCTATGCCTCAGAAGCAAACTACTTCGGAAACCAGAACCTCGAGATCCAAACGAAATTCACTACCTACTTCACAACCCATCAATCTTTTAGGAAACCGCGATTCTTCAAGCCTTCCGCGGAACGGTCCGCTGCCGAAAAGTTCATCGCAAACTAATTTATCACGTAGCCCAAAACAAGTCCACAAAAGCTCTTCACAGGACAGTTTATCGGTACATCAAACAGCGTCAGACTTTTCCAGGAGTTTCCTGGGGGAAGGATCTGTTTTACATCGAAGGAAGGACAACGGAAATGTCGGTAAAAATGATCCACATTCCAAAGCTGTTTCTACAAGTAATCCTTATGCGAAGGGAAACGACGTAACAAGTTCTAATGCAAATACAAACCCTGGAAACCCCCATCTATCAATAGAGAGACACGGGGCCAAAGAATGCTCAAGAGAAAGGAACCTTTACTCTTCCAATCCGCATTATCAGGGCAATAAAACCACAAGCAGCACATCCTCTTCGTCAGCATCAAGTCCTTTAAGGTACCCTTACACTCGAAGGGGAAGCACCCCTGCCAAAGGTAGCGCTACTATCAAACCTCCTCCCAAAGCAGCCAGCAATCCCACCTCTCCCCTCTACCCGAAGTCACCAAAAGGGCACATTGAGTTCTTTGGGGCAGCCGGGGCTACCTATCCTGGCAACCCAAGTGGGTCACCTAATGCACGAGATCCAAAACTGGAGCAGAAGGAATTAAGAGGAGGTCAGCATAACCCAGAGACACGGCAGCGAGGTCAAAGCAACGAAGAGAGAAGTGGTCCGGCCAACCCTTCAGAGAGAGTCTCCAAATCGTCTTTGTCCTCTGTTTTACCTACTGAAGATCAATTCTCAGAAAACTTGAGTTCTGTGGATACTCCTAGAGATTCAGATGTATTCTACGTTCCCTCCTCTGAGGAAACTTTGTCTAAAAGTAGAGCGACATCAGGGAAAACTAACAAGCGATTTCCGAGTAGCTCCTCCTCCGATAGTGGATTAAACATGTCAGATCCTGACGAGACTCAAAAACGTAGCGGAAAGGAGAGTAAGGGTAATCGACTGAAATCTCCTCCTACCTCTCCGTTGCATTCGCCCTCGCCAACATCTCCAAAGTTTCTGACAGGTACCAGTATTTTCTATGATCCGATAGAGCAACAAAATCCCGTTCCCTCGTCAGAAAAAGGGTCAAGTGTTGCACTGAAAGATCCAGCAAATGTGGCTGTTCTATCTAGAAGTGTTCAACCCGAGGATGCTTCAAATCCCTTTCAGACCTCATCGGCAAAATCTGACAGATCCCCGACCAAAATGGCACCAAGTGATAGCGATAAGTTCAAGAATCTTAAAGGCGACGTGTCCAAAATGACGGATAAGCGCTCTGTGGACTCCAGTGAATGCTCTAACAGTCATTCGGAAAAATCTAGAGAAGTACCTTCAGCCGTGAAGTTAGCGGCGCTCGCTCATACCGGGAAGTCAACTCCCAAAGAGTTTGTTGCTGCTTCTACGCCACCTCCCGACATTTCAGGCAGAACTTCCAGCAAAAGCCCTCCTTCCTCGTCAAAAGTCGATTCTAAGGAGCTCCTAGGCCAACTAGTTAAGAAGGTGTTAAATTCAGCCGCAGTTAAGCAAGGTTCTTCTCCAAAGGCCTCGTTTGCTGAATCAGCGATTCCAGCGGCAAAGGAAGGTGTCAAGGGAAAGCGCCCACAAGGAAAAATGTTTTTCTTGCCAGATGAGACGATAGAAGCGGTAGAAAAGGAAAAAATAAGTCGCCAGGGGCAAACTCCAACAGGCAGTAGCTCAAACCATAAACCAAGACTGTCAGATTCTGATAAAGCTTCAAAGAAAAAGGAGCAAGAACTTTTAGATTCAAAAGAAAGCACTACTGTGCGAAATCAAGAAGACGTTGCTTCTGCTGTTAGCCCTCGATCGTTTCCTGTGGTCGATATTGAAACAACTATCTCTCCCAGTAATGCTTCAAAGGATGAGAGTTCTTCGCCCGAGGTAAGTGAGGCAATTTTTATCCTTTTCAACTTTGAAGTGCAAGGCACAATGACATTACAGTTAGTACGTAAAACAAAGTTTATGAGGATTTAAGCCAAAGCTGTGGTGTAAAAACTGAGCTTAGACTTATAGCCACACTTGTTATACTCGACCTAGTCTAGTGCAGAGTCCTTGTGTAATTCTGTCTTCACCATTTGAGCAGGTCTATAATTTTAGATTCGGCCATGGAGACCAAGCTTGGCCACGGTTGTCGTGTCGGGTCTTTGGGAAAAATACGTTACTCGCAAAGAGATGATGCTTCTTGATCATTCCTGGAACCTTATAGGTTTTCTGACACTATCTTATTTTCTTGCCAAATCCGTTCTTAGGAACTAAGGACCAACTCAGAAATGAAAACCCACACAACATGGTCATGCAGCTGGATTGTCAATATATTCCTAGTCCCTGTATTTAGACATTTACATAATAAGTCGAATTAGTCTCGTATTTTGATTGGTTCTTTCTCATGCTCTCTCTGTTGGAGGACATTCGTATAGATGACGTCATTAACATTTTTTTGGTTCTTTATTACATAAAACAGATAGATTCCATGTTGCCTTGCGTCTGTTCAGTAATAGATCACAGTAGGGAGACTTCAAAATGTTGTAAGAACATACCACATTTCGACGTCCTCTGTGATAATACTGGACAGACGCAAGGCAACATGGAATTTATTTGCTAAATAGAAAATAGGGTCAAGCGTCCTCTGTATAACTCTAACGGCTAGAAAATAACAAACACCTAACGATAGATTCACTGTCTTTTACTGTGTCGTCAAAAGGTGTTGTCCTCCAGTGTGTCTTCGTCAGAGGAGAAGGGTGTTCTCTCCAAGATTATCGACATGATACACGACGAGTTTGCATTTGATGGCTACATGGATGATGGAGTGGAAGACGTCAATATGGGTAAGAAATATGCGTGTTCCTTTTTTATAGGTGCACGTTATGTCATCTAAGGTTGACCGTGCGGTAGCGTTCTAAACAAAAAAAGGTGTTTCATCCTCTTTTTCGCGAAAGCCCTGAAGTGTTGCACGTGATAAAATGCTTCGTTGAATAATATGTTTTTTCCCGATATCCGGAAAAAATTTATATTTCTGTTTTTAGTAATTGTGCGGGGTTAAAAGGGTCATCGTTATAGAAATCAAGTAATAAAGTAATTAGATTAAGAGGCAGCTGACTCTCCTTTGCATTTTCAAGTAAAGCCACATCGATGGCCAACTTCAGCTGAATTAAAGTTGAAACCTGATTTTTTTCTAGGGTCTCTCCAAACGACAAATATTGCCAATTTATTTGAATCGAATTACGATTCCTGCACCTTTTAAAACGCTGTTGAAGTTGTCAAAGATTGAACTAAAAACACAGAAAACAATATTGCGAACGTCTTCCTCAATGTTTGTTTGTAGCCGTTCAAATATTGCTTTTGTTTTGTGGTCCAATTCATTGTGACAATCTTTATCATTTGCTCTACCTACGTCATCAACTTCTCAATCACTTAGATAGGAGCCATTATCAATACTAATATATGAGAAGTTATTCATTTTACAAGTCGTTGCTTTACTCTGCAGTTTCTGTGTGATTACGTGCGTTAAGTTAATAAGGTGTACGAAGGCACTGGTGGGTTGGCTAATTAAGTTACTTAAGTTTTCCTGTCCACCAGTTTTGTGCACTTACAAATCCGAAACACAATATGTGTTTTAATTAAGACCTTCCTGACCGACCCTTTGTGAGCTCGTGTACAATTAAACAGCCAATTAGCAGCAAATTGGCTACCACTCTAACAAAAACAGCTGACTTCATTAAGATGCGGGCACGTACCAAAAAAGAACCATTTTGAAAGCTGTTTGTCGAGAACTTTCTGTAACAAAGAGCACCATACTTGTTAATGTTAGACTGGAGAAGGTGTCGTCGAAGAAGGAAGGCAGGGATGCTCAAAAATAGGGTCTAACATGGAGATTTGTAAACTTCTTGAAAGGTACAATGTCAAGAATCATCTGGCACGAGCTGGTTATTTTGTCAAGGGCATATTTTAGGTGTTGTTTCGATGGATAATGATAGGGCGGTAGAATTAATTCAATTTTTCATGTTAAACGTCACTGACAATTTATTGGTTCAAAAATTATTGATGAATTTAGGCAATTTTATGATCGAAAACAGCAAAACAAGCGTGGAAAATTTGCATATTATTTTGTTGCCGAGGCTCGTCCCAAGAGATTTGTTGAATCAGAAATCCATTTAACAATACAAAGGAGACTCAGCGTCTGACGCACATAACCCATCATTTGCTGGATTTATTTGTTACTCAAACACGGTGTCAAAACAACTTATTGCATGGTCTCTCGCGTTGTCGAGTGTTTCAGCAGTTTCCTGTGGTGGTTTACAACCCTGGCACGTTTTAAACCACGTTTTCAAATATTCAGGAATAGTTTTACTTTTCTCTGTCCTTCATAAGTGAATCTGTTGTTTGAATAACAACCTGATCGATAAATATCGTCGTTAATATTGCCAAAGAGTTTATTTCATCGTTACTTCATGTATGTGCATGAAAGAAATGGGAACGACAGTCGAAGGTAATACGACAAGTTATGTACCAAGCAATATAGACTTGACTACCATATAACACGGTGGTCCGGGTAACTTTAACAAAATCTTGTTATCTCTAAGCAACATCCGTTTCACTGTATTTATAGCTGAGTATGTGCTGTCTTTGGCCGGAATGAGCGAGGAAAACTTCAAAGAGGCCATTACCGATCAGTACAATGATTTGTATTGGGACGAGGACCTTCTTCATGATATGTACGAAGCTGTCACAGGCGGAGAACAGAGTAGAAGGTTTGTCACATCAAACTCAACTTCTTGAGGCCACTTACAAGATTTCGATATTTTTTCCTTCATTCAGCCACACACATGTATGAATGCCACAGTCTTTGAGAATGGAACTTCTTCTTCTCTCATGTAACGCGTAGTCAATAGTACGGTCTTTATAGTATTTCTAGGTCTTGAAAGTACAGTTTTACTAACCAGTTTACAAAAGTCCTCTTATCCAAAGTTTCAGCAATATTTTTCATCAAAATTGCCTTTCGTTTTGAGAATCGTTCACAAATGACAACTGAAAGTACCGTATATAAGTAACTCTTTGCGAGCACCAAGTCTTTGTTAAGGTAAAACTCAACACTGTTGGTATTAACGTTGGGTTATGAACTCACGTGATAACAAAAACAGTTCGTTAAGTTTATCGTCTCATGAAATTAAAGTTCACAACATTTTACTTGAAACCTTTTTTGGGGACTTTGTTAGCCATGTTACAGTGTATAGAGTGTACGTGACAGTAGAATTGTTTTCTTTTTTTAACAGGCCAACCTTGCAATTCTCTGAGAGCACTGTCAGTGACATCAGCCCTCCGGAGTCTATCAACCTGTCTCGCGAGGAATCCCACCTCAGTCTGGAGCCTTTGTATTTTAACTCCATCTCCAGAAGCAGCAGTGAGAGGAGCGGGACTGGGGCGAAGGACATTCTCATGTCTCCGTTAGGAGAAGCTACCGAGTTTCTGCCCATCAAAATTATTGCTCCTGAAATGCAAGCGGACATCCAAGAATTGTTAACACCTATTTTTGACGACTATCACAGAGTAATGGTGAGCAAAAAGATGCAGTGATATATATATTTACGGTGTATTGGAAATACTTAGCTATCCACAAATGTAATATTTTTAACCAGTCTTGGATAGTCCAGGCACTAGATTACTTGATAAATAGAACACTGAGCTTTCCAAAATCCTCGGATTTTATCCTGTCGCTATGACGATACATGTTTTACAAGGAAACCACACTGTTAATAGCCGTGGGGCTAACTTGTTGGAATTTAGGCTAACACAGAAATTAAAAATATTTTAGATTTTCCTCATAAATTTAATTTCTTTATGTATTTGAAGAATTGGTGAGCTGGATAAAAAACTACCATCATATTGCCATGCGCCCTGGCTCTTTTGTATGATGTTAATAATGACGTTCAATGAATATATAGACAGTTTGCTGGACATATTGTGGAATATTCTTGTCCAGATGCTTATGACCTAACCATTAAAGGAGCTGCGCATCTTGAAAGGCGTAGCCTAGATTTGTCCAGTTCGTCGTTTGTAATCCGTGTTAATCTTCTCCATCCTTACTTAACCATCCTTGTTCCTTTATGGTTTATTGTTATCTCTTTAGTGTTTTTTCTATCGTGGTAAATATTTTCAGGTTTTCTTCAATATAACGGTAATTTTGTACGCCAAAATAACTCAAAATACCGTGACTGAGCTCCTTTAACCATTTTGTCATTCTACCCACTCAGGGAGTCAAACTGGCAACGAGCGTGGAGGATCTGACGGAAAAACTGGGAACTAAAATTATGGTAAGATACTAGCTTTGTAAGCAGAGCTAACGCTTGTATTTGGAAAGTAATCAATTCAGGAAGCTTGCACGACTCGCGTAAACCAATGGGCGCGCAGATAGTGTCTTCTCAGCCAATCAGGACAAAGATGGTGTGCTTGTGATGGAGTCAAAGCGAAGATGATATCTTCTTTCTCGGCAAATAAAGAGCAAAACTAAAAGCACTTGTGACTTGGCCCGGGAGACATCCCGCCATTGACACCGGTTTCATGAGTTTAGATTAAATCACTGCACTAGCACAGTCTTCAATTGAGTGTCGTAAAAACCAAAACTAAAGTAATCACTCTAGCCAATCGCAAAGGACAAAGACAATCCAGTGAACCAATCAAAACTCGAAGGAATAACATGTAGCGCGGGGAAACGCGTGAGAGTGAGTCACGATTAGTTTTGATTTTACTTCTGATTGGATGAAAAAGTGGCGCGAGTTTTTTAAGCCAATCGTGTAGCTTAGTTGATGTAAAACCAATTACTGCTCGATACTCAAATGAAAACCGCTCTATTTTTACTCATCGTGAACACCACATTACACCGCAAGTCGTATTAACTACAGCTAAAAATGTATTTTCGGACAGATGTCACGTGAAATCCAGAACACATGCGAGAGCTTAATCAATCATTTTTTTCCAGGAAATCTCTCAGCAGCTAATGTTGGAGCGAAGAGCTAAGAAAAAGAGCATGAATTCCTACAACAAGATGGCGGATGTGGAGAATAAGAAAGGTGTGTTGAGCTAACTTTGTACACTTGAAGTCTGACTTGGACATCACGATACAAGACCATAAACTACAACGGACATGGGATGTGACTAAGTAAACCCAAATCCTTATGAAGAACCCAAAATAGGAATGCGGTATTGATCTGGTGTGTATCGTCTTTTACAGATGTGAAAGACCTGGCCTCTAAACTGGTCAACGAAATCGAGGAATGTGATAAGAAAATTATTTACTTAAAAAATGTTCAACGACAATTGAGGGTGAGTATGAGTTTTGTCTTTACTTTACTGTGTGGAAATTTAACGTACGGCATAGAATGGCTAAACAATCAGCACGGTCTAAACATAAAAACTGTTCAGTAATGAATTTGCTACAAGAGTTTTATTCAACTAAAGTATGTTCGGTTCCGATACAAATATTTTAATTAGTTGCTATATTTTTGTTTTTTAGAGTGTGTACGCCGAACGCTTTGGAGTAGATACATCGCTACTGTATTCATTTCTTGTGAGGTAAATTGAAAGAGATTGTTCCTCTAATGTCTTCTAACATACACAAGCAATTCCATCTGTCATGAAGGAAAACCACTGATATTTTTTGTGTGTATTTCTCCCCTCTTTGTAGCTATAACAAGAGCTGTGTGACGTTAGTACCGGAGTTGAATAATAGCTTCTTAAACTTTTCTCCGATATGGAACCAGAGGGTGAATGAAAGCACAGATATCGTGGATGAGTCACTAACTGGCCCCTCCCTTCAATCAGGGACCAAACTTGGCTTGTTCTCTTATCTCTTCGACAGGTGAATAAAACAGAATCTGTTTGATTCGTTATTCTTGCTGTGCTTTACGAATGATCCTGGTACTAACAGAGATACTGTATATATTTTTGTTATTTCAGACACGCCATGAGTCAGGCTTATGTACGATACTTTCTTTACACTTTCCGTTACGTTTCCACTGCTCAAGAACTGTTCTCTTTCATCAGAGAAAAATGCTCAGCCTCTCTAAGGTAAGGACGGAGAACAATAAGGTTATAAGAACAATAAGGTTATGCTTCAACTTAAGATTATATTTTTATGAACATTGACTTTTTTAAAAATGAACGATGAGGTTGAGAGAGGGAAAACTCTTTGTGATTGAAACACGAATTTTAACACGTTTAAAACCAATACGCATAACTTAGGATAAGTTAACAACTATTTTAGGTAAAAGTAGATGATGTTTTGAGTGTTAGGCGTTAGCCCCTTATCGCACCAAGTAGCCAATCAAACCACATCTTCTCTTTAAATCTTCGAATCACAGCAAAAGTGCAGTGAAGCTGAACACGTGTCGCAAATGTTCTCATCCGGCTACGCCTGATACAGCATTGGTTTGAGGTATTAAATGACACTTGTGTTTATCTCGTCAGAACGGACTCCTCTGGCCAGGTGTATAACCATCAGCTTCAGATCCGATACCGTGCTCTGGACCTGTTGTCTGAGTGGATTGACGGTTACTATCGGTTTGACTTTAAAACAAATCCCAGTCTTATCAAAGAGCTGCTTGCATTTGTTAAAGATGAGGTAAGATTTCACTTTGTTCTTGCCTACTTTCCTACAGGTCCTTTTAGTCTTAGGCAAAGTGACCTTACGGCTCATTATTGACACGTTGTTCCTAATGAGATTTTATCTGATCTTATGGCCGGCCTCCATGCAAGGAGAAAAAGAGAGAAGAACTGTAACGTTTCCCCGAAACCGGATACTACATGGTCTGCATGTATGTTATTTACCGGCTAAGAGGTCCATATAGTGAAAGACTGTGACCGATGTCTTGAAAATGCTACCCGAGGCCACAGGCCGTTGGCAGCAGTTTTTCACTATACGAGGTCAAGTTTTTCACTATGCAGACTGACCTTAGGCCGGAAAATAACATATTTATTTTTTCCTCTCTCTCTCGAATCACTTTTATAATTGTTGACCTTTTCCACACACAACAGCATCGTAGGAAAATCCGGGCCGCACTAAGAACCAATCAGATTGCAGGATT
>Ga0126339_10001649_pt1 | contig 15395 bp, 6 predicted proteins | sample OrbTmetagenome_2_FD_92532 | JGI IMG/M metagenome (GOLD analysis project Ga0126339, IMG submission 92532) | Coral microbial communities from Petempiche,Puerto Morelos, Mexico - Orbicella T R C metagenome | ecosystem: Host-associated > Invertebrates > Cnidaria > Coral | place: Petempiche,Puerto... | reverse complement strand
TGTGGTGAGCTTCAGAGTTCTGAAGCAGATATCGTACAGAGCTTCATTGTCGATGCAGTACGTTTCATCGGTGTTTTCAACCAACTGATGAACGGACAGCGTAGCGTTGTAAGGCTCCACAACAGTGTCTGATACCTTTGGTGATGGCACAACGCTGAATGTGTTCATGATTCTGTCGGGATATTCTTCTCTGATCTTCGAAATAAGGAGGGTTCCCATGCCCGAGCCGGTTCCACCGCCCAACGAGTGTGTAAGTTGAAAGCCTTGAACACAATCGCAACCTTCTGCTTCTTTTCGAACAACATCTAGAACCGAGTCGATTAATTCCGCTCCTTCAGTATAATGTCCTTTTGCCCAGTTATTACCTGCTCCAGATTGACCTGAAAAAAAGATAACTGATTTCTGAGTATGATATGTAGTAAGTTCTGTATGTGTAGGCATGTTGCATATGAGCGAGATTTAACTCAGTGCTGTTTTCAAAAGGCAACGTACCATCTAGTATCTTTCTCGTTTTAAGGTTTCTCAGTAAATGCAAGTCTTGGAAATGTAACACAAACACTAAAGAATTGCTCTTGTTTTGGAATTCAGTTTTTTCAAGAGAGAGAAAACTTACCGAACACAAAGTTATCTGGTCTGAAGATTTGACCAAACGGGCCTGATCTAACAGAATCCATCGTTCCTGGCTCTAAATCTACCAGGACAGCTCTTGGAACATATTTTCCACCTGTGGACGCACAAGGCAAAAAGAAAAAGGTACTTTTAAAAAGCCGGCATCAGTTACCGTTGATATGGCGGGCAAATCAAACAATAAAATCTCGGTTCAGTTGTTTAATAAATGGCCTCGACCTACCTGTAGCTTCATTGTAGTAAACGTTTATTCTTTCCAACTGAAGGTCGGAGTCTCCGTGATATGTGCCAGTTGGATCAATGCCGTGCTCGTCGGAGATAACTTCCCAGAACTAAGATGGAATCAGATGCTATTAGCAACTGCACAACCTGGGAAATTAAATAAAGAACTTCAAACTTTCAAAAGGCAAAACTCGTCACTTACTTTGGCGCCAATCTGGTTTCCACATTGACCAGCTTGCATATGTACGATCTCCCGCATTTTTTATAGTAGTTTATTATCGATGACTACGCTAAAATATTCTTGCAGATAAAGAGTACTCTCTTTGGCTGACAGATTCAAACTGAAATCGTTTACGGCTCGGTAACGTTTCATAAACTCCCGGTTGCCAGGCCAACAATGGGTGTCGCTCTTAAGCATGTTTGGATTTGTTTATTCCCAAGTGGGTCGTAAAAAATGAATCCAAAAAGTCCTGCATACTAATCAGGTTCTCGTATTTGCCTTGACAATCGCTATACAAACGAAACACTCTTTTAATTAAGTGGAGTAATCGAGTTAAGCAGACCAGTCTCTCAAGGGGGCGCTAATTTTGTTTTATTGCCTGCCAAGATCAATGTTTACACATCAAGTTTGGTTTCGAGTGAATGAAACAACGCTCATTTTCGTTGAAAATTTCCAGTCAGAACATTCCACTGACAGAGCATCTTTTGCAAATTTCGTCATAGCCAATCAAAGATCACTTTAGAAAATAAGTCACTTAGACTCCTTTTATTCTACGTGCCACGTAAAAGGAAGCTGGATTTGAGGAAACAATGAACCGTGAATGAACAGCCACAACTCGATGGACACTTCAAACTAATTAACACAGTGCGAGTAAACGTGCGGTTCTTAAACGAGATAACTAATATATTCTAGTACTCAATATAGTTAAACCCCGCTATCACGAGCTCTTAAGGAAAACACGACAGATAACTCGGTCAGCTTGGCAAGCTAACCGTTGCTAAAGACAGAAAATGGCATAACATGGGTTGAAAATGGCGGGCATTTCGAGCCGGATAAGCGGCGAGGTTCAACTGTATGTCGCCTTTGCTCCAGTAAGTTGAAAAGGAATAACTTGTTCGATATTCAACAAGGCCTGGGTCAACAATGGCAAAAAATAACGTACTCGTTGTAATTAGCACCGTTTCAGGTTTCGTTTGTTTCTCTTCGCCTGATTCGAAAATGAACAATGACACTGCCACTTGGATTGTTGAGTAATATTAACTAACAGTACAAATTTGGAGTTATACAAAGCCCGAGGACAACTTTTCCACGCCCTACCAAACTTTACTGTTTGTATTACTGGGCAAATGTAAGCATCTAAACCATTTGAAAAACTATACGACCCAGTTAAACACTGCTCTTGCAAAGACATTTTTTGGAATAGTAAGACAGAAAGAGCTCTTAATGTCGAGCAGGTCACAATCAAAAGAAGCTAATTACCTTATTGTGTCTTTATTGTTCGACCGACTTCGTCTTTACCTGCTGGATCGAATCTTACGCCACTCTAAAATGAGCCGACAAATCGAGTGACCTCTCCAGTCTCGAGACATAAAAAACTTCCAAATGTTCCTGAATTCGATTTGTCCGTATATAATCCACTTTAATCCTTTGCTAGATCCTTCGGTTTTTGCTAGATTAACGGTGAACTTGGACTCTGTAATTGTTTGTAGAAATGAAAAAATTCGTGCAGCGTGCTTTGACTGATGATAGCAGGGAGATATTTTTTTTCCCTAAAACTCTTCCCTCCAATTTCTACACTTCCATTTTTGTTTTACACCAAAATACCGGTAGTCACTCAGGGCAGAAATGAACCAATCAGAAGCCGGAACAAAACCCTTACCAAGCGCGGGAAAACGCGTGGTACCAAGTTATAAAAGCGCCATCTCGTTTCTGTATGTGTCACGTGTTTTAGGCAACAACGAGTTTAAATCGATCGATAACTAAAAGCTACTCTATTTTCGGACGAAGTGATTTGTTTTGATTTGGTTTGACTGTAATCACCACAGAAAATATAACTGCTTCACTGAACGATCTAACAGGCTATCTACGTTTCGGGTTTTTTGTCGAAGGGTAATCCCACTAGTTTCGAAATATCAAAAAGTATGAAACATTCAACAATTAAAGCATTCATTACTGACTCCCACGAGTCACATTTATTTACAAAAATAAAATAAAATAATACACACCAAGAGAGAACGTTTCCTTTGTAACTATTTAATTTTCTGAAGATACTCAGCATCTTCCGTGAATTTGATTGGTTCTCTCAATGTTGTCCACTCGCTCATTGAGTAAAATCCTGCGCACTGCGCTCTGCTCTTGAAAGCGACCATTATTCATGATTTTTAACTTAAAAAAAATGTATAAAACGGTTATTTTTGTAATTACTTGGCGTCTACAACAACAGTTAGACTACCGGGCCTATGAGCAATGAAGTCAATTTGGCTGCGCCTCGTTCACTATTCACTCATAGAAAACTCGACTCGGGCTCGTAGCACAAGTGTCTTTCGTTGCACGAAAACGTAAGTGACTGTAGCACGGAATGGTAGTGGGGAGATTAACTCCAGATGGGGCAAAGACGAACTTGTAGCGATCTTGCATCTGAGATGAACATGTGTAGAAAATTTACTCCGCTTTGAAGTATTTGAAGACCTAAAGAACAACAACAACAATGTTACACCTTTAGGCATCACTTAAAAAGCGGTAATTAATGTAGGTCACGTAAAACTGCTAAATACGTTTCTTTGTTGAAACTTTACGGCAATAAAACCGACCTTGATCTCCATATCCTCTGAGCCTGACAAGAGTAAATCTTTATGAATAACCACACAGTTGACGCTTCCTTCGTGTCTTGAAAGCGTTTGCATGGGTAACATAGTATCCAGATTCCAAATCTGAGGAGTTAAAAAAAAAAGTCAATTGACGGGCTCGACAGGTTGTTTGAAAAAGATTGGGGCGTGTTTGTCACACTTGGGCGCGTGCCCGACGCATGCACAGTGTGTTCACAACATTGCTATCGACGTTTAGAGTACCTTCCATTTGACCAAAAATTCAGATTTTAATGTCCAGAAATTTCCAGTGGCGAATAAGACAGCATTTTGCAGAATTTCCGGACAGGAGGACAACCTCGCGAGGTATACCCAAATTTCCGGAAATTTCTTACCGGGAATTTTCGTGCCATCTTATTTTCCGCCCCAAATTTCCGGAATTTTCGGTTGGATGGATCGCATTTCGGAAATTCAAGAGTTTTCGGGTTTTCCAGCGAAATCTTTCAAAGGAAATTTTTCGTACCATTTGTCTCCCTTTCGATAGGTTTTTGGTTGAATGAAAAGCGCCCTTGTTGTCTCTATCTCTGGATGGATACTTCAACAATCAAAGAATACGCTTGATTCAAATGACTGGTCAGTCGACTGCTACAGTGGACTCATCCAATTATTTTGCTATGACAATAAAAATATTAACGCGTGACTGTACCTGCACAGTCGTATCGTAGGAGGCCGAGAACAGCAGTTTTCCTGTCACTGCAGGGGCAAGTGCCGTGACTGTACCAATGTGACCAACAAGCGCCTTGATGGACTGGTACGAGTTTACGTCATACACGTGAATGTTCTGATTGTACGTGCCTGTGAGAGGGAGGCGAGGTAGAGTATTTAGATGCAGAAAACTGAATAGCTTTTATCGTGTGGACGAAAGGAAAATCGCGTCTTTAGAAAAAAGAAAGACAAAAAGAATAGCAATTTGCAAGAAATTTTTAAGCAACATGTGATATCCCCTCTAGAGGCGTCAGGTCGACATGGCAGCTGTTTTAGTTCTTGGGCATCAAAGGTGTGTTGCACCGCGAGAATAGGGTGTCTTGCCCAAGAACACAGCACAATGTCCCCGACCAGGGCTCGAACCTGGCCAACTCGATCCGGAGTCGAGAGCAGAAACCATGAGGCCACCGCACCTCCTACAGGGGGTAACCCCCCAGCGGACTAGCATCCCATCCAGGGGGAGTAGAAATACTCCTAGTCGCTTCATGCTACAAAAAAAACCGGAGATAAGCTTCATGGGCCACTCGGCTCGTACACAAACTTAAATTTACCTTTTATCAAAGGTGTGGCGTATTTACACTGTAACTGTAGGTAAAGTGAAAAAACCTACCCACAATAATAAAATGCCTAGTGACAGCCAAAGAGTACACAGATCCAAGCGAGTGATCGATTGTTCCTCGGAGGCCAAACGAGCCTGTAGCATCCCAGATGTGAACCACATTGTGTGAGCCACTAAAAAGCTTTTCCTACAAGATAAGACAAGACAAGCATTGCAATGATGTAGGAATGACAGACCAAACCAGTGAAGCTTAACTTTGATACAAGCGTTTGTTTTCTTTTTCCCTCTAAAACAATTCACAATAGAATTGAAAACAGCTGGAAAACACGTAACGGTCCAACCCACGACAACACTGACGTTGTTGTGCATACATCGTTTCCCAAAATTATTTAATCCTTGATGTGTAACATAAGTCTACTCGAGACATACGCTACAGAAGAACAAACGTCACTCACTCTTTTTCTCTTGAAACAAATTTTGCTTCCTAACAAATGTTGCTAGTGTGCAACAAATGAACACGTGAAGAAAAGGTTTTGTTGTTTACGGGGGATGCCAAGGCCCGAAGGGCCTATATTCCTTGTTACCATAGTCAAATATGCACGGCAAAAAGGTTTTGTCTGACTTTTTGCTCGTGCATCTATAATAAGAGATAGAACGAAATAACAGAACGAAAGTACGAAATCTGTCGCAAATTTGCTCTCTGCAGATAAAGGACAGTGACTTTCCGACTTGCCAGTACGTTAATTAAGGAGTCCAACGACTTTGTAAAAGACATAATAACGTGACTCACTCTACGTACATGGAACGTACGTATTATGTATATAATGCATTGAGGACCTCTGTTAAGAGAGAACACTCACTCTTTTTGTGTCTAAAGCCAGTGCTCTGACCCAGTGATGAAGATCCTGCATCTCATGTACCTCTTGAAGAGTAGAAGCATCCCATACCTTCGTTAGAGTCAGTTGAAAATCCAGTTATGAGAAAAACGTCATTTCTGATAACAGTTCAATCATGTGACCAAAACCATCACCTAAGAATGGCAGAATACTGGAGAGGGGTGCAAAATGGGAATGTACTCGGAAGATCTTGCATGGGAATAAGTAGAGGGGGCTGGAATTCAAATGGGACTTGATATCCAACTTGATCCAGGTGAACGAAAGAAATCACATGCCACCGTTCAAGATAAAGGCACACGGTGCAACATTGTGCATAGACTTTTAAAAGTCCTTTCCAATAATATTTCCTTGGCCTGTTGGTTTAGGTCGCTAGAAGATAAACCTCTCGCTTCACTTAAGGGTGATGATTATCAAGTCTATATTGTACATACATGTAACATTACACCATGTGCCTTAGCGTTAAGTTACCACCCTCCCGGGTGATGTCACTCTCATCTGAGAAATGCGTGATTCTCGTTTTTTAAAGAGTGAGAAAAAAACCATCTTGAAAATAGCCGAAAAATGTACAAGAAAATCTTCAGTTTCTTAAGACACCTCAAAATGTGTTTTTCAGTTTTGGAAAACAAATTCGTTGGGATAAATGCAAGCTTGATCTACACCTAGTTAGTCACTTGTTGAAACTCCTAACTGAGACAAAGTACAGGACGATATGACATGACAAAGTCTTAGTGGACTGTCTCACCTTAATACATGAATGAGACGAGGTGAAAAGGTACTTTCCGTTGTAAACTATGGCACATATGATATTGTCATGGGCATTCTGAGGAAACAAGAAAGATTTTTCAGGCAAGTAAATAAGAGTTGCATTCGACTTGCCAGAGAAAGCTGCTTGCTATTATGGTACAACAAACCTCAATTTTTTTGTGCAGGGTCAAATTTTCCAAGTTCCAAGAGATAATTGCTTGATCTGATCCTGCACTGTATAGTTTTCCACCTCCAACACACATAGTGTGAATCTTGAGAAAATGAAGAAGAAAATAGAAACGTATTTACAAATATGTTAAAAATTTCATGACAGGATGGAGATTGCCAAGAGCACATAATGGGGGTAGGCAATACAGTCAAACGTGTGTTGAGTGGACCCCATGTTAAGCGGAGAGCAGTGTGAGTCCCATTTTTCTTTTCCACATTCACTGTAAAAAATACCTGTATTCAACGGACACCTCTATTAAGCAGACACGGACACCTTAAACTTGACTTTTATGGTCATTTCTATTGTTAGAAACCTATATCAAACGGACACTGCAAAAAGAATGCATGATTTTTCTGTCCACGTTTTAGTAGATCGGTTTGCCAACAAACTGAGCTGTCACAGAAATGCAATATTTTGTGATTCAGTTTTGGTTTTACAGAACATTTGTTCTTGCTTGATTTAGTAAACCTTAACATGATTCGATCAATATAGATACTGTTACTGTATACTTAAATCGCTTTACCTCATATACACTGTACTTGTCATTGTTTATGGAAATACGGTATTTCAGAGTTCTTGTCATTGTTTATGGTTACAGTATTTCAGAGTTCTCGACCATTCAAGAGAATGCTATTTGACCCTTTCAAGTCTTTTAATACTGATGAATATCAATATGACCCTTTTAAGACGAATTCTGAGAGAGCCTGTTTTCAACAGACACCCCGTATTAAGCGGACACTAGCATGGGTCCCGAGGGTGTCCACCTAATACAGATTTGACTGTAGTTTCATTTATTTCATGGCTAACGCTGAGGGTGGGCAAGATGAACCTAATCCTCCAATGCAATCGGCTACCCGAGCAGGTAAGATGAACATGAAAAAAATGACTTGGCTTATATCCAGTTATCTTGACTTCACACTTGGCCAATAACCCAGGTTTATTTATATAATAAATGTCTATTCTCATCCAAAAGTTTGACAGAAACCCATTTGAGTACCAAATTAATTCAAATTTATTTGCCCACCTCCACTCCCTTCATTATACTCAGAGTACAAACTTAAGATATTCCAATGGCCTCGCCCACCCCCATGCAGTAAATAAGTAACTAATATCGCTCATTGTCAATTCCCTCTTTGAAGTAAAAGGATCAATGATGCCTGTCATGAATTACTTTAGCCCTGCACACTCACATCATTAGTGTGACCCTCAAGGACCTCGGTGCATCTAGCCAGCCGCACATTCTCCATGTTCCAGACTTTGATGACTTTATCTCCTCCTGCACTGAAAAGCCGATGACTTTTGGAGACCATTGACCAGATGGTTCCACGATGACCCCTGAAAGATAGTGAATTGACATGCGAAATTTCTATTGTACTATCAGTCTCTTGTCCTAAAGGGATAGAAAGTAATTAGACATCAGACTGAAGTCCCAATGCATTGTTGTGTTACAATAAATCTTAGTTGGACAAGACATTTCATTCTTACAGTGACTCTCTCATCCAGGTGTCTCAAATCTGAGGATTGATTTTGTCCCTTTTGATATATAGGGTTGTGACATATCTACAACACAAATATTGTTTGATTATAATCAAGGCTACAAACTTCCTGGATGATTGCCGCCAAAAAGTTGTGCTGGTGTAAATGGCACCCAATATGTCACAAGCACTTCGAATACGACAATTAGAGGCAAAAATCTGCAATGCCTGGGTCTGCCCAATAAACAAAGAATCATCATGGCTAAATCATCAAGTCTTTAAGCACAAAGAATGGCAATCAGTCAGGGGTTTCATAAACATTTTCACCAGGAGGCTAACTGGCTTTTACAGACAGGCAAAACCTGTTTAGAATTGAACTTCTTTATAAGAAAAACTTTCCTCTAGATGGTCCAACCAGGCAGGCAAAATAATCATTTACAGACTCCACACAGTCAGTCAATTTGCCCAGTGACTGGCAATTAAAGAAACCCCTGAATCAGTAAGCAGTAATTTATTTTGATATATTTTCAAACTTGTGTATGAAATAGATATAATAATTAACTCTGCTGTCTATTGTTAGTTTATACACTGTCATCAGATTCCATTCACATAAATCATAAAATAAACACTGTACTATACCTCAAGGTGCCAATGCACTTAAAGACACAAGGTATACTCCATATATCTTGCTGTGATGACACCACAGGGGAATTCTTTAGTCTGACTAGTGATTTATGTGCATGTGAATGAGACATTGTATCATCAGGGCTTGTGCTTTGAGAGCTGTTAATTGTTTCAGGAATGGAAGTCACTGACATTTCACGATACAGCGATGATCGCTTCAGTATGACAGTAAGCTGTTCCACCTGGAATACTAGGTCTTCCACTGTCTCAGACAATCTGGAAATAGTACTGTTAGAAAATAGGGGTTCATTAATGTTTGGATTGGTCAATAGAAATTTATTTATAATAACAGTCAAACCTCCTTCAAACAGACACCAAAGGGGTGAGAGGTGAGTGTCTGTATTATTGACATGTATATTTCTCTGGGACCAAGAGAACTGTTTGTAATATAAAGGTGTCCAAATTATAGACTGAGGTGTTTGTAGGGAGAGGTTCACCTGACATAATTAAAAAAACAATATTACCCTATATAATAAGCTGTATTTTAAATCAGTTATACATGTACAAACATCTTCATTTTATTATTTACTAGTTTTAAGTAGTGACAGGATAAATGTGTCAATGTCCGTTCAGCTCTACAGATCCAAATTAAGCCAGATGGTTCAACAATACCAGTAAATCCAGTGCCACACACCTTTATTTCTCCCAGTTAACAGTTACTAATATCCCAGGAAAATAACTGAAGGCATAAACATATGTTTTCAGCACGTTACCTGTTGCATTGCTCAACTTGTGTCACCAAAGCATCTTGGTTGTTTTCTAGCCATGAAACCCTCTCTGAAAGAACCTTCACGGAAGATCTTAGCTCTTCAGAAGACTGGGACAACAAAGATAAAGAGAGTTTTAGCATATTATTCTGACATTTGCAAAATCTCTGCTATTTTGGTGTGTCTACATATTGAAGAATGAAGACATTTGGCCTTCCAAAGTGTAGACAAGCCAACCTCATCCCCAGCATTCACTTCTTCTACCCCGAGAAAGAACAAAGACCCTGGGAATGACGCTGAAAATAAGCATCCAAAAAATTGTGGGATTTTTATACATATATATTACAGTGAGATTTGCAGTGGCTCTCAATGACACAAGAACTCTAAAGTTCAAAACCTAACAAATGATTGTACTTTTGGCTGCTGTTAATCATTGATAATAATAATCATTGAAGACAACCGCAAACCTTGAAATAAAGAAATGAACACAGTGGATGAAAATCTACCAATCACAATGCACAGGTTTGACCTTATAAACCCACTGAAGAAAACTTCTGTTTCCAGAGAATAAGCCACATTTTTCTGACTTTGTAGTCTCACCAGGCTAAGAAAATGTTTTAAAAGTGGGAGTAGAGACTCAGCCCAATCTCTCACTGTCAGAGCTTGTTTTTAGAGTTTTCTGGATTTTTTCCTCTTTGAAAATCAACATATGTCTTTTGGAGGGAGTAAGGATTAATTTTTTAATTTATAAAGGTGTTTGGAAGTTAGAGAAGGTTTTTCAAATCAGTTGGAAACAAAAAGCAGAAATTCCTGAAGGGGTTTGAATGATTACAGAATTCTGAAGGTATGGAGGATAGAACAGTTTGGAGTTAAAAGTGCAGGGGGAAGTTGAACATTTTGGAATTTCTCAAGGCAAGGGGGGTTTAGACAAAGATACTGCCAGTGGTGGGGTATGGATATTTTCTGGAATCACCCATTATTAACTTGTCCATAGTCAGTCCCCGACTGTCTGCCAATAACGTGTAATATTTACTATCTGGCAAATGTTTTAAGCCCCGTGAAGGGTGCGACTCCCACATGAAAAAGAGAGGGGTGCTCATTATACCTGTTAGGAGTTAAAAAAGTGGTTTTGGTGCCTTTTAGGGTATTCATCCTTTGAGGGTCCACAGCGGGAGATTTTGCAGTACCTTTTAGGGTATTGAGCCCAAGAAAATATGACCAGGGAGATAATGTTTTGTTTTAGAATTGGTACCTCTTAGGGGTGAAGAAAATTTCCAGCCACAGGTGTCACAAAACAGGACCTTGGTACCTCTTAGGGGTGAAGAAAATTTCCAGCCACAGGTGTCACAAAACAGGACCTTGGTACCTCTTAGGAATTATTTTCAAAATTTTCATTGAGCACTCCTGTCATTTTCCTATGGGATTCCCCCCTCCTGGAGTTTAAGCTCCACAATTAGGACTGCAAAGTGATACTAATAACCTAAACATTTTTATACCCCAGAATGGAGAGCTTGACACTTTGGACACTCAACACTGTTTTTGTACTTGCATGTGTCATCATGGTCTTCTACATTAAGCTTTGTACCAACAAATTCACAACCTAAAAGAAAACATGATGCTGATAATTCATGTACAGCAGTACTTTAAAAGTATCAATGGCAGTCAAACCCTTCACTTAGGACCAATGAGAGGTGGCCATGTTCAAAGGCTACAAAACCACATGTAGAAAATAATATCTATTAATAAGTTTGACATTACCTGACAACAAAACTTCAGGAAGAAAAAGTTCCTCTATTAATAGTATTACCTCAGAAAAGATGCCTTTGATTACAAAAATAGCCATTAATTTACATCAAAGATTAGCTGGCTAGTCCTTTTGACAGATGTCCTTTAGGCACATCACCCAGTCACAAGATGTATTTAAAAGAACATCTACGAAGGAGGATATACTTGGCTGGCTGTCTTCAACAGCTCTTCATTATACATTGGACTTTAACATGTAACTTATTCAAAGTTCATATAGCATCTCCACTAACTAATAAATGTTACAATAACTGCAGTAATTCTTGCACACTCATTGGGTAATTTTCATTACCAATAAATTGGTGTTTTTCAAGCATCTGTCCTCTTATTCGGACAATGAATTTCGTCATAACATTGTCAAAGTAGTCTGCAACTCCACTCAGCTAAATCGCCTCGAGGATTCACAGCTACTTTGACAACATTATGACAAAGATTCATGATCAATAACAGGATTGATGCATGAAAAACTGACATCAAATTGTTTGCCATATACCTACCAAGAAGCTAAAGATTTCATTTCAGTGTTCCCACTAAGAAAACGCTATCATAATATTATAAGTTTTTAACATTTATCATTTTTTAAGGTATTCAGGTCGGTAGGCATTTAGGGTATTCTAATTCCCCGCCGTTTTCACCTTTGACAAATCCAGAGAAATTCCCGTGGGGATGGTTACTAAGCAGTCTAAGCAGGTGGAAAAGTTTCAGATTCTGTTTTGATTTTACAAAACAAATAAACCATATCCAGAGAGCAAATATGTTTTTTATTCAAAATCTCTGGGTACGTGATAAAAGAAAAAAGAAGCCTTTTGTCATGAATATTTAATATCCCTTCAATTAACTTATAATAAACAGACCAGAACCAAAGAACTCCATTATAAAATTTTAATCCAGTTTGTATTAAACATCAGAGCATAATATTAAAAAGCCGAAACAAAGTAACATACCCTTAACGCTGTAGTGACAACGGTACTGGGCACAAACCGTAAGATGATCTTGCAGACACTGTCGACGAAATTTTCCACATTGATTTGAGCTGTTTGGACAGGGCACTAACGCAAAGCCGCAGACCTCTTCATGCTCGCTTCGTCGACCGAATGAGATTTTTTCTTGGCAACCCGTAGCGTCTATTTCAAAGTCTTCCTCGGAATCCGATCTCGTTAGTCCATGCCTACAGTGGATCAGCAAATCCTCTACCTGTCCTCTCACAGCTAAATTCGACACTAAATGCAGTCGTTGTAAGATAGTTCCGTCCTGGGGACATTTCGTCGCAGCATTTCCGGTGATTGAAACGCCATTTCGAATGCAGGTTCTGCAAAATGTATGTCCACATTGAGTTGAAATAACCGGATCTTTGAAAAGTTCCCTGCAAATAGGACATTTAAGTGATTCGGAGGGCTGAACAACAAACTTTGTAGGCAACATGTTCGGATACGATATCGGAACGCCAGTACAACTTTGACTTATCGCACAAATCTCATGATAATGGACATGACGATGTATTTATTACTGTGTTACAACGCTGACTGCAAGTAGACAACTGTAGGCGCAGAAGATATTGTGCAAACTTCGAAACTTGAACAAACTAGTGCACTAAGAAATGAAGGTGCTAATTTATTTTTCTATTACTTTTCTCCCAATTCTAGCTTTGACATATACATCACGTGAAGAAAGAGACGACTACTTCCCGGACGATATCCTTACCCCATATGGAGATCACCTCAGAACCAAACGCAATCACAGATATGTTCGAGACTGCCAGCCAGTGGAATTTGGAAATACTACTCATGAAACTTTCAAGGTATCCACCCGTCTAACATCGGGACAACCTTTTGTACAGGTGCATAATTTATATCATGAATTTACGAAAAATTTCCAGACTTTGAACGTTGTTGGACACGTTGTAACAATAGAGGACCCTTTCCGAACGTTTTCGGTTCTAGAACCGAAGCTAATTGGGGGTTGCAATACATCAACAAGATCAACAGTCTCAGAATCTGCTAGACAGCGGAAATGCTGGGTATCTACAAATGCAGGGTATTTTAGAAATCGAGACGGTAAGTGTTATGGAAATGTCTTCAGCGATGGACGAAAGGTTATGGATTCAGGCGGTGTCCAAAATGCAAATTTCGGTATTCGACAGGATGGTACACTTGTTGTGGGATATTTGTCCAAGGAAATGGTCGACCAGAAAGAGAATCCATTCACTCAGCTCGTCTCGGGAGTGATTTGGTTATTACGGAATGGCTCGAGTTATGTGGACGAAAGCAAGAAAGCAGAATGTCGTGACGTGGAGGAAACAGGCTCGATGGACTTGTTTGCAGATGTTGTGTCCGCGAGAACCGCATTAGGACACGATAAACATGGGCGAGTGATGATTGTTCAAATTGATGGGAAAACCCACCACAGAGGGTGAGTTTTATAAGTCCATGACTACTTTTATTCTCAACCAATTATGACATGTCAACCGCTCTAATAATTGATTAAAGTTTGGAGATAAAAGCCGAGAAATTATAATTGCATCGAACGGTCTTGTGATTATCATATGAGCCAAATTCCCCTCGCTTGGCTCAGTTGCCATGGAGCTTCAGATCACCTTTAGTTAATTATTATTGCAAGTGTGACTAATTTTATTGATCATGACACAAAGATTAAATACATAAAATGCAAGAAAAATGAAATAAGAATGAAAAACTACGATTATCAGTCGAGTAAGGCATGATGGAAGTTTGGCGAAGAAGTTTTGGTCTTAAATTATGATGTTGTCACGAGCAACTTACCTCGTTTCCATTGGTAGCAATATCAACAGTTGTGTGTCACTTGTTGTGTGACCTTAAATTTCGCACACTTTGCTGCCAATGACGTCAAAGGCCGACAAGTCACCACTGGAAAAGGAAGAAGGAAACAGAAAAAAAGGGTGTCAAGGGTAATAGCCCGAACTGGGCAGTTCCAGCAAATATCCATACTCCTCCACAGAAGGGATTTGAACAACCTGGAGGGTGGGTGGGGGGGAGGGGGGGAGGGAATCCGTAAGAAATGCATGAAGCTTGATTGAAATTTCCAGTGGTGGGTCTTAGAAAAATCCCTTCCATGGGGAGGGTATGGACTATTTCTGGAACTGCGGTGGACAGCTATACTAATGACCACGTTCAAAAAACTCTGTTTGAACTCCCCTACAAACTCTGTTACATGTACTCATTCCAGTAAAGGGACATTCTCATAAGCGGCCGTGGACACTTGGAGGACTTACAATCTAGACTGTCCCTTTGTTTTTAAGCCCCTGTAAACAGACACTTAGGAGAAATACTTTGAAACATTTACAAGCATTTAACTGTATCACTGCTTTTTGTTTCGGTACTAATATTACTGCTGACTGTAATTATGATTTGTTCTTTAATAACTAATAGATATCCTAGTACTGCAGTATACAGTACTGTGTACATGCAGTTATTTCCATTATCACGGCCTTGCATAAGGCAATAAACCAAAAAAATAATAAATAATTTGGTGGTATTTTTGCATTCCCAGTGTTCATTGTAAGCTGGGCAAGTTCCCGTAGGCAGCCATCTTTACCTTACAACTCTAGTGGCTGCTTACAAGAACCGTAAATCTTCGAATTAACGCCCCCCCTCGAATAATTGCCCCCTTCGAAAAAGCGTCCCTCCTATTGGCCAAAATTTAAAATAAGCGCCCCCCTCGTGAATTTCTAATGGTGCCGCAATTTAAACTTTAGGATCAGGTCTTTATGTCTATAAACAGCTTATGCTGTTGTTTATGTGCAGATGATATATTAAAAAAATGATAATGTCAGGGTACGATTTGGGAAAAATTAAATAAGCCCCCCCCCCCCCCCCCCCCAAAAAACCCCCCCCCCCCCCCCCC
>Ga0126339_10001648_pt1 | contig 15403 bp, 10 predicted proteins | sample OrbTmetagenome_2_FD_92532 | JGI IMG/M metagenome (GOLD analysis project Ga0126339, IMG submission 92532) | Coral microbial communities from Petempiche,Puerto Morelos, Mexico - Orbicella T R C metagenome | ecosystem: Host-associated > Invertebrates > Cnidaria > Coral | place: Petempiche,Puerto... | reverse complement strand
TAATAATAATAATAATAATAAATATTATTATATAGCGCCTTTCCAAGCGTTATCTAGGCGCTTCACAAGTTATAAAATATGATTAATATATAATAATTATTAAAAACTAAAATAAGACAAGAATCAATAAAATTATTCCAAAAAGACTTACTTAAATAAATGAGTTTTAAGCGGAGTTTTGAAAATATGGAGATTGTCTGATTTTCTGATATTCGTATATGTTGGTAAGTCGTTCCAAAGTTGTGGCCAGGTCTAGGCCCATAAAACTTCAAGTTATAGCTGGTGCAGTTGAGACGGAAAGATTAGATGAACGGAGAGTTCTTGAAGGACGGTAGTGGCTTATCGATTCTTGTAAATACCAAGGAGACAAATTATGTAAAGCTTTAAAAGTAAGGATCAAGATCTTAAACTTTATACGTTCAGTTATTGGTACCAAGTGTAGGTCTTTTAAAATGTCTGAAGTTACAATGTCTGAAGCAGATCTTCAATTGCTCTGCAAAACGGAATGTGACCAGATGGAAAAAGAAAAAGTCTGTAATCAACTCAGGGACTCAATCTGAAGAACGTCTTTCTCAACAGACGAACTCCCTAGCAATTTGTAATCACTAACTTAAACATACCTTCTAACGAGGGATTTTGGCAGGCTGAAAGGAATACCACTATCACCATGAGGTAGAGCGACTGCAACCTCATCAAAGAGTAGAAGAACCATAAGGCAAGAAGCTTCATATTTAACTTGACCGTTTAGCTGGCACAAGAGAGAACACCTAATAAGAGAATAAAATTGTTTAAGTGTCCATTTTCTTTAAACGCCGGCTTAGATGCCTGGAACATGTCTTACCAATGCGGCCAGAGAGAATGCCCAAGGTTGCCCTTAGGTGGACACCCGCAGGCAAAAGAAAAAGGGGGAGACCCAAAACCACCTGGAGAAAGACAGTTGAAACTGAACTAAGTGAGATGGGTTTGTCATGGGGAGAGGCACAGGCAATTGCGAAAGACAAGACTCGGTGGAAAAGAGACATCGTTGCGGCCCCATACCCCACTGGGGGCAATAAGGATTGATGAGGATCCATTTTCTTTAATCGTACGCTAAAAAGGTAAAGAGTTAGTGAGGGAAATGTTTTAATGTTTTCGAACTCTAAACCAAGCTTACAGCTTCTCAAGTGCCAAATGCAAACAGATTAAAATACGGGGTAAATCGTGAACGTACGTCAATATTCTACAGCTGCAGATGAAGCACTTTTGACTTAAAGATACGTCACAGATCGCAGTGCCATGAGGTACCCTTGAACTACTACGGTATGCATATTTAAATGTTTTACTATTTTGTCTCCTCCTTTCTCTAATCAATACTGATATGTCCTTTCAGTAAGACAGCAGCAAAAAATGCTACTCTGTTATTAACAAATAGTCAAAGATGTTCCAATTTTTAATTATTTTGTATGTTTATGAGCTGTAGATTACCTTGTGATCAGACTGTACGTGGAAATTTTTCTTGCTAGCCTGTGTCTACAGGTAGTGTTATACTCTGCTAACAGCCTCAGAATGGTCAGGCAGGGAGGTATGAGCTCCACCCTAGGACAAGGTGTGGTCGAGGAATGCAGAGGGGCATCCTGATCCAGTATTTCTTGAAGAGAGGACATGCAAACTTCATCTGTATGTTCCTGTAGCATAGGCTCATGCCATCGAGGGTCTAATAAAAACAAAATGGGAGAAAGAAAAGAAAACAAAAAAAGAACATAACCTCACCATATTATAGCAACACTCATTTTCCTTTACTCACTCAAGGTTGATTGTCTGAAGTTATTAGTAAGAAAGAAAAATTATGTACGAACGGGAAAATATTTGGCTAGAGGTCAGGACGTACATGTACGGCCGAGGGAGGCGAGGTTCGTGTGTGCTGCTGACCAATACCTCACTCAGTCAATAAGCATTTTATCATATGACAATTTCGTTGTTGGATTCTGATTAAGTTGTGAAGGTCGTCATTTTTGACGAGTGTTCACTTTCTTTCTGTGCTTTCGAAGTAAGTTGGCGACTGAAATAGTCCTGCATCGTCTGCAAAATTCGATGTCAGAATGTCTACATTCATCCGCTCATTTTGAAGAGAACATCAATTTTGCGGGGGCCATAAGCATTTCTAGTAGAGCCGTACGCGTTTTCTGGCCCAATCACGTTGACGCGTACGGCCCTCTTATGGCACCTTTTTTCACGGCTCATATGTTTAAAGAAAGTATGACAATAAATGGGTCCTCAAAATGAACCCCATGGTTCCTTTGTCATGCAGTTTCAACATGGTAAACATCCTATTTGGTATTGTTAATCACTTTCTCTCACTGTTATTCTTCTTTTCTAAATATTGTTTCTATTCGTACCTTGCAAAATGATGGCCAGCTGCTGTGCTGACGACTTCCTTAATGCAACATCCAAGGACGAAGATGATAATATGGAATGAAGATTAAGAATTTCACTCTTATCCATGCTTGTGTGCGATACTGGAGCGTGTGCATGAACAGAAGTGGTTAGTTGATCCACAATAAATAGATCTGCAGCATTGTCTGCGTGAATGCCATGAAACACACTTTGTCTTTTTTCATTGCTTGCTTCATCTGTCAAATGCCACACAACCGATTCCAAGCCCTTGCTGCGCAGTTTAGGGTCCTTTACAAACATAAGCCGCAGTGCACCTCTTAGCCTCTCTAGTGTTGGTAAAGTTATGATGTCTCCTTCAGCAGTGACATGTCCTCCTGTGGCACCCTTTGATGCTACAAGCTCCAGTATGCACTGGTCCAGTGCTGGATCAAGCAACAGTGAACCCTGCAGCTGGGGAAGTGACGCGACCAGTCCATCTAAGAGTGTCTTCCACAGTTCTCCACTCATGCTTAGGCGGCCCAGAAGGAGGCTGGTGATGAGTTCTACTGCAACATCATTGACCTGTTTGCAAAATGTAGAATTCACCACTTAAGAAATGGGAAGAAATCTGGTGCAAAACTCAACTCACAATCACTTATGGCACCATTAATGGGGACAAAACGGAAGACAAGAAGCCATATTGTCCCCAGTAACGGTTCCACAGGCGAGATGTGGCTCACTTTAGATTTCTTTTTATTTCATAAAGTAGTGAAAGAACTGACCTTTCCATCTTCATCATAGATCCCAAAACAGCAGATCTGATGCAGCACTGCCCTGTCCAAAATAAACAGTGCTTTTTGGCAGACAACAGAGAAGGGTTCGGTCACGTGACTGACACTGCAGGCTTCTTTCACCAGACTTAGTGATGCTTTGTAAGCTTGCAGTCTAACTTCAGAAGTAGGATGAGCAAGCAACTGAAGTACTATTTTCTGGCAAACAGGGATGGCCCGTTCATCTGCTTGAGTTAATGGATCACAAACCCTACTACAGATCTTCAGAGCCTCGCGGATGAATTCCATATGCTTGTGATATGTCACACTTGGTACAGATTTTTGAACAAGGTTTGAGAGTTCTTTCAGGGAGTTTCCAAGTTCCTAGAGATAAAACAAGAAAACAGATTTTAACACAATGAATGTCATATCTAGTGGACTCCCATTTTTGGCAAAGAAATCCCATGCATTTCAAAGAATGTTAGATACAATGTACAAGGTTGTACAAAGACCCATCACCTACCTTGACTCTACATGCTTTTAAGAATTTGCAAGTGCTGGCCATCGACTCACAAATGTCTTGGGCAAAAATGCAAAGTTTGTGTGAATATGGATCCAGAACAGCCAGGTACGTCATTGCAGCAGGTCTTAGGTGAGCATGGGTAGCAGCCAGGAGCTCATCCATAGAAAGGAGCCACATGACTGTAGTTACCTCAGAAGGAACCACTTTACAAGCCTAGAAAATTAAATAACAAAATTATATAGTTACATATTTGTAAGATTATCAACAAAAATAATGGTCAAGAGTACAGTACAGAGTTTATTCATAAACTCAGGGTAAGGTCAAAACAGCTGCTGATTCATCACAGATAGAAGTAGATAAATTACATTTATTTAAAAGCCAAACACTGCTTAGGGTATTTAAGTGCCTGGAATATCACTGGTGAGCTCATTCTGAAGTATAGTCACTGATGATCAAAAAAATGGATTACAACTCAGTGAGTCAGGGTCTTCATATAGCAGCCAGTGCTCCACTATAGAGTAAACTGTCATAAACAAGTAACTTGGTCATATAAGAAGTAAAAAGAGTTTCCAAATCAAAAGGAAATCAATAGCTTTTGACTATTTGTATTCTTATACAGGATTCATACCCTTTTTCAGAAACAATTTTCCAGGACTTTTCCAGGACTCTAAAATTCACATGAACCCTTTCACTCCCAAGATCTCAGTGGTAATTCTCCTTACTGTCTGCCATACATTTCATTTTTTTTTTTTTTACTTGAGTTTAACAGATTTCCAAAACTTTCCAGGACCAGCAGCCTTTTTCCAGGACTTTCCAGTCCTGGAAAATGCCACAATAAAATTCCAGGACTTTCCAGGATTTCCAGGACCTGTGTAAACCCTGCTTATATTAGTTACTTCTCACATGACCATTGAATTTACCGTTTCCAGAGGCACTAAGTTCTCCAAAAATTGCAGCAGAAATGTTGCCAGATTGATAACTGTCAGTCGATGTATTGGTAGTGTATGCTTTAATGGCTTGACACCTTCCTCTTTATCGTCATCACGTCCTAGCTGAACATAATACTTGATGTGGTGCACTATACTCTCACCCAAGCTCTTCATAACATTAACGAGAGAAGTGGCCTGACAAAAAAAAACACAGAAATTTAAAGCTTTGTTATTTACATGTAGTTTATATTCAGAACCCGTTCTTGTACATTACATGTTACTCAGTCAGAGGTGCACACCAAATAAACCTAAGACATTATGGTGTACATATCACATTGGTGTACAGGGTTAAACTGTGATGGCTGGTTGAATGTGTTTTGACCAGTTGAGTTCCTGATCTTTGATATAACTACTAGATTGAGGTCTTTACTGGATAATTTCAAACTGAGATTAATACGGCAAGGCTGAGGTTTGACATTTTCATCGTAAAAAACTGAACACTTGAGGTTAATAAACTCTCTGTAATATGGCTTTTTGCTTTGTTTTTGCAGGCCCGTAATCGGCCTGTGGCATTACAGGAGAACAATGACCCAGAATTAGCCAATCACGGCATGCCCTCTATTGGCTACAAACACAAGCCACAGAACAAATGGTAGTAACACCTGCTAGAACTGTCTCGCACCTCGTCATTTTCAGTCATATTATTGACACATGAATGATAATGCAGATGAATCATCTTCACTAACCATCAAAGAGTTCAACTTGGTTCCACGTCTCCACAGATCAACAGGAAAAACTTTTGTCATTAAACTCAGAACTTTGTGTAACAAGTTAACTGCAGACTCAATTAAGGCTGAATCAGTACACAGGGGTCCCTGAAACATGGGTACAACTCTGGAGAGTAGAATGATGCAAAACTCCTCCAAGGAGAGTTGGTTAAATTGTAGTGCTTCTGTTACCATCTCATCTTCATCTTCATCACTTGCTTGGGAGGCTTTGTTGTCAGACAGATTAGAATTTGACTGATCATCACTAAAATCCAAACAAGACAGAAGTAAAGTGTGTTCAACTGCTTGCTCATGAGAGACACTAGATGTAGTTAAATGCTTAGAGACAGCAACTGGGTAAAAAGAGATTAGCACTGTACATCTTAACTAATAACATGTTTTTTAATAGTGCAGTTACATAGTGTGATACAAGTAAAGAGAGATCTAACATGTCAAAATGCATGTCTGAACTATTCCCCATTAAAAACCATGTTGCTTTTATATCCTCATTCTCCTTCCTGCCATAAGTCTGAAATGTTGCTGTTCCACCACACAACCCAATAGTCATACCCAATGTGCGTGAATGGGAAGCCCAAACTGACAGGTCAAGACTCGTTCAGTTTTGTAAAGTCAACACAGAATCGAGATGTTCTTCCTTGTTTTAGCATGACCAGTGACAAGTGTAATGGCCTACTAGTGAATAGTGGGTCTAGCCCTTGATTGAATAGTTATTGCGTCTTGTGCTCTTCCCTTTTACAGGTCTTTTGTTTGTTTTCACTATGATCAACAAGTGCACAGTATAGTATCTGCACTTTTCACTGTATTCTTATCCTCCTTTTGGTAAACTTAACCAAAGGGTTACCCATCATTTACTTCTACTGAAAAAGTTTCCTATTGAGCCTCCTTCTCATATTTGTCCTTGGCAATGGAAGTACATTATGTATTCTTAATCTGTCTGTTTAGTAGGAACTCATTCATTACAGGCAACAGCTGCTGAAAGCCACCCTTAACCTCTGTTACAGTTGCAAATCAAAAATTACCACCGATTGTGATTTCCACACAAAAGGAACCCAGTTACATTAATTAAGAATTAACAGGTCAAGTATATGGTCTCTCTTCTCATTTGGTTGTATGCATATACTTGTTTGTAAAAACTGTCTGGTCCACTATTATACAGTGCTTCATGATAACAGTGCACCAGTCATTTGAACCCCCTCACCTCCCCCTCTTGGGGGATACCCGAGGCATGCATTCACTTTCACTCTCAGTGAAGTGCAGTGAAAGCCCTGTCTTGCAGGGAAAAATTTAGAGTGAACTCCCCTGCCCTCTAAATATCAAGCACAGTTCATTAAATAAATTATAATTATTTTCACGACTGGAGCTTTCAAAGGATTTTTTTCATGCCACTGAAGTCAAGCCAAAGCATGATATTTCGCGATTGAAATCATACCTTCTTCGTCAATAATTTGTTCAGCTTCCATGTTTTCTGTGAACATGCAACTTGAACCTTGCCAGTCTTCTAAAAGAGGTCGCGAACCACAAGTGAAATCCCTGCCAAACCCCCACTCATCCCCTGCATTGTGTAGTGAAGCCGTGAAAAAAGGTGCATTCCCTGACTACCAGAGAACCTAAATTGAGGAGGTGTAAACCCCTGGTTTGCCACTGGTATCCCCCAATTGGGGGGGGGGGGGGTGGGGGGGTTCAAATGACTGTTGCATAAAGCACAATGAACTTACCATAGACTTCCGAAAGTAATGACCCTTGTTACTCTCTGGATAAGCAGCCTTTGGGGAATGCTACTTTCAGGGGATCATTACTTTCAGGGGATAAGCGCTACTTTCCTTGAACAAAAAGCATTGTAAAAATGTTGGTGCAACAGAATTTCAAAAAAAGGATTTGTAAAACATGAATGAAATTCTTCATTCCACATTAAATTTATGTTGCTGCCACATGAATGGGCTCTTCATATTGGGGTCGCTACATTCGGGATTTATTAGTGGCCACAATTTTTGACATTACATTTGGAGGGCTGCTACTTTTGGGAGGTCATTACTTTGTGAAGTTTATGGAATAAAGGTTTTCCTGCCTAAACCCTCCCTTATGGTTACTGCTGGATATGTTGCATGGTGAACAGAATTTAATACATATGCAAATACACACCTGTCAATGCCTCCATCTCCAGTTTCTCTTACATTTGCCACCTGATGATCAGTGCCTTGATTCTTTGTTTCCACTGATACAGTGATATGTCGGAATTTCCAGCAGTCTGTTCAGTTAAAAAACAACATGTTCATTTTAAATACATATTAACAAATGCATCGCTAAATGGAGGTTGGGTGCCTGAGACATCCGGGAGCTTCCACTATTGGCACCCAGCTCCTAGATGGAGACCACTCGCATGGCTGGCAAATTCTGGAAACCAAGCCATGAGCCCCCATGCAGAAGGGAAGACAGGCACTCGTCATACTGAATTAACCGTGGAAAGAGAGATGGAAGGGAGGGGGAATGCTTGAAGCTGTGTTCCCATGCAAAACAGTGCTCACTGTAAATGCTATGGCTGCGAAGGTCGTAAACCCGTCTCGGTCTAGGAGCACATGGAATTCTGGTGCATGCACACATCAAGACACTGCTGACAACTACATGAAGGCAGGCATTCTTTGTTGTTAACTCCGCTAAATTGCATTTAACTGCATTTAACAATAGACAACTCTGCAAAGGCAAAGCACATGTATAACATGCATGCAGTTTAGGGGATTGCAGTTGGTTACCTATGTTTTCTACGAGAACAATGCATGCTCAAAGGAAACGTTTGTCAATCAGAATATCCCAAAGCACATGTACACTACACATGAAATTGTATGAGCTTGGACAGGAAAAGAAGAGTTTGAAGACTAGCCCATGGTGAAAGACATCAAATATTCCTTTAAGACTTACAGTTCTTGTAGAGATTGTTGGGATCACAAAGACACACTACCTTACTACCAAATAAATGTGTGCATTTGCTTGAACATCTTTCCAAATGCCATACAATGAACTAAGATACCAGCTTACTAAAAAAAGAAAAATAATATCAAACCTTGGTCAGGACAGAACAGTACAAGATCAGACACTGTCATGAGTCGCACATGGACATGACGACTTAGGTCACATAGACACCGTATGGCATTAAGCACAAGGGTGACATCATCACCAACATGGACCTTATCCTCCAGTAGTTCTAGGAGAGACTTGGTTCAACAAACATTACTTGTTAGTGCTTGAAAAGGGAAACTGAAAATGACAGAGTAGTCCCTTCAAGATGGACTAGAAGTACCTATTGAAAGCTGTAACTAGTGACCCATTTTGATGTCATGTGCATTTTTAATGAGAGTATAATATCTTCCACATGACAGATCAAAGTGTCACACACAATTGTATATCATATCATTATTAACAATTAAATACACATACAAAGATATTTGTTGGCCATTCCTGAGACCTGGTATGCTTTTGACCATTGGCAGGCCATATTAACTCTTGCAAACAAAGAGTCGTGAGCATGACTCAAGTAACACATTCCACATTCGACATATTAATCATATTTCCATAGTGAGAGATTGGATTCTCACCTGAAGCACACTTGGCCTGTGTAAGAAGATCTCTGCGGGGAAATCCTTAAACAGAACATCCCTGAGAAACTCACAAGACTTGGAAACCAAGGACGAGCTGCGACTCTGTAGGCGACTGGCTGTCACAGACAAAATGTGCCTGTCACTTGCTGACAAAGGTAGCCATGGAAGAAAGGTCAGGCTTGACTTGTCACTAGAGTTTCCTGTAAATAAATTATGGGATATGGAAAAGAGAAACAAATCAAGGTTCTGCGTAATTGTTCCCCTATCTTTATCTTCTTCTTAGTCTTCATTGACTGATTGATTACTACAATTCAACTCCTTTCTTCCTGTTTCTGACAATGTATAATAACAACTTTGTATGCTAAATAGTAGTGTGTAATACCACTTCATCTGTGTCAAACCTGTCATGTTTACATAATATGTAATGAAGACACTGAGAGGATCGTTCTGTGTAAAATTCCACTGTGCAGGAGGTGCAGTGGTCTTACATGTACATGTATATTTAAACAACTAGGCTGGATTAACAATCATTGTTTGAGGCTTGGTCAGAGTTTGCAATAGTAGGGTTACTAGTGCTCAGTGAACTACTGAACAGAAGCATCCCATCTCCATTTAGTGGAGTACAATGTAGTTACATGTACAAGTTGAGTGTCCAAACTACATCATTTTAAAGAAACCAGAGTTCAGAACTGGCCTGGCCTGGCCTGTAGATGAGCTTGGGAACTGGTGGCTAAAGGGTTAGCAGGGAGCCAAGTGCCATAAGCTGAAGGGAGATATCCATGGCAAATCTCGAAGTGGGAACCAAGAAGCAACTGCAAACTGGCACCGTCACACTACAAGATATCAGTGGAAATAACTTACCTGACCGCATACTTACCAAAAAAACAGCAAACCAAGAGGGAGGGAGGAGAGGGTGGAGAGGGAGCAAGAATCCACAAAGATTCACTAGCAAGAGTAGCAAACAATCTGCACATGTACATGTTACAGTAGTGCAATGAAGCACAAGAGCCCTGCAAATCCCCTGAGGGCTGTCCCACAGGTCATGTACCATCAAGGGAGAAACCGCTGGCTGCATTGGTTCGAGTCTAACTTTGCCTGATGATATTTACAGTAACCACATTTAAATATCTATTTTACAATTCCAGTTTTGAATCTGTGTGGTAGATTTGCTAGAATTAATTATTAATTGCAGCTAATGTTGCTTACTTGACAAGGATTCTGCACCATGAAGTGAGTTCACCTGTTGTGGAATGACATTATTTCGATTTGAGTCCTGCCCTTCTTGTTCTCCAAAGTATCCAGTAGCAGGGCTTATAGATGGCAACACAGATATGCTATGAGTGCTAGGATGGAGACCATTCTGAGCAGGTGACGACTGTGTGTTCAAAGACACTGGTGCACAATGTGGTTCTCTGTGAGTTGTACTACGTTGACCTGGAAAGGAATTTATATCAAAAGAATGTAATTTAACTCATTGCAAAAACAACTTTTAAGCTCAGTAGTGAAATGAAGAAGACCCTCCAGGAGCATGGGACAAAGAGAACTTCTGAGTCCAAGATGGGAACTGTACCCATGACCTGACCACATGTACTGGCTTGAGTCGATACCCACCATAAGATTTGTCTTTTTCACTGTGGTTCACGGAGGTTTGGATGCTTTCTATCACCCCAGGGTTATCATCCTTATACAAGCACTGCTGATTGTGGTCCACAGCATCATCCTGTGGTAAGCTAAGCAGTTGATGTATCACACTATCAATGCCGCGATGTAACTCAGGATCCACATCTTGCCTCAAGTGCGACAGGAACTCTATAGCTCCAATGCTTAACAGACCTTCCGCTCCAGACACAGGCTGTTGAAAATGTTAAAGAAATACAAGTGGTTAAATTAAACCCATCAAAGGATAGAGAACCTAAAAGCAAATTCTACTCATTAATACATTTAGGATCTGAAGAATACAGGCTTCACAAATCCAAAAACAGACATACTTTGCAGTGTACAATGCATAATGGTCTAGGGAATTACGATATCCCAAATAGACACAGTTTAGGAAATTTTATTCTTAAAAACTCATTTTTATATTTAATTTTGGTTACAATTGTATTAATTAATACAAGTACAATCAAGGATTTACACAATGAATATCTGAAAACTCTAAATTTCACCATTGTACAAGCCTTAAAGTGCTACTATGACGAAAACCGCATCTTTCCTATCAAAGCCATTTTAAAACATAAACAAGTAGCCTGTAAGAGAAGAAAAAAGCTGCTTCCTATTTTCAAATATCTCTTTTTGTTCCAGAGATATTCAAGTTTTTAAAATATGTAAATTAGCAAAATGATGACATCATACACTCAACCAAATTTTGATCAAATATGATGAAAAAAGATATCTCAGCCAATTTGAATCAGAAATGTTTGATTCTTTGCAGGAGGATTCTATTAAATGTGCTCTACAATACAAGCCTATCAGTTTTGTTACCATGGCAACATACTGGGTTCCAGACCTCCCCAATATTAAAAGAATTTCTGGCCACCTTTGCCGTTCCATTTTCCTATTTGCAAATGGTGCCTCATATGCATGATCCAGCAAGTATATAAATATGTTAGCTCCAGTTTGTGGCCTCGCTTGAGGTTTTTTGAGCTAAAAATCACTAACATATTGAAATCAAGTGGGTGGGGACTGGAAAAGAGTAAGTTGCCATGGCAACAGAATTTTTTCATAGCTGTAGGTATGCTTCCTGTAGAGCTATTAGCCTACCAAGTTTTAATGGTCTGCGCTGCAAATTGGCCAAGATAGATCTATTTATATACTTGATATTATATTGCGTTGAGTGTATGACGTCATCAGTCACCTCATTTGCATATTTTACACATTTTTCGAACGGAAATATCTCAGGAACTAATGCAGATACTTGCAAATGGTAAACAGCGTTTTTATTCTTTCATTGAATTCTATGTGATACGCCTAAAATATCAAGGGGTAAAAATTTGATCATAGTACCACTTTAACGCAAATATAATTTGAATGGATTTTCAAACATACAATGACTCATTTATTGTATAAAAACACGTAATTCATGACTGAGAAAATTATTATGAAAAGTCTGCATGCATGCCTTAAATTTTACTACATGTACAATGCAAATTAAAATGAATAATAAAAAAAATTGCCTTTTCTCAGCCAATCACAGTCAAGTTATGTAATAATCATTGATATTAAATCAGTCATATTCCATTTGTGTGTGCAATACTGCAACCATCACTAAGCTAACAAGTACATGTTAAAATAAAGTTATATTACTGCCAGGTTCTTTGTTTTAAATTATGCTAATGAATATAGAACAACGGAGAATTAAAATCAAACTGGTTGGAAAAATTTTATACCTAGTAAACAACAACAACATGACATTGTATGTACCTTCGACAGAGTTCCAAGAATTCCCAGCACCTCTTTCTTTAGTGGAGCATTTGGAAAGTTGAACCATTGCAACAGATTAATCAACAGCTGCCTTTCCTGGACCAGATCAGCTGCACACACCAACTTGTGCTCAAGCTTGAACAGAATGTTCTTTAATGCTCTCACACGAATCTCTTCCACATTGTGCGCTGTCAAATGGAAAAAATGTCAGCAACCAAAACCAAAACCTCTGCAAGGATTTTAAGCTGCTGTTGCCACAAGAAAATCAGGGTTGTCATTAAGTTTTGTGTCACCTGTTGCCTCAATCTTCACACTCATAATCACATGGCACCCCAGGAAATGATGTTCTTTACACCCAGGGCTGGAAAAATGTTCTGAACTCCAGTTGCCCAGGGGGCCAATAGATTTCAGTTTTCAGTTGCCCAAATTTAACCTAATAGGAGAGCAATGTTCATGCCTTACATGTACATGTACCAACTGCATCATTTACTTAAGCACTGTCTATATAATCAGGATGAACGTGAGCAAAGTGTGCTTAGATTTTAAATTAAATGTAATCCATGTTTTCAACTCATTGTTTTGCTCATCTTGCAGTCTTAAGTTTTGAAATTGTTTTTTATTGGAAATTATCACTAACAAGACTACTAAAGGCTAATTTCACTTGCCCACTGGACCACCAAATTTTCATTTTCACTTGTCCAAGAGAAAAATCTACTTGCTCCAGGCAATTGGACCTTATTTTTTTGCCTGCCCTGAATTACCACCTACACTGTAATAAATCCAGACATCTTTTCCACCCACAGTATAGGGCAACTACAGTGTACATGCAATACTAAAACTGACTTTGCTCTGACCAAGGGCCAATGCTCAAACCATCACCTTCCATAACTTGCTATGTTGGTACATTTACCTTGACATGAAAACACAAACTCAACCCCAGAGCTGAGAAGCAGGAGGAAACATCATAGGGAGGGGAGGGAGGGAAAACGCTAAAAAGCTGCACATGTACATGTAAGCTTGACACCATAACAGAAGAACACAATGCCAACACAAGCATGTGGGAAGGTGCACAAATAAGTTTCATCTGGGGTCCACTAAACATAATCTTGCCTATTTATAAACCAAACAGGTAAGGTGCTGAATAGTAGACACCAGGGGCCCGTTTCTCAAAAGCCCCAGAAACTTTTCGGGCCCGTAAAACCATTTTTAGTTCATCTGCATCTAAAAACAAAGAAGTGTATACACCTGACACCTCCTGTACATGTATGAAGGGAACATCTGTTCATATTAAGAATACGTGAATAAAACAGCTCTGTAATCGTAAGGTTCGAGATTTTGCTATGGCTTTTCTGGTGCGAAACCTTTTCAGGACCTTCGAGAAACGGGCCCCAGCATGCTAAAAATGCTTCACATGTTAAAGAACACCAGCCATCACTAATGCCACACGTGCTCCTCATTGTTAACAAAGTTAAATTTACATCTAACAATAGAGCATCTGAAAAACCAAAAGTAAAAAACTTGATGTAATCAATCACTAGGAATGTAGAGAATCCAGTGAACTACATGTAATAGCCATCAAAAGTCAAACCAAATACATGTATACTCTTCCTAGATGTCCCAGTTGTTTGAAGGATTGGAAACCCCATCCATCAGATACATTGGGGACTTTACGATACACTACATGCACAGAGAGGTGCTACTACGGCTACTTTGGCCGTGAGGGGCTAGGCTGACAACGGTGTGTTACACCGCCAAACTCAAATGATTAAGATTTTGCTGTACGGCAACAGTATGTGCAGTCTCTACGTGTCTTTACAAAAATGACTACTTTCACGGAAACCAGAGATCATTCTACTTTCATACGAAACAGGCTTGATTAATGACAATGATTTCCTTCTCCCGTATCTGTCTTGCATCTTCCAGAACTCAGATTTGCCTTTTAGAACTTGATAGAACCGCCAGTAATTCCAACCAAAAAACAAAATATAAACTCTGACATAGAAAAGCTCGATTTCAACACGGACAGGTTTTTTGTACAACGATTACCTGATAAGCCCGAAAATACAAAACTTTCAATTAAATTAAAATACATTTTGAACAATAATATCATAGCTCAGCTTAGAACATACAAAGCCTTCTTATCTACGGCTGTTCGGCCCAATAATAATATGACTGAATTGATCATCTCGCGGTAGGTGTTAAAATCATGCAAATTTTCTGTACAAATGACAAAGAAACAATGATCTTAGAACTGATTTGTGTGATTGAGAACTTTATCTTCAAACTAGACTGTTCAAACAGTGAAAAAAGCGTTAAAATGAAAACTAAACAGCAGGCTTATACTCAAGTAGTGAAGAGTATGTGAAACCAGGCACTTTCCCATAGTAGAAAGCAAGGTTATGGCGGGAAAGCCGTACTAGTTCATATGTCATGACATCACCGGAAGCGATTTTCACTATCTGCTGCCGTACTACAGCCTAGCCCTACCATATCTTAAAGTCCCTATTATCCAGTGAGTAACAAGTACAGAGGTATAAACAAAACCAATGACCCTACCTAATGCATTATGGTGTATTATCCAGGAGGTAGATAAGTATAACTAACTCCTTTGAATAAATGGTCCATGGCATACATGCACAGCATGTACAAGTCAAAACACACAAATAATGCTACATCTACACTATATGGCTGAGTTCTAAATAAACATCACCAGATTTTTTTGAGGAATTCACTTGAAATACATACCCACAAAAGGTTTCAATCCTCCACCCCACCTGAGGAAATTCCAGTTAAAGTTCATACTTTCCTTAAAAATTTTGGTGTTTTAAGATCCCTAGCCTACTTGGAATATCCAATACCCTTCCATTGGGTGTGCCTGGCTATTATCTTAAACTGCAGTTTAGCACCTCACCCCCCCCCCCCCCCCCCCCCCCCCCCCCCCCCCCCCCCCCCCCCCCCACCTTCTTTCTCCCCCCTTTCACAGCCGCAAGACAACCCCACCCACCGCCCAACAAAAACAATCAATCAACAC
>Ga0126339_10001646_pt1 | contig 15405 bp, 3 predicted proteins | sample OrbTmetagenome_2_FD_92532 | JGI IMG/M metagenome (GOLD analysis project Ga0126339, IMG submission 92532) | Coral microbial communities from Petempiche,Puerto Morelos, Mexico - Orbicella T R C metagenome | ecosystem: Host-associated > Invertebrates > Cnidaria > Coral | place: Petempiche,Puerto... | reverse complement strand
TTGAACGAGATTCAGTGAACCCATGACCTCTGCGATGCCGGTGCAGTGCTCTACCAACCGAGCTATCAAGCCAATTGGGAGCTGGTCACGGTTGAATTTTTTCCAGGCTTCAATTTCACAACTGCATAAGTTGTGTATATAACTGCGATGAGCAATCATGTCTTCATGAGAAAAGAACTGTTTGGGGACAGATTAATATCACTGTATGGACTTACCCTCAAAAAGGGTTTTATCTTTCTACACGGACCACACCACTCGGCATAGAAGTCGATTATAATCAGCTTATCCTTGTTGTCTGGACTTCTAATGAATTGATCATATTCCTGCTGTTAAAATATACGAAAAAAAAAAACATTAAACAGAGAATAAGCTAGGTCGGATACCTAATGGTTAGTAGTGCACTGGAAAAAACAATTACGTGATTATTGTGGTATAAAAACAGTACTGTAAATGATTCGATTTAGCGCCCATCCCAATTCCCTATCATATAAATGTAGTGCTCTTGTTGTCTTGAGTACAGTCGAGTCTCCGGCCACCTCTCTGAACCGGCCACTTTTTCTGGTCCCGGCGGACAGTCCATACATTCACTCTTATTTTAACCTCTCTACAACGACCACCTCTGCACAACAACAACGGCCACTAAAACTCGTTCCAACCGGCCAAAATAACCTCTCTACAAAGCCCAGTTAATCAACGACTGACAACGGTGTATACAAAACCCCATTTTTAATCATTTATAGTAAAAGGTCACAAACTTGATCCGCGCCGCGCGTCGTTAGTCTCTGTTTCTGTTTAGTTTCTGTTGTATTGATACATTTTGATTTACATATGCTAAAATAAGCATTTTTTGACCAAAAAAAAATGTAGCACCCCCCACAAAAAAACAGGTGTCCTATTACACCCTTACCTCCCCTAAAGGCCACCTCCTCTACAACGGCCACTTGCCTGTGTCCCCAAGGTGGCCGTTGTGGAGAGGTTCTACTGTAGATTCTAATCATCACTGTTGCCCACGTATCACGACTTAAACTCGAGTTATTCTCGTCTGTTACATAGCAACAGCTAAAGAGAGCTACCTTAAGGATCAGTGTTGCATTTTGAAAACGTAGCAATGTTTTCAATTTCCTCGTTCGTAATCGATCTCAGTCGATATCTCGCCAAATCTTAGTCATTTTCAACCTCGTTCCCAGGGGGCGGTAAGATGAGAGACCCTGTGAAGGAGGTTGAGTCTTTTTTTCCGTTTTCGGTTTGTTGTCACTTTCTCAAAGTTTTTGTTGTCATAGTTAGCGTTTCTTTCCAGCTTTTCTTCAACGTAATTCAAACTGGTTTATACGCACAAAACAGTCCTTGACATATTGTGTCGTAGCTCAAAATAACTTGAATTTATGTTCTTAGGAATACAGGAGGAATATCGTTTTAGTGAGGCTGTTACTTCCTCATCAAAGAGAGAGACCTGGGAACGAGGATGACGTAAAAGAATTATTTTGTAACGTCATACTTACGTAATTAGCAAACTGAAAGTCACGGAAACTACGTGATAAAGCTTTTCAAAAAACCTTCCTTGTCTATTTGTCACGAAAATTCCAATCGGTTGTTTATAAAATACCAAAACGCCAAGACCTGGAAAATGGGCACGTTAGAGTTGACTCACAAATATAAAGACTCAAGTTGTTAAGGTACACTGTACTAAAGGTTAATTTAACCACAGAACATAAAAAATTCGTGCTACTTGTAATCCTCGATTAAAAGGTTAATAAAAAGATTTCTTGTCGCGAGCGGAGAAAAGGTCCTACCGTATACAACTTTAAGCTTGCTATCACCCAATTTTTTTGGTCTTCCGCCGCGAATTGGGCTTTAACGACTACAAGAGTGGGCGATCTAACTTAGGTCAACGTCTCTAGACGGTTTTAAATTATCCACAAAAAGCAATAAAGTAATAATGCTAATTAGATTATTTAGTCGGTGCCCTTAAGTTAATTTTGCTTTCTAGATTCAAAGTTGCAGAAGTTTACTTGAAATTCCTGCAGTTTCCCATTCGACCTAAAGTTTTGTCGTTTTCACTTGTTTTGTAAGAGGTAACGTGCAGTTTTGTTCAAAACTTTCTTTGGTGTTAAGTCTTCAAATGATCGATCGCTCTTCGATAGTAGGCGACCGCTTCGAATTAACGTAAACAACATTTGTTACGATCTAACTCAACATACCCTGTTTGTGATCTCTTCCATGTCCTTCAGAATTTGTTAAAACTTGTAGATTTCCACAGCAAAGCGGCTTTCAAGGATCGTGATTCAATCTGGAGATCAAATGACAAACTAAGGTTTTAGCGTGTCGTTTGTTTCATCGGCGTCTCAAGCTTAAAAGATTACCATTTTAAGTGATCGCCACGTTTGCCACTTGTTTTGTTGTCAAAGAGATGACCTGAGGCGAATGTCATAACACAATGTCATAATTATCTCACACTTATTATAAAGTCGACAAATTAGAGCCATTGGATTTGGCAACTTGAAACCGTATGTTTACCTTCCAAAGACATATTCTTTGATTTTAAGCTGCCAAAACTGATCGACAGAGCTCTGTGAACCTACCTGAGCAGAAGATTGCCCAGTTGATTGGTCAACCTACGACTAAACCTAATGTAAATACAGGCTTGCGCTCCGACTCAACTTGAGTTAAAATTTCTTATTCAGTCAGTTCTGATTTGCAATAAGCTTATGAATATTATATTAAATAAAATGTATGTCTTATTCTAGCGAGATCATACCTGTAATAATTATAACAAACTCAAAACTTTGGTCACCAAGTCCACCGGTTGGGATCTATTGTGATTATGTAATACGCATTAAAACAATTTTTGACAACCAATATATCATCTTTACATCAGTGTGAAAATTAGCATTCATATGCTTCATTGCTGATAAGTTTACATAATAAGATAACAATGCAGAACGTTTGTTAATTAAACGAGAGGAAGAAAAACTGAACGAGTAACCACGACTGTAAAACGAGTGAATACGAATGCACGCCGAGTTTACACGAACGTAAGACGATTTTGCAGCAAGGAAAAACCGATAGACACGAACATAAACGATTAAACGCGAGTGCAAAAAGAGCGAATGAATTAGTAAACAAAACCACAAAAAATCACAAAACGAGCGAGGACAACTACAAACTCCCAGATAATGCGACTACAAAACGAAGTAAAACGCGTGGAAACGATTGGGAAATGACTGAACACAACTTCAAAACGGGTTCGCACGACTGCAAAATGCATAGACGACTGCAAAGCGATTAAGGGAAACTACAAAAAAGCCATCGAAAAAGGATTGAATACGACTGCTAAACGCATGTTCACGACTGAAAAACGAGTGAAGACGATGAGACATTCATGCAATGGCTAAGACTCAATACAAATCTTTTCTTCTGTACAGGATATAGATTTTACTTACGTATTTTTTCCCTGCGATTCCGACCTATTTCCACCTTGACGCTACCAATAATTTCAAATTTATGGTTCGCCCCCTAGACAACAAATAAAAGAGAGATTTAACTATCTGTGGTTTATATTATTGCGTTTTTTTTTTTTACCTCCAAACGACTTCCTGGATCCATTTTCAGTCGTCAATTACAAACAGTACAGCCACTATTCAGTTTATTTGTTTTTTTACTGGCTAAGAGTGTTGATGTAACCTGCTCGGTCTGTTATTCTAGTAGCCAATAGCTAGCCTTGTTCTGAAAGGTAGTTAAAGACGCGCTTTTTGCTATGCCAGAATATTTTATTATGTATGTTATAATTGAAAAGCACAGCACAGTTCCCGGCCCCATGATGAATGCTATTTGAAAGGAAGGCATTGTCCGCAAGGCCAAATGGCTAGCGATACAAATGATAAGATAACCGACATAAGAAAATTAAAATTCGAAAGTGCATGAAAGGGCATATATTAGATTAAAGTTAATGACACGTCTGGAAACAAGATGGCTGCCCCATTGCACAACTTGACAGCTGATTTTTGTTAGTTTATTCCTTATTTCGTGCAAGTAGTTAAATTTTTTGTAAACAGTGCTTTCTTATCGAAACACCTATTGAAAAAATTATCTAGATTAAAACGAGATTGCATTTACCTTTTTAATTCCAATTCTAAATATACACAGTTTAAGATGTCTATTTTGACGGAAGATGGCACCAATGTTTACAGATTCCTCACCTAATTTGGGTTTTTTTTTTTGTATTGCATCGTAGCTTCGAACTGATTTCCTGGAGGGTACGAAAGTCCACAATGAATCAATATATTCTGTGAATTTTTCGATTTCCAGTAATTGAAGAATGGCAATATGCAGGAAACGAAAACAGTGTCATAAATGGAGTATGCCATGAGCGCCTTTGGAAAACCTATGCTACGGTCGTCGACAGCTGCTTTCTCCGGCGAAAACAACACGATATACGGTAGTTCGTTTTGATTATTTTTAACGTTATAGTCGAGATTTCAACTCGAGTATTTCTAAATCGTCTTAGAGAACGGCATAATTTATTTAGAAAACATGACCCTGAAGAAGTTTCAGTTAATTCCATCTTCAATCGATCGCTCGCATTTAGATGAACCAAACATCAATTATACAGTCATCTTCAGCATGTATAGGAACTGAATGGAAACAAAAACATTCAACCCACGAGTGCAGCCGATCGATCACCACTCAACACAAAACTTACCTTGTGTTTTAGAAAGTAAACTTGGTCATTATCTAACCAGGTTGCCCTCGACTATTACCTCTCGTTGTCAACAGCAGTACGTTTTTACGTCGATGTTTTCGTTTGTGATGCAGATGTTTTCGCTGAGAGTGTTATGTTAAACCGAGCTATTTGCGTTTTTTTTATTACACTAAGAATGAATCATTACGAATAACCCATGTTAGAAGACAATACTTTACGCCAATTAATATGCTCCCTCCTCTCTAACAAGCCTTCCGCTGATTGGGCGAAACTAATGTATTTGTCAGATAGCTTTTCTTAATTCAACAACGAAGAATAACTTCGCATTAATTACTGAAAATGAGTTTATAATTCAGACAGAAATATCAGTTCAGATTTTAAATCAGGTACAAACACGACACAATCGGTAAATGGATAATTTGTTTCAAACATGGCTGCAAGTTTGTTAGGTTCATGTCAAGAGTATTTGAAGAAAAGTGTTTCCCTTCGACTAATGTTTAACAAAAGATGTAAGGAGTGTAATGTATGTTTTAATTAACAGGAAGGTGCTATGAAGTTTAAATTATGAAAGCTGTATCTACAGAGTGTAATTTATTTTGCGGTGTGTCCGCTGGTCAGTCGAACCTTTTTAGCGTATTAAAGGAGCTTAGTCACAGTATTTTGAGTTATTTTAGCCACGTACTGAATTATCGTTAAATTGAAGGAAACCTGAAAATAGTAGTTTATACTAAGATAGAAAAACACCAAAGAGATAATAATAAACCATACAGGAACAAGGATGGTTAAGGATGGAGAAGATTAACACGGATTTCAAACGACGGTTTTGAAAAATTTAGGCCAAACTTTTTAAGATGCCCAAACCGTGAAGTAGCTCCTTTGAGCATTTCAAACGGATGAAAAACAAAATTCGTTCTTTAAAATTATTCTCTTTTCTGTTCATATGCTACCCGTGTTAACTCATCGAAGCGAATTTCAGCGAGTGTTAATTGCTTTTTTTTTGGAATTGCGAAGATCAAGCCACTTCAGATCACAGAAGCTAATTAGTATGAACGTCGACTTGAAATTAGCCTGCAAACAGGCTCCCGGCGAGGGCGGAAAAAAATCCGGCGAGCGAAGCGATGCGCATCTCATGCGCTCTCCCTCATCACCAGACCGCTCTCGGCTAGCCCCAATCGCCCTAGACCACACTCGCCAGCTCGCACTTAACCCAACCAGGAACCTGTCCGCAGGCTAACTTGGGATGGACTTGGAGAAAATGCAGTGAATCGATTCATTTTCGGTCTTTTCAAATTCTCTTTTTCTTCTGATTCCAGGATCCAGAGATGGGAGTTTAAGGTGAACTGTGGAAATCACATTTCCGCCGACTTCAAGTTCATTTTCAAGATCGAGTGATTTTCTTCACTTTATTGTTATCGGTTTATTCCGTGCATTAATTATCTGACGTATCTGATGTTTAGTACGGAACACAGGAACTCGATATTGCTTCTCAGTCACAATTAAAGTAGATAAACCAAACCCAGTTGCCGGGATGCAGATAAATAAAAGATCAAGATGTTGGAACAATTACAACAATATCTATAGAGCCGAAGGAGAGGAAATTAAAGCAAAATAATAGCCTGCGGTGAATTCAAGGTCAGGGTCGGCCAGGGTTTTGTGCATACAGGGGATTTTAAATCGAGTGTACGGTATTTTGACGCCAGAATTGGGCCTCTTGTGGGAATAAAGTTTTCCTTGTTTTTTCCAAATTGTGATATTTGCATGAATTCGAGGGAAATTTTGGGTATAATGGTTTTTCTTTTCAGGTACATTAGCATACCACTACCCCCATGGCCAACCCTGAAAAATTGCGATAAACGCTGTGAGCCTTATCGCGTATTTAATCTATAAAACCCTAGAAAGTGCAGTCAGCTGCTTAAATTAAAGGTTCAATCTACCTTCATAATATTTTTTAGCATTTTCATTATTACCTTCACCATTGTTATTGTAATGTCAAAATTTTCGTGATACTCATCAAAACTATTTTCCAAGAATAATAATTTCAGATAATATGGATTATTCAAGACGGCTGTCTTTATCTCTGTTTTACATTCAGGTCATTTTGCCATTCGCATGTGGATGCCAAATTTAAGGAATAGTATTTTTTTTTTTCATCCAGCTTGTCTTGTTGAGAGACGCATGGGAAAAGTCAGCTTCACTAAGAACGTCAGTGTTGTATGGACTGTAGAAACTCCGACTTAACAACATTTGACTCCTTAAAATATAATTCCGAGAAACTCAACTTACTGGAGAAAATACTCTGAGAAAATACGAGTTCTTTGCTCCATGAGTTCCTCTGTGCATGCGTCCAAGTTGGTCATGTGCGCTATGCATGGCTCGTTTCCAGTCCCTTTCCTCATGTCCTAATTTGCGAAGTCGATCATAAAGGGGCAGGGGAGGGGTAAATAATAAAATAATTTAGTTCTTCTATTATAACTAGGCATACAGGATCGACGGTAAATCAGGAATGTATGGAATGATCGAAGGAAAAGTCAAAATCAAAGTTTACCAAAGTAGCAACACACCAGAGTTTATGATAAACCAAAAATGGAGGGGATTATTAAGATATTGATAGACTGAGATGGATTCATAATTAAATTATCACAGCACATTTTATGTCATCATCGTTGATATTGCTATTGCCACTTCTCGATCTTCTCTTTCAGGCTTGTTTCATTCGCTCCTCTGACGTCATCCACCTCCTTGAATTTAAATATTGAATGTAAATTAGAATTGAAAGTTGTAGAAAGCAGAAAGGTTAATCTTGTGGCAATTTTCTAATGCTTAAATTCTTATAGTGACATATGAAAAGTAATTTGAAACTTTTTGTAATTTTTGCTGATCATCTGACGAATTCGAGGCAGAGCGGCGACCAGGCAGGAGTCCATGACTTGGAGAGTGGTGGAGCGTGTACCTAGTTCGAGCTATTTTTATAGCAACGCTCCCCCCTCCCCCCCGCAAACTATTCTTTTGCTTGATTGTTAACTTTAATTAAATGACTCGTGCGCACTTGATGAAATTATTGAGAATACTGGAGATTATGCGGTCCTAAATGTGAGTTTGACTGCTCTCTCAAAAATTAAGTTGTTAGAAGCTGCGATTGGTTACTTCTTAGACAGATAAATTGTATTGGTGCTCTCGGCTGTTCATACTCCTTAAATATTTATTCAGATTGAAAGAAATTATTTACCTGTTTGTTCTTAAAAAACTTGAAATGTGGAATGGAAGAGATCGCGTACAGATTGGCGAGTTCCTGTACAACACAATAGAGAATTGAAAAAAAATTGAATTTAGAATCATCTTTTCTCTCCTATCCTTTCATTAAGAGTGATTATTTGCTTCCTGTAATATTGTCCAAAGACCTTTGATTTATATAATAATTAATATAAGTCAAATTATACTCGCTTTTTGATTGGTTCAACCTACTTATGATCTCTTGAAGGACAGACGTTCTAGCCACATTTTGACGTTATTCGTGATCTGCTACTGAACAGACGCAAGGCAACATGGAATCTATTAGTTAAAAGGATTTCTTGGATCATGTCTCAAGGGTGTTTTATGATTGACTGGTCTGCCATTGCCACAACTGCTATAAAAAATATCCCACGATAAACAACAACATCAAACTTCCTCTCGACGCATACAATCATTAAAAAAAAAAAACAAACAATCTAATAAAAAAGCATATCTTGTTTCTTAATATTGACATACCTTGGCTTTTTCAATGTTTACTTTCGCAAAAACTACACCCGGGTACTCCGAGGCCAATTTCTGTGAAAAACATGGAGAGATCCTCGCGTCAAATGAAACTACCACTTTATCATTTGATCGTTGATACAAAGAAACCACGATATGTTAGCAACCATACACTTATATAAAATTTGTGGGCACAAGCACTAAGTCATACCCTGTGTAAAACATTAGAAGACTCCTTTTAATTACTATAAGACACCTTAAAAATATGTTGCTTTAAATAGAAACTGAAGGTTGCTATACAGCATTGGCTATGACGTCACTAACTCCGCCATATTGGATCTGCCATCTTGGAAGATTCGTATAGGTTTTTAACAACAGCAATTGTTTACCTCAAATTTGGGTCCCATCACCCGACAAGGACCGCACCAATCTGCAAAGAAGTCGATCACGACCAGCTTGTCTCCACTGCTTCCGAGTAATTCGTTAAGTTTTTTCTGTGAAAGAACGAAACCTGTTTCAAACATCGTATGCTTTATGCAGGGCTGATTACGGAAATTTTCGCGGGTTGTATATTACCTTGGAAGTAAAATTACTATTTTCTTGTGAAAAGTGATAAAGTTAAATATATGCTACAGCCATGAGACATGAATCTTCAGGATAATTTTCCGTTTAATAAAAACTGAGCACTTACTTCTTCTAAAACTTTGAATTAGTTCTTCAGTCCTTTAATAATTGTACAAAAAAACTACAGGTATTTTGCCCAGTCAAAATTTCAAAAAAACTTGAAAACTCAAGAAAATAACCTCAGGAAAACTGGGCTCCAATTCCAGCGTTTCTGTGAGTCCGGTTAGAGCAAGGAACGCGGGCTCACAAAAGAGCTAGAAATACAGGGGTAAAGTGCGTTAACTAATTTAATCACATAGTACAGGAGTGCTGGGTGCTTATATACAGTGCGTGCCTTAGGTGCCAAGCTTCCGAGAATCTTGCAGGTTTTCTAAAAACGGTATTTAGAACTTCAAGTGACAGTTACGAATAAACTCGTGACGAAAATCTAAATTAGAAGCCTATGACCACACATTCAAATGATGGTAGGAATATCCTAGAAGCCTGTGACCACACACTGAGATGATGGGAGGCCTGTGGTCCAATCATAAACACTGATATTCTCGCCTCATCATCAGGGGCGATATTGATATCAAGAATCAACAAACCTACCAAAAAAAAAAAAATACTTATCTCACGGGAACAAAAACAGCATCCTACAATAATTGACTTGTAAAGCCGTCAGTTCATTATCGATCAATATATTTTATGGTTATTGAATGTCGAGTTAGAGGTGGTAGTGCTATCCTTTGTATTGAACGAGACTGAGTTAAATTATATATCTCTTTTGAATGCTTTTTTTATCACAGGAGGCTCGAATTAAAATCTACACAGAGCGCCGATGGTTAGAACGAGATTAGTCTAAATAGAACCCGCTGATATTGATTTCGTGTTTAGTTCTGCTTCCCTTTTGAAAAGAATTAAAAATGAAAGAATATTGCTGTCCTTCGACAATGCAAATAACAGAGCGACAATACAAAGTTTGAATTCGCCAAAGTCAAGACTCAGCTCAGAACAAACTCTTCTTTCAAGGAGAATATAACAGAAGATCATATTGCCTCTCGTGTGAACTCCTTCAAAGTCGCCGGTAAAACTAGAAAATCCACAAGGAAACCATCACGTTTTTCTGAGATGGCCAATTAATTTTCATTTGCATATTTCCTTTTCAGAATAACAACAGCTGATTTTGACATATATTTTGTGGGTTTTAATTATACTCCAGTCGTATTTTAATTTATTGTTTGAAAATCAGTTTTGAAAGGGAAAGTCTCAGAATTTTATCGGTCAAACTGTGAATCTGATATTAAATTATTTCTCAACAAAACCGTGCATCCCGTAACTTTTTTATGTAGACTGAAAAACCGACTCTCGAGCATCGTATTAAATTATAACAGAATGAAGTCATAAATATACCCGCTTCTTGAGCGCTCACCAAATGGAAATTCTGTTATGAAATTCAGCCCAAAAGTTATCACTTTGACGTCCATAGCCCAGTTCCTATATTCGAAATCGTTAAATTATAAAACAAACTAGACTTATTTAAAAAAAAAAAACTGAGGAAGCATTTCCAAGACGTGACTTGGAATTAATGAGTTCAAGATCGTTCTGTTTGCTAAATCGATTTAACAGAAAATGGCTGTTCGTTTGATCATCAATTATAGTTGGTTATAAACCTACCACGTTCTTTAGTTCCTTCATCGTCGGTTGATAAATCGTGCTATCTACCGATGTCAGGTTTTCCAAGTAGTTACCGATGATTCATTTGACTCCAGCTAATAGGTCATAATTACTCAGCACTTCGATAATTGGTTTTAAAACAATGTATTTTTAATATTGTCAATCTTGTCCGTTCCTGTTCGTGACGTTTCCGCTACGCAAAGAAATCAAGAGAAAATACAATAATTCAGTCCAATATGAGCCCTGTATAGCAAACGGTTGATAAAACACTGAATTCATCGTCTAACTGTCAATTTCCCACAGCCAAAAATGACTTGTCTCATAGATTTATGCCGAGAATTACAACAAATACAGCGCCCTGACAATGTATTTGCCGGCATGTTCTACAATTAAAAGATTACCAAGAAAAATGAAAACAAATAAGGAATTAACCTACCTCATCAACGTTCTTCAATCCATTTAAGGAGTTCTTTCACTGTATTTTGAGTCATTTTGCCGAGTACAAAACTACCTTTAAATTGAAGGAAATCTGATAATGGTAGTTTACTAAGATAGAAAAACACTAAAGAAATAATAATAAACCAAATAACCAAAACGGAGTTTCTGAGATTCGGAGGGGGTCTTAGGTCTTAGACCGTTCAGGTCAGGTTCAATTTTTGTTCCGTGAAGTGGTTCAACAAAGCAGCTCTGAAAAGAGCACCAGCGTTGTTCGACATCTCGGTTTAGCAAGTAATTAACATGCCCCCCTCCACTTTAGACGCTGTTTTGTTCAAGTACCAAGACCACCCAGGGCGTAGCGTGCTTGTTTTATGTATGGAATACGCACCGAACAGAAAGTTAATCGATCAAATAGGCGCGCTCGTTTAGAAATGTTTAGCGCTCTCAATGCAATCCTTTCTTTATGGAAAAAAACCATCAAATGTTTGTCAGCTTTTAGAGCCATGATACGCAAAAGGATGTGACCTGTGTTAGAGAGATGTGGGAAAGATTGTAAAGTATGTTCAACTTAGTTCTCACTGTATAAAAATTAAACTGCAAATAATTTTATATTTTAGATAGTTTTAAATTATGGAAAATGCCGTATGTTATGAATCTTTTAAAAAGATGATTTCCAGTCCGTACTGCGCACTCTCGGGAGTTTGCTCACTTTTTTTTTTTTTGTTTCATGTAAGACGTCACATGTAACATATCGCAACTAGCTACATGAACTGAATTTCATGTCAACCGCCATTATGGATGGGAAGTTTTATGCTTCATCCTTTCTTGCATCACTTGATGAATCGAACTCATAGCTGTAAAATTCAAAGAAACTGCTGGAAAAGGAATTTAAAATACCACAAAGATGAGGTAAGTGGTTCGTAAAGAATAGCATTGGTTCGCATTCCATCGAGTGAGACTAACAAGCTCTAAGGTGCTGAGACTGCGCAATACGGACTTGAAACCATCTTAAAGTTTTAATTTTTGAAATACTTGTTAGCAATATTGTATTTTATCCGTCCCTGATTAGTGCCGTTGGCGCTAGAACGACCCGACACTTTAATAAAGGATATCTATGTCATGAATGTGTTTTGACGCATCAAAATTTGCACGTAATATGATAGATCATACTCTCCGGGAACACCATGGCCGAGTGACTTGAAATCCGGAAGTTCAGGGTTTAAGTCCTGTTAACGTTCTGGCCACTAGCTCTATCCTCCACAGAGGCTCGAAACATTCGTTTTTGAAATTCTCTGTGAGGTGAGTGCAGGCGCAAAGTGAAATGGATCGATCCGGATCGGGTGGCGGTTGTCGTCTGTGTTCCGAGTTCAGTTGCAAATCATTGGCCACGTCTACAAATAACCAAATGGTCTGCCTCCTGCCAGATGGGATTTTGAACCATGTTATGTTTATTGACACTGTATTTCTTTCATCATTTGTTTCCACTGGGCCCTAAAAACCGCCTTTTGGGAAGGGAGTGGCCAATCAAGATATTATTATTATACTAGCTACTAAGCAATCACAAGGTTCTAATTTGGCCACATGGTCTCGAAAAGAACACTGAAAAACCACATGGTAATGGAGGGGGGAGGGGGGGGGGGATAACAGGAGGTATAAAAACTGAAAAACCTTAAAAAGTTGCTGTAGACATAAAAATTATTTTAAGTGACGACTGCTACTCGCAATTATTGGGAGTAGCGGTTCTCACTTCCTCCATCGTATACACTGAATACCACTTTTAAATTTCAGTTGAGTGTTTACAACGGCAGGAATTTGGCTTGGACTACTGGAGTAAAGGAAACTGCCTAAGGGCCATTTTCATGCGCTAGATCCTCTTTGTGAATTATTCTTGGCTTGCACTATTACGCAATACAAAAGTAAGTCGAAAACCATTCAGTGGATAAAGTTAAGAAATTGTAATGTTTTAGGAGATTGATAAAGAAGACACTTCTCCAAGTTTTACGTCTGTGCGTTCTCCTAAACTTCAGACATTCGTCGAAATATTTTGCAGAAATTTACAGAACCCAGTATGGAGCCACCATGTTGGTGTACCTCCGTGGGACACCAACATGGCGGCCGGGAAATAGTGTAAACATCTGGAACTTACTTTGGCTATCAAGGCGATTGATTATCTGTACTGAACAAACAAGCATTTACATAAGCACTTTTCCTAATACTTTAACTTCTGAATAGGCTAAAAATAACGAGATAAGTATATTTTTTCGACAAACGCGTTCTTAACTTTATGTCACGCACCGCCATAGCTCTGAAATTCAAAATGCGCTGGTTTCCAGACGAAGCAAAGTACTGAGCTAAAAAGTTGCGAACAGATATAACTTTACCCCCTCTTGTGCTTGATGAGGATAACAAATTTGGTGGCTCTTTAGTTTTATATTTTAGAAAATGATGACGTCATGTGCAAGCCAAGAATACATGTATGCGTTGGTACATTTGGAATAATACTAGTGATTACTATCTCTTAGGGCACCTCCCCCCCAGAGGGGGTAATGCACACTCCCTTGATCCCTTAAAATGGTGCATGTTCTCCTTTGTTCCCCATTAATAAATTTCATTTTTGCCTAAGTTCCTGTCAATAGAGGAAACATCCCTTGCTCTCTCAAATTAATACAAAAAAAACCCTTGTTTCCATTAAAGAAATTATCCTGTTCCCATGTTTCTCTAGAACCCCTGGGAGAACCTCTTATCTTTTGCAATTTAAGAATAACTTAAAAAGAGGTTTTGTTGATAGTTATTAGGGAGTTTAAGAAGCTACGACGGCGACGCTGAGGACAACGTCGATTAAAAAATGACTTTATATTTTACCCACGAATCTCGCGATACTCTAAAGTCATTTACTTTGTTTATCACTGACAAAACTTTCACGAAACTGAATCTGGGACACAGCGATAAACTTGAAAGAATGTTTTAAAAAATTAGTCGTCGTGGTTCACGTTCACCAGACAACGCAGAATTTGGTCATGTCACGCTGTTGTTATGCCGAGGACGGTAAAGAAATGTATCAAGAATTATGACGCACGTGCACAGCCATTGTTCTCCTAATTAAATCTTTTGTTTAGCGACGTTCCCGTTGCCGTTGCCGTCGTGGTTTTCTTAAACTCCCTATTAACTGTGTGGGCTTTGTTCAAAACTGTTATTCTGCTTTCTCTTTTTCCGTTTTCAGTTTTCGGTTTTTGTGTTATGTGTGCGAAGAAGCATTCTGTAAGTACCCAGCCCTTCAAAAAAAATTATTGTTTTCTCGAATATGACTAAGCCCCTTATGGTTACTTTAAAAAATGTTTTGTTTATTAGTTTAACTGGTCAAAATGTTGGGTACAAATAAAAGTTGTCCTTGCTGTAGTTGTTGTACATGAATTATAAATTTCACTGCTACAGCTCTAATTCGGTCCAAATCATTTTATAGGGCAGAAAGATTGATTTCTCAACTCGTGCACGAAAAAAAGCCCATTGACTTGAGTAACAATGCTGTCAAAATTCTACTTTACATTACCAAATGCCTTCAAGTCCATACAAACTAAATTCAAAAAAGTTCTTGTCATTATGTTTAAACTACTTGTTTGCCTTGATCTTTTCCCACAGTGCTACCTCATTTGTTCAAGTTAACTCATCTATCTGCAAAAAACCCCAAAAATCCAACTCATTCACCTGTCAAAACATTGACAAGAAATCCAAAACAAGCCGTTGTACCCAAGATAGAATCTTAATGCTTGTAGCCAGATGTAAAAGATCTGCTCAATAGCTTTTATTTGAATGGTCACAAACTTGGGTTTCAACTACAGACTTAAAAGTTAGAAGCACCTTGTACAGCGTAATAAACAGTTTAAAACTACATGACAGTACTGCTCAATAGCTTTCAAATGAATGGTCACACACTAGGATCTCATCCCTAGACTTATCAGTTACGTGTAGAACTATTTTGTACAACATAATAAACAAATGGAATGGTCACAAACTTGGGTTTCACCCCAGACTTAATGAGTACTGAAACACCTTGAGTATGTATGCTTTCGGTTCGACCTTGTTGAGCTGCGTCGTTGCTGTACTTTGCGACGGCGATTAGCCGCGACAGTATTATCATTATTATTATTATTATTATTATTAGAACCACATGAAAGTAGTGGGCTGTCGCGAAATGCCAAACGTCATTTTGTAAAAAGACGCTTCAGAAGGCCCAGGAAGACGAAAAACACCACACATGG
>Ga0126339_10001645_pt1 | contig 15405 bp, 11 predicted proteins | sample OrbTmetagenome_2_FD_92532 | JGI IMG/M metagenome (GOLD analysis project Ga0126339, IMG submission 92532) | Coral microbial communities from Petempiche,Puerto Morelos, Mexico - Orbicella T R C metagenome | ecosystem: Host-associated > Invertebrates > Cnidaria > Coral | place: Petempiche,Puerto... | reverse complement strand
TCTGTTTGGTAGAATATAGCATGAGAATTGTTTGTCTGACCTATCCACGGCAGCTAGCTGGCATACTTATACTGATTTTTCGTTTGAATTTGTCCCGATGTCAAATAAAACAAAGTGATAAAATTTACTGTCATCAAATGTTTCCTTTTGAACTGTGGGTCTCGAAGGGCATTTCGGAACTGCATTTTCGTACTGTTCTTGTTGTTGTTTCGTGATATCAGCGTTTATGCCGTAAAGTTCAGTGATTGAAAGTTCAGAATTGTTCAAGTCCATTGCTGTCGCAGAAGAGTTTAGGGTCATGCCAATGCCACTCTCATACATGGTACCTTCTTTGGCCTCTTTTTTCGAGGTTTCTGAAATCTTGTGTTTTTTTAATTGTGATCGACGTCGCTTGAATACAACTGTTGATTTCCTTCGTTTGTCCATCGCACTTTTCTTGTCCATTTTCGTAGTATGGTCTGCACAGAAAAAAACCTGGCCCTATGTTAAGTGCTGCTAGAGTTTGAGGAATGTACCTGTAACCTAAATTTACTTGAGAGACACTGCAGGACACTCGATAATCATTGCTTTCACTTCCCCCGTAAAAGCGAATTTTGGGGTTCTTCGAGCCCAACACACTGTTCAGAGACTCAGATGCAAGTTTGTTGATAACAATGCCTGTGCTATGTTCATCGAAGAGAGACTTCAGGGCAGATTGAAGGCTATCTCCTTGGAGGTCTTTACCATAGAGAAGATCTCTGGGACAATAACGTGAAGGGTCTTTCTTGTACCGACACCACGTTTCTCTACAACCAGAATGGTCACCAAATGCATGAGGCACAATTCTTTGAATTGCAGATTTCATGTTTGTAGCATCCCCTTAATTTTGTGCATTACAGTATGTAAAGGACTTGAAAAAGGTAATTTATAACTTTCTGTGACAACACCGAACTGTTGGGGAACTTACTTCGTTGGCTCAAGTTGTATAGGCGTGTTGTAAGGGATCTTTTAATGTGAACTGTGTCACCCCATTTTTCCACACCGTAGGGTACTTTTAGGTGAGATTCAGTTGTTGAATCATCATCTCCAGTGTAAATTGAAAATTTGACATTTGATTCAGTCACCTTATTGAAAAGTTCAACTGCAGCTAAAGGTTCCATTGACATTGAAGAGCCCGAATGAGTTTTTCTACGGTCTTGGTCTTTTGGTTGTTTTCCTGCCTTGTGGCACATTTTATTTTTCGTTGTGTAGTCAAGGGCCTTTCCAGTTGAAAGGCCCATGACTGCAGCATGTCCGGTATTTGAGTTCAAGCCTCGCACCCATTTCTGCCACCCCATGTTGTAAGAACAGGCAATGGGTACCAAATTGTTCTCGTCCGGCTTGTTACTATTTTCGATTGCCTTCTCTCGTAAACGTTTTAGAAATTGTTGGCAACTATTTTTTAGCTACTAGTTCTATTGCCTTTCCAGCTTCCCTTTCCCGATTTCTAAAAGTTGATAATTTCATTGCAGGCACATTGAGGGTTGAAAGTAAATTGTTTAAATGGGTGTTGCTCACTCCTGTATGTAAACAACCAAGGGCAGCTCTCGTGTTCACATCAAAGGTCAATGGACTACGTGCACCGGATTTGTGCTCTTTTGATGTTTTTATGGTGTTTTCTGCATTGCAATGGCTGCATAGAACAGTAAACATGCTTGCCAAACCATTTTGTTGTTCTTAAATAACATTGCCAAGGGACAAAGGGCCTAAAAATATTCCATTCCAGAAATTTTAGCCAGGTTTTTTGTATTGCGATGAGTTTTCTTCACATTTGTTATTTGCTTATGCCGTTGCACTACATGGTAGTACACTTGAAAAAAAGAGATTTTTAGCTGTTTTAAAAGATAGCTCCTTGTGCCACTAACACGTCAGTGGCATACAGAGTAATCTTTCCTAACTTGTAACAATTCCATTATAGTTGTCTATTATCTGACACTCCAGTGTGCTTTTGAGAAAAATACGGGAGTATGAGGATAAGATGATTTCCTAATAATTTGTATTCATGTTTGCTCACTGGAAGACCACATGGTAATTTTGGTCGTAATATGGGACCAATATGGCAGCTATTGTGAATAAGGCCCGTTGGTGGGATGGCCATGTTATTCTAAGTCCAGTTCAAATTTCACCTAACCTTGGTTTGAGGAGAGAGTGAATATTGTTTCCTTCTGACCATGAATGATAGGTGACATGAACCATTCATGAACCAAGAAATTATTCATGAAATAGTGGGCCGATGCAACCAAGTTTTAGGCTAGTGAATGAAGTGGTCCTGGCCGTAAAGCTTGCAACTTTAGCAACCAATATTATAAGCCAGTGCAGGATTTGTTATTTTCTGCAAACTCTTGAAATAGGTACCTCTTCAAGGTAGAAGAAATGATACATTTACTGTACGTTTTTGGATATAAACGAATCATTTGAAGGCATGGATGAATATATTGTAGGATTATAATTGTAGCAGAAAATAAGTCAACATTTATAAAAATGACAATTCGAAACAAACTCGCCAGAATTAAAAACATTTTTGGGATGCTCAAAATATGCTATGATGCAGAGAAAAATAGTGAGTATTTACTTCGATGACAAAACGAGCATTCCTTCAAACCATAGTAAGGGTCTCTATGTCCACCATTCTGGATCCTTGTGGCCGGTTCGCCTTCCTCTTAGCTGTATTCTGCTGGTAGGAATCAGGGTTGGAGTCAATAGAACAGAAATAGAATAGGACAAGCTGGGCAAGAAAATTTTACCAAAAATTCTCCCGGGTAAAGAAAAATGAACAGACCTCAAGTGTTCTTGTCATTCGTTTTGCTGGGGGCTCGTTTTCCTTGGATATGATATCATACTGGAGTTTCCTTTTGGGATTCCACTTTTTGAACCCTTCATGTAACATGTTTATTTTTGTTTCTTTTCTGGTCTCGATCGCTTCCACTTTCCGAAAGCGACCTGACGCATTACGGATGTTGTGTAGGCGTTGTGAAGGCGTTTTGTAAACTTCTGGTCTTTGACTGTCATTATTGTGCTCGTTACTGGAAATTACCGATCCCATTTCACTCTCATCAAGTAAGCTTCGCGTTTATGTGGCAAAAATTTTGCGCTCGCGTGAAGCCGCCATGTTTGTTTTGATATTTGTTGCCATTTGAAACTCGCGCCATTTTTCGTACCCATTCTTCGCGCGGCCAAAAAACCCTATCGAGCCATCTTAATTTTATTTTACTTTATACACTGATTCTAACTGAGGCACGAATTGTATTGGCTTTACGTGCCAAAAGTAAAATCGAGAAAATTCATCGACGGCCTACAAAGGCCGAAAACTTCGAACGTGATTTAAATTTATCGCCAGACCGGCGGTAGCCGTTGAATTCCTGTTTTTTTTTTTTTTGCGTTCTTTGCGCATGTAACTTGCGTAAATTTATTCATCAGTTGAAATATTAACTCTTTTTTAATCCATAAGTTTCTGATGCCGTGTTAAGCTAGATTACAAGTTCAATGCGTTCAAAAATATTCATAGATCGTCGGACGTCCATCTCTCTGGATTCGCAAAAACATAGCCACAGAATTTGACTTGTCAGTGATAATCTTGATACAATTCTGTCCTAGAGCTAGCTTTCCACAAGGCCTATAGTAGCTGAAATAAAAGGAAATAACTCTCCTGTATGCCTTTTGAGGCCAGGGAAGACTAAATTCACCGTCTTTTCGTTAAATCATGAATTGTACAATTTAATTACTTGAAGAGTGCTTTTAACATGAAATTGGAGTCTAGATCAACACAAACGTACAGAGATCAAGACCGCGGCGGAGAACTCATCTATAGCTTTCTAAAGGCCTGCATCGTCCTAAATGGACTGAACAAGAGCTTCCTTCATCGAGAATCGATTGAACTTAAAACAAACTAGGCACTCAACTTGTTGTCGTTACGTCAATTATCGACTGGAGGCCACGCAAATAAATTTCTTCCGCGTGAGCGAATCATACACAGTTCTGATAGTTAGGACCGAGAAAGGCGCCTAAAACACAGAGTGTCATCGTTTTTATTAACTCTTTTACAATGAAAGACAAAAAACAAATCAAAACTTAGCAGAAATAAATTGCTGTCTGTGAGAGGGTATGCATCAGATTGTCATTCCTATTAAAATATGGTCCACATGTAGAAATTAATCCTTCTAACATGGGTGCTAGGGGGCTAGAAAGGTGCAGGATTATATGAGTTTTTCACGTATATGAAAGCCACGGCTATGAGACATACAGTAATTGCTGCATAATCAGCTTCTTAAAGGACCCTAGTCAGCCTCCACCATTTTCGAAGCCATCAAAATTATTGATATTGCATGGTGAAGCGAAATGTTATTGCTTCACTGTAAGTTATATTCCCAAAAGTACGTCCAATTATCTTAAGCAGTTTCACGGTGATTTCCTTCAAAAACAAACTCTTGCATGTAAACAAAAACAAAGGTGTGGCTGACTAGGGCCCTTAAAGAGGAGTTTTAAATGATTGCAATGCATTGGGAACAAGTGTAAATAAATATCAAGTTATCTCTGCCCAAACTCCAACCGCCTCACCCCAACCCCTCGGTAACCAGTACCCATTTATACACCTCGGTGAGGAGAGGCACTGCGGGAGTACGAACTAAATTCAGTGATCCCAATACGGAGTTCATTCATTGCACCAACCGTTGGGCCGCCCTTCCTCTTTCTCTTTAAGGATTTGAGTGAAGTTTAAGTCCAATAACCTTTAACAGGGACAATGTGAGTGTGTGTTAACCTTTGTAACATAACGTAAACAATAGCAATTCAAGGCGACTTTAAGCGACTTAGGGCGACTTAAAGGTCACAGAGTAGGCCTGCTAGAAAAAAACAAAAAACAAAAGAAACTGCCGTCATCACGGAAGTGAAACGGAATCAACAAAGCAAGAGAACTCGGCCCATCACTGTTATCGAGATTGCTTAGCGTTGTTATGCAAGGAAACTGTAGGTCTGCGGTCCTGCACTCCAGTTAGTCTCAATAACACTCCTGCTAACTAGAATGACACTCAGTTAACATGTTCACTCTCAATACTGAAGATGGTTTCTCTTAATGTTTTGTTGGTTTCGTTTCGTTTCGTTTCGTTCGTTTCGGCTGTTTCGTTTTAGTGGTTTGTTCGTTGTTTCGGGAGTTAGTAGTACATGTCGTTCCTTTGGCCGCACCTAAGTAAGTGAAATAGTTTCTGATTTAAGTTCTAGTCAAGAGTCAGTCCAGTCGATTAATTTCGATTTAAAGTTAATTTTGTCCATTTCTTTGTAATTTCAAGTTACTGGTCTAGTCCTTATTGCGGGGCAGATCTGAGCACTGTGATTGAGGTCAGTATATCTGAGTGATGACATTGCTATAGATTCCTTACGTTTCGCTAAATTCTGCTCAAACTGACTTGAATTATTTTCTTCTTGAATGCAATACCGCATTCGTATCAAATAAACAACACTGTTTTAAACAGCGTTGGATGCTCAGGCATTATAAAAACCACGTAGTTGTCACTAAAACGACTGTTTTCTCGGACGCCTAATCGGACGTTCAAACCTTCAATTTCGATGCGACTTTATTTTAGGTTTGCCTCACGCTGTAAGCCCATAAATTATGCGCGGTAAGGATGCGCAATGCAAATGTGAGGAATTACCTTAACTGAGATTCCAGCGGCCTTATTAAGACACTTCGAATAGCAAATCATTTGGCTCGCTAGCACCACTCTTGCCTGTTGCTCCCCCCTCTCTCTAGAAGAATCTTAGTGCTCTTTTCTGACTTTTCCCTCTTTGGATGGTAGATCAACCTTTTCTGTATGGTAACTTTTGACAAGCCATTAAACAAAGCGTCATGATGTAACCTTTCTGTATGCGAGAGATTTGCCAACATCATCTAATCCTGACTGAAAAAGATCATTATTTGTGCTTGAGAGGGCACAAAAGTGCCCTATGTCGTGGTATCGGCCAATTTAAAAGCCTGATATCTAATTTGTCGGTCAAACGGAAGGTATTGACTTACCATTTATACGCCACTCAGTTCTCTCGGTTACCATAACCTTTTAAATCTGAGATATCGGGAGCTTGGAAAATCTGCCGTGTATGTGTTTGACTTTTCATGTCGATGAAAGGTTTCAGAATTCAAAATAAGCCCTATTTTCGTTTTGTAAATTGGAACAATGAAATTTGCAACTTAACTTTTATTAATTTAGCTCAAAATCATACAACAGGTAAAGCAATCATTTGGCAATAAAATAAAGCAAATTTGACAACAGAATCACCTCCGTTTTTTTTTTTTTATGAAGATTTGAAGTAACATATGTCAGAAAACGGCAAAAGTCACTTAAGTCAGTTCCCTATTTGCTAGATATTACAAATGATTATTTCAGCAAATTTTTTGGAGAGGAAGGAACGATTGATACTATCAAATTGAAAAACAGTGCAATAGCAACGGGTGATTTCATTTTCAGATTTGTGGGTTGCATAAAAAAGGAATCACTGCCCAAAAATGATGAATTAAGAAACTTGATGCGCTTTGCGTATAGGGGTATATGGACAGGTGACTCAAAAAATTCTACTGCGGGACTCATTTTGTCACTTGATGATTACAGAAATCTTTGTTTAAAGAAAGTATTGGTATAATTAGGAAAAATAAATTGAAAGTAATTAATAGAGATATTAAAAATGGTAATGTTCTCCTTAATTTTCGAACTGACTCACGTGCTATTTAAAATGTTGCTTTGTCATACAAGGATCAATGATCTAAGACCTACACATCCCCGTTCAGACAAGTAGATAGTTAATAAAGGAAATATGTATTAGTTGCTTGCTTAAATCTCAGTCTGGTAAATTATGAACAAGATGAATAATTGAAATATAGTAATCAAATTTGTTAGGATCTGCGCACGCTTCGACATAAATGTGTGAAACAATTCTCTAAAAAAGCACTGGCCATACCACTAACTTGTTGATCAAGATAGTCTTAATCTTACGTTTCCTATATACATCTTATAAGGAATTATTGTAAATGATGACAGAATGTTCTGGTTCAGATTACTTTAACTTAGTTGTAGGGACGACCTGTTTTATTGAACTCTGTCTAGACCGTGGAACAACCCACCGCGGTAAAGAGAAAAAGAAAGTGTAATTTGAACGACTTATGTAGTTAACTTTTCTCTCCTGAGAAAGTGCAATACCGTAAAGGCTCTATTAAATCCCCCGCTGGATTAATCCCCCTCTCTAATTAGCCTCCCGTTTAGAAGTCAGTTTTTGTAAATAACTCTCCCTCCTCTAATAAGCCCCTTCCCCCTTTTTTTTCATGCAGCCCATTTGGTTTGGTTTTTTTAAACAAATATACATTCAAACACATAATTATTATTATTATTACTGTTTGCTGCTCTTTATTAAATAATAAAGTTGGGCTGCGGTTGTTTGAGTCTTATACAAAAACTATTTTAAGACGAAAACGGCGTGTTTAAGATTTGAAATATCCTTTCTATTAAGCCTCCCTCTGTAATAAGCCCTCCGTCAATGTATGGTTTAAATTTCCGGATAAAGCGCAAGAAAGTTATGCGTTGTTATTTTATGACATATCTCCAATTTTTGAAGGTTTGCGTTGAATATGTTGCCCGCATTTCGTATCTTTATCCTTTGTTTTAGTGTAGCTAATGTACACCTTGGACTCACATGAATTAAGTTCGTACTCGCACGTGATAGGACGGAGCCTGCCTGGTAAAATGTAATAGCCTCTTTTAAAGTTTTGCTCGAACAAGTGGGGGATCTGCCCCTTTTTCATGGCACGATAGAGGGATCTTTGAATATTTGGCTAAGCAATAATTAATTTTGGATTAAGTGCCAGTGTTAAACGAGGGTAACAGGCCGTACATGGCCGGTCTTCTACGCTTCTTGACATTTGTATGTTTGCCATACTTTTCTTTATATCAGTCTCGCGACCTTTTTTACTTAACACTTGTTTCTGAAGGGCACTTTTATGCTTCGGTTTTAGGCGAACATTTCACCAGAGTAGCGCCGTTAGGCTCATAGGTCTGTGGTTTCTGCTGTTATCTGCGTGTCGTTTATTGATGCTTCTGTATTTTAATGTGTGCTAGTTTTTTCGGCTCATTTATATTGCTAGATATGATTTAATCATTAAGCTCGTTAAATATTAGTTGTGGAGTGACAAAGGTTGAAAAAATGTTGGTTACTTGCATTTTTTGTCGTTACACCAGGCCCGGCTGTCTGATAAACTGTTGCAAGTTATGCTGCTTCTTATAACAGGTATAATAATTATCTATAAGTTTGTGCTATAGGGACGTTCTTATGTTTCTTGCATCAACTTCATCGAGCTTTTTGTCTGTCGACTGTTTTGCGTGTTATATGATATTGTATGGTTCTGTTCAGGCAAAGCGTTGTGTTCGTGCTCTGAATGTAAGAGTTCTTTCTCTGATTGTTCATCCGGCTCCATGCTGTGGTCTTCATTGCTTTTATTTGCGACGTAGTCAGATTTTCTCGAGACTGCTAATAGTCCTTCTTTCATTAGAAGGCTCGTAGCCTTGTTTTTAAACAGTCTGAACATAACTTACGTGCTAAAGCACCTCTTGTTTTGGTAGTAGAAATAACATACCGAGATATTTTAACCTCTGCTGTTCTACAGTGTTGAGTTCAACTTGGTACCTAAAGATGTTGCCACCCTGAGGGAATTAGTTTCGTTAAAATGCATTTTTACTCGAATGTGATTGTGACTAAAACACCACACTAGTACACACGAGTTACATACGGATACATACGAGTACATACGAGTGACATACGAATACATACGAGTAACATAAGAGTACATACCAGTGACATTCGGATACATACAGACACATACGGTAACCTACAGTTCACATACGAATACATTGGTTACATGGGAATCATCATTAAACCCTTTCGCTCTCAGTGGAGCATAGATCCACGGAAACCATTGCTCGCCATCTTGTTCTTACATGGGAATACATGGGAGCAATATACGATGGCAGGAGGGTAATAAACATGAAATGTATCATTTTCTTTTTACATTTCATTTTTACTTGTGTGCAGGTCCATGTGAATATTTGCATATTGTGATTACAAAGTATGGAGATTTCCTCGTTTTCATTGTTAGTTCAATTTATTCGGTTTGGCGAAATGCTTGGGTGAATTCCCTGGTTAATTTGGTTGAAGACTGGCTAAGCTACCGCCAATAAAATGACTGCCAAGCTAAATTAAGCCGTCGGCAAAAATACAGACTGTCAGTAATATTCAAATTTAAGCGTGAATAATTATTTAACTTTAACACTGCAAGCTTAAACGAATTTTCTTTATCCTTTCGTTTATTTGGCCACCTTTCATTGAGAAGGGATTTGCTGTTGATACTCAGATGTAGTGATATGCATCTTGTGTTTATAATGTAGATTTCCTCGTTCTATTTTGTTGTCTGTCCAATTAGTTCGGTTTGGTGAAATGCTTATATAGTCCAAATGTCGAGTGGACGATTATGCATGGAAATCCTGTCTGCAAATAAAGCTCTACTTTGATTTTGATTTGCTTCATGTTTTCATTTTATTTGCGCCATTGCTTCTGGTTGGGGGTACATGGACCCTATTTTCTTAGTGAGAGGTTATTCCCCAATGCGGTATTTACACTTAATATGGAAATGCTCCTAAAAAGTGAGATAGTATTAATTAAAAAAAAATGCGAAGAGCTCTACTCGGTAAATTTAACAGTGTAATAGTAGAAGTTCTTGCCCTGACCATTTCTCGGTAACAAAAATAACTTTTACATACGTATATACACAATTTAGTTGGTGAGAGCGCTCTCCTCTCTCCACTCTCTCTCTCTCTCTGCTCTCTTTTTCACACTAATTTTTTTTTTGTTAACTAACTTATCAACCGAATGTCACTGACCGTTTTCTTTGTTGTACACGCATACTTTTTTGCTCGTCGAAGAAAGTTTCAGTTTCTTCCTGGCTGTACAGTTTCCTTTGTCCTGTCCTGTACCAATTCGTTTGTGATATAACTTTGTGGATTCTCTATTCTCCTGAAATTTTATCTCGTCAGGGTGATAGATTGCACTCTCAGAGTGTTCAATCATTGCCGGTCTTCAGTTGCTACAATTTTCCGGAAAAAAGCAATAGTTTTCCTAATTTCCTTTTACTTTGTGTTAGGACTTTTTAGCATGCCTGTAATTGGCCCATGGGCATTACGGAAGAATAATTTTCAAGTAGAGAATTAGATTCGTTTTAGTGTTAAGTATTTTAAATTATTATGAATTAGGCATTTATTTTTATTTTTTATTTTAGTCTCACGTGATGTTGTATGATTTTATCGAAGTATACCATGTAAATGTAAATAATGCACTAGAATTGGCCAATCAGAGTGTGCATTATATCGGCTTTAAACACAAACCATATATAACAAATGTATGTAAATGATATTTTTATTACAGAGAACTGGACAGGGCAAGAACTTCTCCTTCTTTTGTAAATTTATTTAACTTTTTCTCGGCTCGTGAGCGGGCGGAATTCAACAAATCCTGCAATCTGATTGGTTCCTGGAGTGGGCGGAATTTTCTTATCCAGACCGCCACAGCAGGCGGAATCCGTCAAGTTGATCTATTTTCGTGAATGAATTAACGGTAATCGTCATCGTCACTTCCATAGACGATTAATCAACGCAAGTTTATCTCTATTCACCTTTAAACGACAAGGAAAGTCACTGTAGGCAGTCCGGAATATCCCGATATATTAGGACAGCCGTGACGTCACGAAGCTATTGTTAGCAGGGAAAATGGCGGACCTTTCATGGGAACAAAGAAAACATGTTGTTTCCAGTCTCGCATAGAGCCTAGCCAGCATTATGCGGGACTTTTTGCGACCAAACGTTGAGAACGAGAATAAGCGGCCATTTTGGTAGTGGGAGAACGTGAACTGCCCTCTAATCATTGAGTTTTTTTGGCGTTAAGCGACAATGTAGACGCGATTTTGTGGTCAAATATTAAGGTTAGTAAAGAGTGCGCGTTATTTTCTAGTATTTGCGTATTTTTCATTGAGCTGTGTATATTTTTTACTGGTTCTAGTGGTGTTAAAGTTTCATCATGCCAAATTCCACGGTTGTAAACAACGCCGATATTTTGTAAACTCTTTTTGAATTTGAGGCCTTACAAGTGTACCTGAACCGCTGTTGTTATAGGGCTTGAATAATGCATCTTTCCTTCATATTTATGACAGCTGTTTTCTATTTTTCTCTCGTAAGTACACGGAAGAGCATATTCGAATGCTTGAGGCACTTTGCCGAATTTGTGGAGAAAAAACAAAGGGAAAGGAGAGGAAAGAAGACGTCGCTAAGTACGCGGACGAAGTTAGACAAATTTGGAAGGTCTCTGTGTTGGTGGATTCACCGAATGTGCACCTCAGATTTATTTGCATGAAACGCAGAGTTAAATGCAGCAAAAAGGACTATTTGGCAGGAAAGTTCAAGTCTTCACAAGAAGCGAAATTTTGGTCTCCACACAGTGATTACTGCGCCACCTGTAAATGCCAAGTGGCTCGAGGCAGGCTCTCAAAGAGAAGAAGAGAGTGAGCTGGCGAAGACGGAAGGCAAACATTTACATGGCAGTGACACAGACTCGGCCTCAGAACACGAGGATGATCAAATGCCTCCTAGAGTTTACTGCATGTCTATGGATACAATTAGCGACTGTATCACCAAGGTACCCTACAAAGACCAGTGTGCTATTTTTCAGGAGCTATGCTCTGTCATTCCTAAGGCACAGCTGTTGGGACTTCTGCTGAACAGCCTCACGGGAGTTTATGTTCTTCAGGAGGATGAGCTGGGTGACTGCATAGCTAAGGTACCTGAGGATATGCAGGCCAATATTGTTCAACGAATTATTCATGAGCAGAAACCGAAGCTGCAGGTGGACTGCCACTCCTTTGCCCAGACGTACAAAGAGCTAGAAATGTTGCAGAATTTTGATGCAGAAGAGTGGTTTTCACGGCGCAACTCTATCATTAAATCAATCATAGAGGGACTAGCTTCCAAAGAGAAGAACTATTTTCAACGTTGTTTAGCCGTGGAACACTTATACCATATCCATGGTATGACATTTGTTGGGCCATCTAGTTTTATGAATAACATTAGCCTTCTTGCTATCAGCAATTCAAAGCTGGTAGTTAACATGTTTGGAAAGGCCCTTCCTGGTTGGTCCTACTCTACTTTGAAGTTGTGGACCAGAGACCTTGCGTCAGACCAAAAAGAATTTCCTCCTAGTGACTGCATGGTGGCAATTGACAATGAGCAGATTGTCCAGCGTAAATGGAAAGTGAAAGTGGGTCAGAAGTCAAGGGTGAGCGTAGTGACCAGTGTATGCCAGGCCGAAGTCAACTCCCAGGGTTCCCAACAAATTAGAAGTGATCTGGTTCCCAGGTACATTGTAATGACAATTTTCATTCATAATAAATTATATCACTGGCTGTGGGCTAGGGTATGGTCCACTAGCTTACAAAAGAAAAGCTCCTTTTATTTTCTGTTAGATAGTGTTAAATGGCACCTTTGACCATAAGAGAAGCAAATAAGCATTACATTTCTTCTTTTATTTTTCATGCATTCCATTTCTTTTCCCTTACTTCTATGCTCATAGGAAAAAAGCAAACTCATGATAACAACAATAATTGATGTTGTTATTATGAGTTTTGTTAAATAAAATTATTATTTTATTTAACATGGACAAGCTCTCAGCTCTTAGCTGTGACAGTGCAGATTGTAAGCCTTTTGTCTCCTTTAAAGTATGGCTTTTTATCTCCATGCAGATATTGAATTTTAAATGCTGACTGAAAAGGTTTTTTCGTTATCCTTTTTTAAAAATATTATTCCAAAAACAATTTGATTTTAGGTGCTGGCAGGACAATCTGAACAAAGCTAAAGATGACAAGATGTTACATGACAAGCTTCAGCTGGGACTCCAATTCTCAGATGAGATGCAGGAGCTTCTCAGAAGAGAGGTATGATTTATTATCATCGGAACATATTATCACTACCATAGATGTAACGTCAAGTGCCATTTTAAAACTGGTTGTTGTGTGATTCTTGTGGATCACATGTTATTGTCCAAAAAAAACATGCTTCATGTACTGTGCATTTTCTACGATAAACAAAAGAAACCAGTAAGAATTATTTATGCAATGTTCATTTTCCTGTGAGCAATCATAACACACGGAAAAAATAAAAATAAAAATTGTTTTCAGGAGCTTTCAGTCCACTCATACCTGAATGATTTCTTTGGAACACAAAAAAATTTCCAAACTTATTTAGATTATGATTGCCTATTCGTTTTGTTTCAGAACAAACTCATGATTCAGGAATGTTTGAAGGATGTAGTCTCAGAGCAGATTACCGAAGGGGGAACATTCAAGGATGATGTTGATTTGCGAGTGGAGGAAATTAACATCAGAGAAAATAGCCGGGTGTGTCCAAACTGTAAAACTGTTATGCCAAAACAGAAACGGAAGTGTGTAAACAAAGAAAGCAGGGTGGATCTAAAAGCAGCGGAGAGAAAGCTAATTGGTGAAGATGTCCTAGGTACGGCACTTGTGGAGCCAGTAAAAAAGTATTTGTATAGATTAAAAAAAAATTAGGTTGTCATGAGTGTTGGTGATTTCGATGTGCAACCTGAGCTAAAAAAAAGTGCATGAAGAGAGTTTGATTGAATGGAGCCATGTCCCATCCAACCACCAACCTGGTGCTGCGAGAATTTCTGTTTCTGATCCTGTTTTTGTGAATCCTAACTCACATAAAACAGTTACTGAAGTGCTGCGCCGGGTTGGTCAGACTACACGTGTAACTCGGTATGGATTTCATGGACCTAATTTCCGGGAGTGGTTAACAGTTACAATGGATGGTCTTCCTTATCTTATTGCAGTCAGTATTTTAGAGGACACATTGATTTGTGTTGAGTGCGGCCAGAAGGAGGGCTCTGGTGCTGAAAATGTTTCCTTCTATGGAAAAGAATGGAATGAGCACTTGAATGCATGCCACAATGGTGAAGAAAGTGTTGCTTGTGTTAGAGAGTTCGACTGGGTTGTTTTGCGAATCGGGCCTCTCCATGTGGAGATGAACATGGATGTCTTCATTAGCAGCTTGGCAAAAGAACTTGGTTTTATATCTGAAAGTGCCCTCAACTATGCAAGGGGAGCCAAGAACCACCATCATTATATGACCATGCTTAATGTCATGGAGAAAGGAAACTGGTGCGAATTGCTCTTGCCGTATGTACGGGACAGAATGGGAAAGAAGTTGCCTCTGTCAGTGAATGACTACGTATAATATACGTAGTCATTCACTGACAGAGGCAACTTCTTTCCACTCATATTATGAGTGGTTACCAGGCGTCAAATGCCACAACTACCACTACTTGTTTGAGCAAACTTGGCGCTACATTGGATCAATTAGAATGTACCATGTTGGCATCAGAAGAAACAACAGTGCCTATGTTAAGACTGGTCAGTCAGGATTTGCTCCTCTGTTCAGTTTCAAGCCCTTCACTTCCAAATACCGGCTGATTGAGTTACATGATAGGTAAATGTGATACAAGATAGTCCCTTGCTATGTTGATAGCTGTTGATATAAGTTTCTTTGGCCTAAAAATTTTCATTCATTAGTTGTAATCTTCATGTCACTCATGGAAAAGAATGTTACTGAGTTTGCTCTTTGGGTTTCTGTACTTTTAAATCAAGTTCGCATAAATATAACTGCTTTAATTTTTTTTTAAAACAAAAGAACAATTATTTCAACAACATAGTGATTTACAAATCATTAGGGTGCTCAATGCAATACTTAAATAACTGTTTTAATGTGTTTGCAAAATTTTCTTTTTTATTGCCCTCATAGAGATGTGATCGTACCCTGTACCCTGTGGACTTCAAGAATTTCGTTGAGAAACACGAATCTGTGAGCAGTAGTGGAAACCAATCTAAAGGTGAAGGCCTTGATGCTCAACTTGAAGAAGTGAACAAATCTTCAAAATGCTGGGAAAATGGAGCAATGACTGCAAGAGAGTGGTTAACAATATTTAGGAATCATGACCAACTTACTAAGGTATTTTTTCTAAATACAATGGTGATAAAATTGTATTAATTCACAGCAGCTTGTTGCAAGAATATGTCAAACATGGCTGTCAGGTAAAATGACTTTTTTCTAAATTTTGTTTGGTTGTGGTTGTAGACCCAGGTCCATTATAGATAATCCTCTGTCAAGTGGATTTTCCTGATGGAGATGCAGGACTAGGTGAATGTTTGTAATCATAATGGGCATGACATTACAACACAGTCAATAAACACATTTCTGTAGAATTTTATTCCTTAAGGGTCATTATTTCAATTGATTTATA
>Ga0126339_10001644_pt1:12500-15407 | contig 15407 bp, 8 predicted proteins | sample OrbTmetagenome_2_FD_92532 | JGI IMG/M metagenome (GOLD analysis project Ga0126339, IMG submission 92532) | Coral microbial communities from Petempiche,Puerto Morelos, Mexico - Orbicella T R C metagenome | ecosystem: Host-associated > Invertebrates > Cnidaria > Coral | place... | reverse complement strand
GCTAATATTAGCAAACTTTGAACTTGTCAAATGCTGTCTGTTATATTACAGTTAAGTAAATAAATATAACCAACTAAAAGCAGGTTCTTTATTCTACTCGCCTGGAAAAAATTACAGGTGGCCTGTAAAAACTGTTCCACTGAGTTAATTTTCCGTGAGGTCACTTTGACACATATCTAACTTAATTATTCAATTGTTAATCATTGCGTAATTGTTATTGTTTCCGACTATTTTTTTTAATTTTTATTTTATCTTTGAAGGTAAAGAATTGAAATAAATCCAACATAAGAAGTTCAAACAAGTTTTTACAACTTGTTTGAACATAGACCAGTCTGTTTGTTTTTTCAATAGCACTAGTACTTTATCATGAATCACGCAAACTATTTCACACAGTAGCGAACTTGACTATGGCATCGATGGATCCTTTTTGACATGGGTCTTCTTCATTCTAACTAATCTTTCCCCTTTGAACTGCTCTGAGCTCTCAAATGCTTTTATCGCCGATGCTTCCTCTTTTTTCAGCAGTTCTCTTCCTGTGATTGACCCAGATGAGTCAACCTCCCAAAACTTCTGCAATACGGAGCTAAATTCTTTCTCTTGCCAGTGAACGAAATAGGCCATGTTGAAATTTGTCTGCTGCACGCTGTCTTCTGTCAGATCAGGTGAACCAATACACATCCAGCCTTCAGGTGTCAGTCAAGCCACCGGCTCCCCAGGTTGGCCACAGACATCTCTAATGGAAAAGTGCAATTCAGCATAGTCTATGCCAATCAACACGTCAATGACTGGCTGAGGGTTAAGATTGGGGAAGTTCTCCACCGGCATGGTTTCAATGGAATTTAACACATCAACTGTGATCTGTTGGGTACTTCCTTCCAATCCTAGCTCAGCAGCCACATCACCACTTATTTAGGTCTTTGTGCTTCTGTCATCTAGTGAGACATTTACAATCATTCTTCACTTCCCATTCTTCACCACTACTGGTACTGTACGCAAGGCAAGATACTTTACTGGCTCTGGAGCTTTCCTGGTTGCCATGGTTGTTGTTAAGGAGTGTTCAGGACCGGTACTTCGCTCCCCCTCCGTGCCAGAACTGTGTGCACTGTTTTCACTATCTTCCATGTCCAAGGAAAGGCTCCTCTTGGGCTCTATCACTTGTGACTCGCTAGCACTTTCACCATTTATTTGTGCGTTTTCTGACAGCCGTCAATGCCACACCGACTATTTTAAGCACATCACCCTCGCTTGTGATTTCTTACAAGGCAACAATGACAAAGTTTGCCAATGACTTTGCACATCCACTTTGCTAAACTTTTCACAGCTTCACACTGGATGATCTTCCTTACAAAGTGGGCAGTTTGTGCTAACAGGCTTTCCTGAACACCTCGTCCGACCAAAGAATGTGTGTGAGCTATCTCTTCTTCCTCCATTTTCTTTTGAGCACACTTGACAGATTCTTCTTTTTCACGCAATCCCTCCTCAAGCTTGGTCACGCGCTGGCAAGCTATCATTTCCTGTGCATGCAAATTATGTAATTTCCCGGAAAATGCCCACGCTTGACTCGATAATCCATCCTTATTGGTGTCCAAATATTCTTGTACACTTTCTTGGGCCTTACAGAATTCTTTCTTGATTTCCTCAAGTTCGCAGGTTGTTTTCTCAAGGGCATACCGATCTCTAGCTTCCGAATACAACACAGCCAACAAAGGCAAATCTTCAACAACATTCTCTTGGGCTTAGGAAAGTTTTTTCCTTGGTGCTCTTATTTCACAGTTACTTGCCACTCCATCTTTTAATAAATCTGCCAGCTGATTTTTTCGTCTTCTGAATAGCAATTTCAACTTGGCTTTCTTGATCTTTTGCTCTTCTGTTTTATCTACAATTTCATCACAGGTATCTTCGCCATATGCATTGTCTGTGCCCTTCGCTCAGTCGCAGCACTTCTTCTTCTTCAAATTTGACGGCATTTTCTTGAATTCAGCGAATTTCCCCGACATGAACCTCGCTCTGCTACCAATATGGTTCTGAGTTAAACCATTTATTCAAACTTGAAATGAACAGCAATCTCTACAACGAATTACGACCCTAAAAACTAGTAAACAACATCTCCTTGTGGTTGCAAAACATCCACTAAGCATTCAAAGTCATGTGACCTAAGTATTCGCACTTTTTGAGTACACTATAATAAAATGTCCTTCACATCAGTAAGCATGACTACAGTTAAATGTAGATTTAAAGACTACCACTCTACCGTTGCATGATTTACGATTTAGTGAAAGCCATTTAGTTCTGTTACTGTATTTAGCGTCCCTGAATAAAGGAAGTAAAAACCCAATTGGGTAACTGCGAAGCCGGAAGCACTTCTAGAATTTCTTGCATTCCACTAAAGGCTTTAAACAAGCTATTCCTAGTATAGCACATAAGCTCGCCTCTAATAAAGGCCCTCTTCTTGCTCGTGGGATGAAATGACTCAAAGGGAATTTACAGATACTTATTTACTGGCTTTTGATAGGTACAAATCTAGAGAGCGCTAAAATTAGCACCTTTGTAAAGAAATAAATCGAGAAACGAAATACTACTTTCGTCAATAACAGAGTACATAATCTTGATACGATCATTCTTGCTATAGAGACAACTAAGAAACTCTGATAGGATTTCTTTGGGACACTTCCAAACCAAGAATATGTCTTTTTTAATGTTTTAATTTTTTAACTCTTTTTTTTTCATTTTGTCACCATTTTTATATTTTGGGGGCCATACAGTTAGCGCTAATCGTATGGCCCCAAAAATATAACAACATGCAATAACATGTGCATTAAGGCGTTTCTTGTAACATCAGTTTACAGCATGTTTCAGCAGTTATTCAATTCCATGGGAAGTTAAACTTAGGTACACTTAAATCATTCC
>Ga0126339_10001644_pt1:0-10000 | contig 15407 bp, 8 predicted proteins | sample OrbTmetagenome_2_FD_92532 | JGI IMG/M metagenome (GOLD analysis project Ga0126339, IMG submission 92532) | Coral microbial communities from Petempiche,Puerto Morelos, Mexico - Orbicella T R C metagenome | ecosystem: Host-associated > Invertebrates > Cnidaria > Coral | place... | reverse complement strand
TGGGCGTCCATCCCGTTAACTGGCTTAATGTCTCCCGTAGTATCACGGCTAGTAATGAAAAATAAATTTCTCCGGTTCTACTTGGGATAAATCAGTGATTCAAACAGTGAAATAGTCTCTGCTTATATATAGGAAGTTTAATCAAGTGTTCTACGACGTGCTTTGCACTCTTAGCTAGTTTTTCTGCCAGCGAAAGTTTTTCTCTCCACGTCCATCCCGTTAACTGGCTTACAATGTATTGTCTCCTGTAGCATCACGGCTAGTAATGAAAAATAAATTTCTCCGATTCTACTTGGGATAAATCAGTGATTCAAAAGGTGAAATGCTCTCTGCTTATAAATAGGAAGTTTAATCAAGTGTTCTATGATGCACTTTGCACTTTTCAATTCAAGGCGAGATTATTTCAACAGAAAGTGAAAACAAACATTAAACACTGTGACATCACGTGTAGAAATCATCATTTCATCACGTGTTGGACTCGACAACGCAGCAAACATGCAATGCCGTCTGGATTAATTATCCATTTATGTCATTTTTGAAGAGTTGAAACGGGAATTTATACAACAGTGTTGCTTTGCTAAATGTGCAAATGAGACCTAAACCTTTCAAATGCACTGTAACGAGACTCTGCGAACGTGATTATAATTTCCATAAATCGTGATCTTCTCATTGTGATTGTAACACAATGTGCATTGCCGGTCAGAGCAATAAAACACTCATTCACGGATATCACTAGCAGATTGTTGGCCTGTTCATGATAACTTTACATGGACAGCAAAAATTAATCAAAAGAAGGAACAAAAACCATTCGAACCGAACTAACAATGCCTTTAACAAATTAGAGTCTAAATAGTTCGTTAGCGGGATCAAAAGCCGACATGTTTCACATTTTCTCGCAAGAAAGCAAAAGTTTTGTAACGAGTAAACAGTTAAAGTGGAAAACATAATTTCAAATTCTTCGGAAAGCTTGAGAATTAGTTTAGAGAAAACGTAGGCAGAATTACGCAGTAGCAAACAAAATCTTCAAAAGAAAAGGTCGCACCTCACGCAAATACCGGTATGCAAATGATGCGTGTCGTTGATCTTGCACATAAACAATAACCTATTTGCGTTTACATTTGCAAACGTCCGCAATTTTCGCCACTAAACTTAGGAGAAGTTTTACATACGTTATATCTTTTGATCTTTCCACAACTATAAATAAATCAGTACCAAGTCATGCAGCAAAATAACATCTGAAAAAAAAAAAATTAATATGCAGTGCTGTTGTGCATTCACCAGCAAACGCAGACTAGGAGAATTTTTTTTTTTCCCCGACACTTTCAAATCGGGTTTTCAAAGAGTATTCAGAACATTTCGAAGGGGTTTCCAACATGTTCACATTCCAAAGAGTTCCAAAGCGTTTCAAAAGGGTTTCCGAAGGGTTTCAAAGCATTTCAAAAGAGTTTCAAAGCGTTTCAAAAGGGTTTCCAAAGGGTTTCAAAGCGTTTCAAAACACTTTTGTGGATAAGACGTGTTTTCGTATGGAGGGTTGCAAATGATCGGTCACCACACTCATTTGCAAGAAAATGACGATTAACCTCTGTGGCGAGGTCCAGCTGTAAAGAAAAAGCCGCCATTTTTTAATGCGTGTGTGCTAATCACGCATGAAATTATGCGCAGTAGGGATGTGCAATGCAATACTGGGGAATAACCTTACGGGGCAAAAGCAATCCATAAAGAAATCTTTGAATTTGTTTTAACGGGAAGCCTATCCCGTATCCGTTTTGAAAGTCTTGGAACCATTATAACAATGTTTTACCAAACATTTTCAGCTTACTGTTAAAATGACAAAGACAACGTTAAACAGAAGTTACAGGGTTTGGAAGACAGGCAGAACGGGGCGGTAAAACAATTAGTCAAACCGAACAGAAAGCCATGGTATGTTTGTAAATAAATCAAGTTGGCATCTTGTTCGCAAATGCTCGATTTACAACTTTCTTATGTTTTGTTGCAGGTTGAGTTTTTAAAGTTAGCTTGCTTAGTACATATTTTTATTTCCTTCTTTTATCAAAACAAAAACATCGCAATGAAAAACAGTGCTGGTCAAATGAGAACAAGAACAGCTGTGTTTGGGTCACGCGAATTCACGTAAAACTACGGTACAAGATGTGCCACTTTGTGTACCGTGTTAGAATTATATTGTAACATACTTTTCCATTTATCAGTCCCCTGCATTCTATTTCGTGTTAAATCGTACTGAGGTCATGGACAGTATATTTCTAGTTTGAAATTCACGTTGATCTTCATCCAAGGGCCGTCCAAGTGACATTTTAGGCTAGGAGCAAACTTCCCCAACCCCGTCCAGGAAAAGTTTTTCACTCGCGTCACGTGTGAATTGTGCGCAACAATTCGTGGCATTGTAGCACGAATGTGTTTCTGCTCTTGAACAAACTCGCTCATCTACCATTTGTGTAGTATTTTTATCGATAGTAAATCATGTTTCCTTCAAATAATTCGTGACTAGAGATTACTTTGTTTATATCAACGGAATTTGGTTGGAAATGTTTCTGGATTGCATTGGCATTGCATAAGATGACTTCAATTAAACAAACATGGACAGAATTGTGTTTTTGTTTTCTTGACAATTCGACATAGAGACAATTTCCAACCATAAGTAGTTATTTGCTTGCTTTGAATTATAATGTATATCCAGTTTACAGATCATTAATTAGAATCATTCTCATTGCTTTCAAGCACTTATGGTTCGCTCTTTTACTGACCGTGTGCTAAGTCAGTGACCCTTTGATCGAAAAGTTGAGTGTTTGAATTAAAAGTTTGGCTAACCGTTCAAATGCTTGAGGTCATCCATTTCAACACATCAGCTAACCGTTTAAACGCTTCAACTCATCTGATCCAAAATTTTTGCTAGCCGTTTTAACACTTGAAGTTATTTGTTCGAAAATTTTTGCCAGCCATTTTAATGCTTTCAGTCATCCGTTCGAAAATGTTCGCTAACCGTTATTAACCATTAAAACGTTTCTATTTTTTAACGCTTTTAAAGGCGTTTACTACCCGTTTATTATCCGTTTATCATCCGTTTCTTTTAGCCTGTTTAACAGATAGGGGCTAATGCACGTTTTCCTGTGTAAGGTAACATTTCTACGCCAAATTGAGCTTCATAAAACGGGCGCCAGTTGAACAATGTATACCTATTCCCCCAACCCCCTGCCATTCAAGCATTCAGGACCAGTGCAAGGATCAACACCCTAACTAGAACCAGCACTATAACTAGTACCAGTACCAGTACCAGCATTACATGTTCTATCAGAACTAGCAAGTAATTTACTGCATTACCAAGTGACACACGTTTGTCACACATTCTTGCCCAACTGTTCCTTTGCTTAGGAAATAAGCGAAAATAACTGCCTTTTATTGCACCTTTTGCTGTTCATTTACAGAAAATATCCATTCATCTGTGTTCGAATTTGTTTCATTATGGTCAATACACTCTCATTAACACCAATATGACCTTCATTTGTACTTAAGGAATGTTCAAGAAAAACATTTGCATATGAATTAACATTTAAAATCATAAAAAGATGAGCAACACCTTCCTTTGACATTCATTGGCTGTAAATGTATTTTCATATTTGTTGAAACAAAATTTGTGCTCATGAAACGACAATCATTTACATTTTTGGACAATCCTTTTTCAACAAAAGACTTTCAATAACACCATTTGTATGACAACTCACAATCAATTGCATCATTATACAACCATATCCATGAAGGTAACAATCTTAAGTGCAGGGAGAAAAACATTACCATATTTTCACCTAACATTAAACAATACCTCATTAGCGTGATTCTTTTGAACAGAGATATCTCACCCAATTTTCCTTCAAAATTTGATTATAGAACAAGGGACCAGATGTACTTTTTTAAAGTCATATTTTCACAATTCTCCCCTTGCAGATATAAATTCAGCCTCATACGAACCTTTTGCATACAACTCAGAGGGCGCAATACAGTGTACATGTGACAGTGACAGTTAGATTTCCTCAGGAATGCCACGAAGAATAGAATCCATTTGAACATCATGAAAGGATAATCAGGGCCTTTGAAGATGTCAATGAAGACTATTTAATAGTTGCAGATACACTTGGAATCAACAGATCCACAGCCAGAAGTATTGTGTCGAGATATGTAAGGGAAGGCAGAATCGCGGAAAGACCATGTGGAGGCCCAAACAATGTTAGGGTAGATAATGAGATGAGAGACTGCCTCAACAAAATTTTGAGCGAAAATTGCTTACTGACGCTAACACAGCTTGATGAAGAATTGAGACAACAACTTCTTTGAAAACCTAGAATCTGCGACCACGCTGTGGCAAGAACTCTGGGAGTAATGTTGTCTCATGTAAAATTGGCCAGGCCTGTTCCTGCGGTAAGAAACTGTCCTGATGTCATTCAGAAACGACTGGACTATGCCAACTGGTCCATGGGCCATGCTGTGGTGAGCCAGTGTTTTTCATAGACGAATGTGGTTACAATATTTGGACTGCAAGAAGTCACAGAAGAGCGGAACAGTGTTTCCGCTAGAGCGCGCCATTGTGGGAATCCTGCGTTACAATCAGAGATGGCCCCCAGAAAAACGAAAAAAGGGCCAGTATGGCCCTTTCTATTTACAAGACTGCAGGCTTAACACAGTCATAATATTATAAAAGTCATCCAGGGCTCGAAATTGTGATCGATACGGTCACCAATGCAACTAACATTTCATCCTTGGCGACCAAAAATTCTGGTTTAGTCACCATAATATGGCATAATGGAGACTACATTTCTCTGTGTTGACGATCAATAGTAAGTAAGTAAAGTAAGTAAGTAAACTTTATTTGATAAGTGGGTTGTAGAGGGGATTTGGCAGCCGAAGGGCTGATGTGGACCTACTATACACAAAATACGGTTATTTTGTCACACATTATGACCTTCAAGAAATTCATATTGAAAGATCTTTGCTTCTAACACATTCATCATAAGAAAAGTCAATCCTTGCTTTTGCTTTGCTGTATTGATTCTCTCATATCGGAAAACTTCCAAATGGCTGACCATGTTTGAAATCGCCCTATAATGCATTGCAAACCCTTGATCATTGACTACGTCATGTTTGCCTAAGGATTGTTCTCTTGTAATGCACGGATCCTTCATAATAGTAGCTGTTTCAAAAGAAATTTTATTGAGTAGAAACACTTCGAAAAGCACTTACTATAAATTTTATCATAGATCCTAATAAACTGCTTTATTTTCCTTGGTACCCTGATGCATTTTTTTCATTCTGTAGCTTTCAATTTATTGGCCCCTTTTCTAAAAAATTGGCCCCTAAAAAAGATCTTCAGGGGCCACTTTGGCCCTCAGGTAAAATTTTCTGGCTGAAACACTGGAGGAACGGGCCAACAGACAGGTGTGTGGTCAGCAAAGAAGAAATGTTACTGTCACAATGGCCGTTTCACCCACCAATGGTCTGGTTTTCTACTCTGCAGTTATTGGTGGGATGAATGCGCAAAGATTTGATGACTTCTTGGCAAACACCTCGTTACTGACGAACATGTTATCTTCATTTATGACAGAGTGCCAGCCCACAATAACCCCGCTATTCCCAGTCCCAACACAGAACTAAAAAAGTTACCACCCTACAGTCCATTCTTCAACATTGTAGAACAAGTTGTACGTTCCTTAAAAGCGGCAATCAAAGCAGACATCAGCCGTCCTGAGGTACAGGAACAGATGAATAACAGAGAAGAAGCTTGCTGTGGGAAATTATCACACTCAGCTGTTGCAGAAGCAAGCCCTACAACAAAATATTGGTACCATTACGGCAGCTAAATGTGGACAATGGTATCATTTCATGCAAACATATTTGTCACGATGCCTCAATAGTGAGGCAGTTGAGCGATAAATCGTTCAGCCAAATTTGATAAAATTTTTATTTTCCAAAAATAAATTTGGCTGTAATGTTTGTCTCACTGCACTAAAGATTGTCACCTTCATGGATATGGTTGTAGAATAATACTGCAATTGAAGGGGTGAGTGCAAAACCATGCTAAGTGACGATTTTGTGTGAATCTTTTTTTTCTCAAACGTGCCTGAATTTTTGAATGTGGTCTTCAATGTAACAGAAAAACATGGTCCTGTATTTATGCCACTGATTTTGAGGGCTCGAAATTAACTTTTTCGTTCGGGAGCCAGCTGGCTACTAACAGAAAAATTTTGGTCGCCAGATCGTAAATTTTGGTCGCCAACTTATTCTATATACAAGTTCCACAAGAACACAATTTTATACGTTACTTTGCACGCAAGAAAAGTCACAATTGAAGAGCGAAAACAATTAGAAACAGCACGAGTAACACCTAGTTATAAAGCTACCGTTGTTCCCAGGTACTATGTATCTGGTCCGAAGGTGATGGTTGTCTCCATAGTCATTTTAAATGAAGCGAAGCATAAAATGTTTTAAGTCCGTGATTTTCATTGTGAGACAAACACGGGTCCTTGCATATTTTCCCTTTGCTACTTCTTCGAAATGCCGTTCTTTATTTTCGACTTGCTTTCCTCGACACCTTTTCGCTGCCAACAGTTTGGTGAAATCCGCTTTCCCTACATCAACAACTGATGACGGATTCAAAGTTTGGATTAACCTTTTGGCTGAATCTTAATACCCCACACGTAAAAACTCACGTAATTCCTTCAACTGATTGGTATATCTGCCACCATTTTCGCGGCAAATGAAAAGCACATGGTGTTGAAGTGCGCCTGCGATCCCAGTTTCGGAAGAAGCCACTGAAACAATATGGCACGCTGTGAACGCGGTATCGACGTGTCGAAATACATTCAATATTTTTCGATTATCTTGTAATATTCAGACATTATTTTACTGGGAACAGAAAGCTGAGTTGTATGCTAGCTACCACATCCGATTGATTTCCTAATATAAAGATTTAAAAACAAAAGTTGTGTCGTGGTTTTCTTTAGTTATCAGACGAAACGCGATCAAGTCGCCAGCTGGCGACCAGTTCTGAAAATTTAGTCGCCAGTGCTCAATTTTTGGTCGCATTGGCGACCAGTGAGTCACAATTTCAAGCCCTGATTTTGCTTTGTTTTCAAGATAAAATGTATGCAAAAAAACTTGATTTCCTCTGGCGGCATCTTTAGGTGTTTATATGTTGAAAAGTCAGCGTCTGACCATAAAGATTTTTTTCTCAATGTTGATTTCACTTCAACTTGTGACCGCAAAGATGTTGACTTCACTTCAAAAGCAGCGAAATGTTGATTTCACAAGAACGCGTAAGTTCAAAGATGTTGATTTCACTTTAATCATAGCAAAATACTGATTTCACAAGGAAACGACAATACCTCGACTGCATGGGTATCAGTTTGTTCGAGCAATCAGAGCACATTTTGGTTCTTTAAAATGTGGTAATGAATTACGGGTTTTTCAAGGCTTTATGATGCCTCTTAACCACCAGGCAGGCAGGCAGGCAAGGTACTTTAAAAGAACACTTTGATTGTTAGTTGACAGAGCTCTAAAGCAGCGCATCTCTTCTGTTTGATAGTATTTCCTTTGACACCCGATCAATTTCACATGTGTGTTGCATGTCACCACAACCGATGTAAACAATGTTTCCCAGATTCCCGCTTTGTATGCTATTCTCCAACTTACAAGGAAGACAGCTAACTGATACTGCTGGATTTGATTTTGACTTCGAACGCTACAAACAGAAGCTACATTCACGCATCCTACTGACATAAGACACTCCCTTTGTTGCTCCAGAAAATCAAAGCTATCTTGACCCAAGCAGATTTTCTTGCAACAATTTGCAAACAAGTGAAAAAAGTCCACGTCAGTATTCAAAATATAATTTGCAGTCAATTTACTGAGAATGAGGCGCTTCATTTGAGAGAGTGTCTGCTTCCTGTTAAACAAATAAACTCCTAAAAACACAGCTAGAAAAAGCCAAGTTTGTTTTGAATACATTATAACTCAAAAATGAAGCAAAAACTAGCAACAAAAATACACAATGTTTTTCCATTACATTGAAGACCATTGCGTGAAAATTTAGGCACTTTTGAGAAATTTTTTTTTTCACCCAAATCATCACTTAGTATGGTTTTGCACTCACCCTTTCAATTAATTGTGAGTTCTCATGCAAATTGTGATATTGAAAGTCTTTTGTTGAAAAAGTATTGTCCAAAAATGTAAATGATTGTAGTTTCATGACGACAAATTTTATTTCGACAAAAACTAAAATACATTTACAGCCAACGAATGTCAAAGGAAGGTATTGTTTGCAAATGTTATTCTTGAACGTTCCTTACCTGCAAATGAAGGTCATAATGGTGTTAATGAGAGTATATTGATCATAAAGAAACAAATTTGGACACAAATGAAAGGATATTTTTTTGTAAATGAACATGAAAAGGTGTATACATGTATGGCTGTGTCTCACAAGGACTGGGAAGTACCACATTCATGAATTTGATTGGCTGAAATCGATATTGAAAGCTATCTAGAATTTCCTATCTAGACTGGTGATGTTTTGTGGTGAAAAAGTTGCAAACTAAAATGCAAAAATACTGATCATTTTCTTCTAACAATATTTATTTATCGAAGTGCCAAAAAGCCTGATGAGAAAAAAAGTAAAGAGGACGAGTAAACTTTGGCAGAATTAAGTGCAGCTCATTGCCGGTCACAAGCAAAATGTGAGTTAAATACAAACCAGTTACATTAAACAAATTTGCCTTATAATAAAAACCTTATTAACCGAGCTTGGTCAGTCTGAATGGGAGAATCTTGACCTCGGTCGTGCATACAGACCTCACCGCGTTCGGTCGATACTCAGGACCCTAATCAAGATTCTCCAATACAGACCAATCATGGTGCAGAATGAAAACTAACAAGAAGATGACAGGCAATTAAGTTTATTCTTCTCTTTAATTTCTGGTTTTAGATTACATAATATGAGCATTTGCAGTACTCAAATAAACATGTGGGTTCCCTATGGCAATGGCCGCCTTATCCCGAAAACAATCACCCGAAATTACTAGTACCCAGTCTACCTGTCTGCCGCATCACATCTAGTCCTCAAAGCCACAAGATAATCACCAGCTATATGGTATAATGCAACATATTGCATAATCCCACAATACACATTCCAGAAATTTTCTCTGGTGTTCAAGGTTTTATAGGAAAAACAGTAACTGTACCATTCTTGGAGTTTCTAAGTTACTTACCTATCCTTTAACTTGTCTGTGTCATCCTGCTGCTTGGTCTCTTTAATAACGGTATCATTTCGCTAGAAATATTGCAAAAGACGCCTTGCTTTACAATCACCTTTAACATAGTTGAAAATATGCTAGCTTTTTAAATTAACTAACTCAGAAATCTTTCCACTTGTGTCATTGAAATTTCAACAAGCTAATTAATGACCAAGAGGCAAATACAAAATCTACAAGGTGCTAAGTCAGTCAGTAAGTCAGTAAATCAGTTGGTCAGTCAGTCAGTTGGTCAAACTGAGTTCGAGGTCCATACTGTAAGTTACAAATCCTCGTCTTTTCCTCTTTGATTTATGGCCAAAGCTCAAAGCCTGCGGGCCAGAAATGGAAGGGGAAAAACAAGGATCCGTAACTTAAAGTATGGACCAAGAAGATGAGGTTAATAAGATATTTATTATACAGGGTTTGAGCTAGGCCACGCCATTGGGACAGTCCAACACTGCAATTGAAATTGTTTGTCCGCTTCATAACTTTGGGGAAAAACTCAGAAGGAAGCACACATGAAGAGATACAGTTCAGTAAGGAAATTACAAGCTGAAACACAGAACGTGCAATAAATTTTATCCCACATTTCAAGTTCATTCTAAATTCACAGTCATGCTCTAATAATCACTAAGCCAAACAAATCCGACCAAAATTTTTGCATGTTTGTATTCTTTACCTGTTTCTTTTTTCTTTTTCTTTTTCTTTTT
>Ga0126339_10001643_pt1 | contig 15410 bp, 4 predicted proteins | sample OrbTmetagenome_2_FD_92532 | JGI IMG/M metagenome (GOLD analysis project Ga0126339, IMG submission 92532) | Coral microbial communities from Petempiche,Puerto Morelos, Mexico - Orbicella T R C metagenome | ecosystem: Host-associated > Invertebrates > Cnidaria > Coral | place: Petempiche,Puerto... | reverse complement strand
GGTCCCCAACATTTTGGTTCCTTCTAGGGGTTTTTTTTAAAATTTCCCACGAAAACCCCCGTTTTTTTTATTTGGGGGCCCCCCCCCCCCCCCCCGGTAGAAAATGATATGTGGTTACTTGTAGATGTGGAATTTACCTTCTCCCGTTCAACTTTATATCTCACCCGTGAGAAATGGAGTCGAAAACTCGAAGGGAAATTCAATATCTACCCGCGCCCATGGATTAAGCCCTGGCCAAACGGAGTCGCAAGTAGACGCAAGTTCTCAACTTGCGTCTACTTGCGACTCCGTTTGGTCAGGCCTTGCGTGCAATTTCGTTGACTTGCGATGACTTGCGATGACTTGCGCTCACTTTGGGCGAGATCTAATTTGCACGTAAGTAGACGCAAGTTTTTCACCGTTTGGCCACCCAACCTAAGTCAACGCAAGTTGAGTGACGTCCATTAACCTATTATTAGCCAATGAAATACAGGATATGTCAGCCTTGAAATGGGTTTTTTGCGACCTGCGTGTACTTGCGAGGAAACTTGCGAGTCCGTTTGGCCACCCAACGCAAGTCTCTACGCAAGTTCAACTTGTGGCTACTTGCGACTACTTGCGAGCCCGTTTGACCAGGGCTTTAGTTTCTATGTAAACCTCTAATGAACCCCGCCATCTATCTCCTGCAATGTCCCATTCATAAGTAGTTGTTTATAGAACAAAATTTCGCCAAACAATCAACGCATCAATTGCGACAAAAAAGTATGAAAACATCGTTATGAAATGGGAGAATTAAAAACAAAATTAAAGCACTTATCCCGCTGGCTTATTAGTTTTAGCCACTCGCCGTTGCTAGGAAACAACGTGCAAACTAGTCCACGTTACTTTCACTCTGGCTAGACTAGAAACAAATGTTTCGGAAGCGAGACTTGTGCGCAGAAGGCAAACATGTTGGCTGAGGCAAAAACATTTTCCTGTTTCCGAGAAGCAAATTTTGCTTTCGCAACGAATCTTTCCAGGCTCGCGCACCGCTAGTCCAGTTCCTAAACTCTCCTTTCTCCCCGCCCCGTATAGGGGCTGAACCCGGGCGGGCGAAAAGAAGAGTCTTCTTTTCGCCCGCCCGGGTTCAGCCCCTATATGGGGCGGGAAGAAAGGAAAGTTCAGAAACTGGACTAGCGGTGACCTTGTTGACATCGTCCTAAATTCTAGAGATCTGGTGGACACGTTTCCTTTTTTGTTCTCCTTGTTCGTAAAGGAGACGTGAATATTGAAGATAGCGAAAGAGAATATGTTACAGGGATTCAGTCAAGGTATTTTGACCTGTTTTGACCACGTACAAATTATCTTTAAATTGAAGGAAACCTGAAAATAGTAGTTTACTAAGATACAAAAGCACTAAAGAGATAATAATAAGCCGTAGAGGAACAAAGATGGAATTTAACACGGATTACGATCGATGAACTTGGAAAATTTTGGCCAAACTTTTCAAGATGTGCAAAGCGTAATGCAGCTCCATCCCACAACTACACATAAGTCAATAAACAAATAAACACGATTTTACATGACAACTGCTAAAAGCGAAGGAGTCACTAGCCAGTCTAAATTATTGAATATCACAGTCCGAACCCGTACAGCAAGGTAAAGTCTGCATCGGGTCAAAAGCCCATTCCTGAATACAAGAGGAGCTAATCCCGATTTCTGTGTGACATGAAGCTACTAGGAGTATTTCTACTCTCCCCTGGATGGGATGCTAGTCCATTGCAAGGTTCCCGCCGGTATTAAATTGGCCAGTGCCCATGTAAACACCTGGATAGAGAGAGTCACTGTGATAATAGTGTCCTGCACAAGACGACAACAGAGTGATCCCGCCCGGGGACTTGATCCAGAGTCTAGGGCCAACATTGGGCCGCCGTGCCTGTAAAAGTAAAAAGCGGAAGATTAGCGTAACGTTACGAAAGTAAAGACGCTAGTTCCAGATTTGGAAGGAGCTTTTTCTATATCTGCATTCTAAGGTTGCCATTATCGGTGTGTCGTTCTACAACTAGGGTAGCCAAAATGTCTGTCTTATTGAGAAATCATTTCCAGTGAAACTAAAAATATAAGTAACATTATTTTAAAAGAAGTTATTTTGTGATATAGATAGTACAGGTTTATTCTTCTCTTTAGTGACAGGAGTAGAGCCACGGTGGCCTCATTCCTTGTGCGCTCCCCTCCGGATCGAGCGGTCCGGGTTCGCGCCCTGGCCAGGGACATCGTGTTGTGTTCTTGAACAAGACACTTTACTCTCAGAGTGCCTCCCTCCACCCAGGTGTGTAACGGGGTACCGGCGAATTCAATGCACGGGGTAACCCTGCGATGAACTAGCATACCACCCAGGGGGAGTAGAAATACTCCTAGTCGCTTCATGCTACTGAAACCAGAGATAAACGCTATAGCCTGATGGGCCACTTGGCTCGTACGCAGACTTTACTTTAGTGTTAGGAAAATTTCGGCAGTTCATTTTTTTCTTTTCTCTACTTATTATTTTGCTTTTTCATACAGGTCACAACCGACCTCGGTATTTGAAGAGAATTATCGATCTTTGAATCATATTTCCTAACAAACCGGAATCAAAACATTTCCTTTCGATTCCACTTATTTGCTCATTTATGGATGCTTCTCGCTTCATTAATATACAGCTCCTTTTTGAATTAGGGCCAATTTATCACCAATAAGGCTATCTGCTTCAGCTTTCGAAACAATTCAAGACTTTCGATCTTACTTCTAGCAAACCGGAATCGAAACATTCTCTGGCTTTAGATATCCGCAATTCTTGCTCATTTATGGACTTTTTTAACTTCATTAAATTGTAATATGCAACAAGTTAAGCTAATTCCTGTCAACTGCACGTTGATTGGACAATCAAAGGGAAGAAAGTTCCGTATCAGATACGATGAAGAACTTAAAACACTTTCAGCATTTGAGCGTGTTTTCGTTTTCTTGTACTCGTTGATGTGTTCAATGAGCGCTTCACACATTGCCTTTCAACCATAAGGTTGATTCCTCTGTGGGGTCACTTTTGTTTATTAATTCCGAATTGTTTTCTTCAATTTGCCATGGACGTACACGACCTAGACGAGAGTTTCACCGACATCTTAACCAAACACCGCTTGCTCATCGTGCAAAATCTACAAATGGATCGAACGTTCATGTTCGACTACCTAATCAGCAAATCGTCTTTTGATAAGACGGACTTCGAGTTGATTCAAGCCGAGAAGACCAGCGAATCAAAAGCAGGAAGGTTTCTAGATATCTTAGAAATGAAGGGAGAGAGAGCGTTCTACCATTTTATTGACGCCTTACAGATTCTTAATCCGAGCTTGTACGAGATGTTGACTGGGGAAAGTGGAACGAAAAGTAAGTAGCCTTTGTGATTTTCTTCGTAGTGTTTTCCGTAATAATTTTTGTCCGTTTGGCAAAATGATTTGATTTAAGGTCAAGAGGTGTAGCCCCTTCTGTTATCCAGTATAAGTACTTTTCACGAACCACTTCAGTTGTTGAATTTGTCTCCATACCTGAAGTTCCTAATTTTAATAATTTCTAGTTTCGACTTCAGTAGTTCAACAAAAGCTCTATTTCAGTAGGCGAAGGAGTGAATGAGATTACAGTAGGATGCTTTTTATCCTTCTAGTAGTGAAAAATAGCGTCAGATTATCTTTGGTTTTACAATGTTCCTGAGAAGGGCCTGAACGCAATCAGTTTGCAAAGACACAGGTCTAGTTTGAGTCATTTATCTGGCTTAATGTTGCAAGTAATTTTCGGTTTTAATCTGTTCCATGAAGCGGCTTGAAGTATTTCTTTTTTTCTTCAGACTGACTGCTAATTGTTCATCTATTATTTCTTCAGGCTCTTTAAGTTTGTTCGGTTTTAACTGATAGCCGAAAATTTATCCAAATTTTAACAATCAGTTGAGAGATACGAGATCAAAAATATTTACTAACAACGGGAAATGGGCGAAAGTTTTAATTGATAACTTAGATTCTAGCTAGTAACCCCGCCCATCGATGTCCAAATCCTCGTCCTCCAGTTCCCAGGCCTAGCCATTTGTGTTCTCTCTTGGGTGAAGAGAGGCACAACCAAGGCTGATACATAAGTGATCCTCATGCTGTCCAGGGTTAGAACCCAGACTAGGTTCCCATCCGGATCTCAGCGCTCTGTATGCCCGTCCACAAGGTTTGATCTGAAGATTAGAAAATTCACACGGTAAAATAATCTTGCCAGAGCGACCTTTGCACGTCAGTAACATAAAGGCGAGATTTACACCGTCAATTTCATCAACCAAAGAACGCCAATCAGCTGAAGCTAGTTGGTTAAAACTCGATGAATAAATATCACGTGTGTAAATGGGATGTGAAACCTTGCATCCAGGTTGTACACTTCCTAATAGTGAACAACGGCAAAGAGCAAGGCAAAAATATATTTCATTTCAATCAAAATGACGATCGCCGCATTGAAAAATTTAAGAATAAAGTACCTTTTAGCATGAGTTAATTGTTAGTCCGGGTGGGAGAGCTGGAATCTCAGTTGACAGTTAAATGTTTGGTGCTGGATTCCTCTGGACCTGTCCACACTACGCCGGAGGAAATTGAAAACGCGACAATCACCAGTCATTTTGGATTTGTGTTCGAAGAAACCTCGCTCACAGAAATCGCATGATTATCGTGACCTCATTTCTTTCTAAAAGTTTCGTTTCAAAATGTATTCCGTCTACACGAAAGCACAAAGCCGGCGTTTTCCAATTTGCCCGGTTTGAAGAGCGATTAAAAAAACTCCGTTTTCGTGACGGATTAGTGTGAACGGTAGGCCAAACCGTGGAGATAAAGTTGCGTTTTCAAATTTCTTCGGCGTAGTGTGGACCCTGCCTCAGCTACTAGTTAGGATTTAAGCCCATCTCTCAGTTATCAACAAATTTTGCAAGTCCCAGATGTCTTTTATTGGTTTAAAAACGTCTCATTTCTCAACTGTCAGTTACAATTTTGATAAATTTTTAGCCGTATACGATCAACCTCATTGAGGCCCTCTTAAGTTGACCCCACTCAATTAATCCATAAAGATGAAAGATGACTTGATTTTATTTGGTTTCTTTAGGAAGCAATCCCATATTTTCGGACATGAAGAGTCACTTAATCAGCGGTAAGACGGACAAGAATCTACTCGTTCAGTGTTTGATTTTTATGAAGGATAATTGCTATATCTTCAGCTAGGAGGCGATGTAGAATTCTTAGAGGGTGGTAGACATTACTGTCGTCAAGCGCGAACGGTGATCTCCCCTAAATGAATAGCTAGGATGAAGGGGAGTTGAGTTGGCGCAGTGGTGAGAGCGCTCCCCTTTTATCAATGTGGCTCGGGTTTGATTCCATCCCGGTGCCATATGTGCATGGATTGAGTTTGTTGTTGGTTCTCCCTGCTCCGAGAGTTTTTCTCCGGGGTTTTAGGGGTTCCCCGGTTTTCCTCCCTCCACAAAAACCAACATCTCCAAAATTCAAATCGACCAAAGCTGATGGGGCTTTCTCTCTGAATATTGTAATTTAAGGGGATTCTAGTATCCCAGAGGCGTGAATTTCTTTTAGGCTTACTTGCGCAACTGCCTAAATTGTGCACATAAGTGCGAGGATCTCTCGTGTCTTATTTCTTTCTTTTTTTTTTTTTAATTTTATCAAGGTGGAGGGTCTAGCTTTCTTGACGTGGACATCCTGAGCAACTATTCAAAGGTACTCACTGAAAAATTACAGGACCTGACCCTTCATCATGACCAAGTTCTCAAAGACAACCACGAGCTGAGGAAAAAGCTTGAAGAAGCCTTGTTAGAGCAAGGTAGAAAACAACGCAGAATCGACTCACTAGAAAAGCAGGTATTAGACACTGAAGACGCTTTGGTTAACGAGGCGCGGTCCAGTGCCAACAAGACGGGAGAGAACCTCCTTCAGAGATTTGGAGAGGTTCAGCGGGAGGGCAGGACAAACCAGTTTATAATCCAGTTACAGATGAAGCTACTGACAGCGCACGAAGAAAACGAGACACTTCGACATCAGATGGAAGACGTAAACGCTCGAAGAGACGAGCTGCACCAGCAGTTGAGTAAAGTCAACGTGGACTACGCGTTTGAGAGAAAGGAGACCACTAAGTTGTCTCAGCAGCTACGATCGCAATCAGCAGAAATGAAGACCTGCGAGAGCCTGAAGAAGAAACTACTTGAAGTGCAGTTCGAAAGTGCGAAGTTGCGATGTGAGCTGCAGGAAAAAGAGAATGATTTAACGGAGGTGAAGCGCTGGACCGAAGCTCTGAAGGCACAGTTTGATCTGGTAGAGGCCGAGAAAGAGGAGTTACTAAAAAATCAAGAAGTTGTCGACAGAGAATGCTCCCGCCAGCGAGATGAAATCTCTGATTTGATGATCAAACTAAACCACAAGGAACGCGCCATGGAAGAACTCAAAAGAAACTGCAAAGAAGCGGAAGAAAGTTCAAAGATTTATAGAGAAGAACGGGATTTCTACTCCAAATCCATGACAGATACCTCCCTGGAACTCGACCAGATGAGGAAAGAGGCGGAAGAAGCTGCCCAACGACACAAGAAAACTTTGGAGTCCAAAGAATTGAGTCTTCGACAGCAGACGGACTACTTGCGACAGTTTGAAAAGAAATACGATCAGGCCAAAGAGGAACTTGCATCTGTAAAGACGATTCTAAACCAAGAGAAAGCAGAGAACGAAGAACTAAGAAAGAGGATCTCTAACCTGGAGACAGAGTTAAAACAAAAGGTAATTCCCAAAGGTGTTTTGTGTGAGGTATTGTGACCTTATAGTTAAAGTAGTTTACTGTGAACCTGGCCGAGCTCAGGTCACTCACTGTGTTACGTCCTTAACTTAGCCTGCAAGCATGCTTGGGTTTTTTGAAATAGCAGGGTCCAACTGCATCTAAATTAAGATGATTTCCGCAGAACATTCGAGCAATAATGGCAAAAATTAAGTTACCAAAAAAACCTCATGGCATGGTAATATGTTGAATTAAGGTAGGAAGATCTTATCGAGACCTTAGCTCTCAGGCTGACCCCGCGAGAGAAAACTGAACTTGAAGTTATCCATATTTCTCATAAAACGGACGTGTCGGGTTAGTTGAAAACACAATAACACACGCTTTAAGCATTCTTACGAGGTTTGAAATTAAATTTCTCGAATATGTTTGGGGATTTAAACGCGGGGTCACCTTGAGAAATGAATTACAGTAAGTTGTTTTAAATAGTATTCAAAAAGTTACCGTGTTATAAGTAGATTTTTAGTAAATAATTTTATGCACTTATTGCTGGAACTTTGAGCGGAATCCGTCTTAATCAAATCATGGATTAATTTATACATAATCATCAGTTTAGCCTTCCTTTTTCTTAGTTTCTCTTCGATAAACTATTTACTTTCTTATTTGTGCTTTCCTTATCAGGAATTAACCTCAAAGCCTTATTTGGAAGAAGGTGACCACCAGGGCGTAAGTCAAATGCAGGATTCTCATGATCCTGAACCGAGTGGGACTGGAGACGACGACGGCTTGATCATCGACTGGAGAAAAGAGCGCGCGGCAAAAGAACTCGTGGGGAGTATCCAGAGACGAGTCATGAGAACCGACCATGAGGAAATCAAGGTGTCCCGAGCCAGGAATAAAGTCATCCGCAAAAGTAGGAGCTTTGACGAGAGACTGGCCAAACTTATACCGGAAGTTGAAAGCTTGCCACTTGAAAACCTGAATGCTTGGAGTCTGGATCGACACAGAATGAAACAAAGTCTGCCATTCGAACTGCTGGCCACCATGTGCCCGCCAATGGGAAGCGTTGGCGATGCGTTTCCCGCTGCGCTTAGCGACGCGATCTTCCGATCAAGCGACGGCCCCAAAGCTGATATCAGACAGCGCGGATGTCGCAAGATGTCTGCTCCCACGGTGAGTGAATATCTTCCGTTTTATCGCCAGGATTCAAACTCAGCGAGAAAAGAACAGGACGGAATAGAGGACGGCGCGAAAGCCAGTCATGGTACAGTTACTGGTGATGGAATGGAAGTTTTCGAAGACGATCGTAAAGCCGCGCAAAATCAATTCCGCGCTCGTACTCGCGCATTCCGACTAAGGGATGGTGAGCGGCGCAATCGACGTCTCACCGAGCCAATCTTGTACACACAGGACTACTCCAGATCGGACCATATGTAACATAACGAAATTTGTCACGCAAAGGCCAAGAACAGTTGTTTTTCACTCGGTCCGCCGCGCGTGACGCGAAAGAAAACCGCGAGAAAATAATGGCCGTGCGAAATCCTGGGGGCGAGGATCCTCGCTCCTAGGATTTTCCGCGGCCATGTTTTCTTTCGCGTCATGCACGACGGACTAAGAGAAAGAGGGACTACTCGTAGTCTACAGTTGTCGCGCTATTAGTGGTCATTATTAATATGTAATGACTTGTGATCAAATCGACGAAAACCTGTAAATGGTACATAAGATATCTTTTCTGGAAACTGCGGTTGTTTTACATTTTTCCTCTAAGGAAATAGTAGATGTATGCGCGCGCTAATTGTGCAATAGGCACGCGTAGGCCCTTTGCATGAACGTGTCACGTGACCTCGTCAGTCGCAGGATGGAAAGAGCGGGATGAAATTAGTAAAATTTCCAACGTTGAAGTTACGGAAGTAGTGATGCGAGATTTTAGGACACTTTGAATGTTGCACGGCAAAGATTGCCATCCAGCAACATTTTTCCTTACAAGTCTTGTTTTATTTTTTTAACCTTAAGATAACCGTAACATCTCACATTCAAACGTTGCGGCCACAAAATTGGAATTCAAACTAATTTCATCACGCTTTTTCTATTTATGGTTTCTATTTTACATTAGTAGAATTCTATTAGTATACTAATGCAAATGCTGTAATCTGATTGGCTGAGCTACTCGTATACTATCAGCCATTAGAGTGCAGTGGCTATCGGTCGTTTACGAAATGCGACGTTTTTATCGTTTTTCCGAATTTTTGGCAGAAAGTTCAGATGTAAATGGGTAATTAAATTCCTGAGAAGACAAAAAGAAGGATAATAATGGTTTCTTGACCTTCAAAGCTTGAAATTATTGAGTTAACGGGTGCGCGCGCGTAAACACCTGCAAATTTACCAGGAACATTTCAACACGTGCGATTTTGTTAAAGTGTAAAGTTCAATGATGCGTACAAAAATATTTGGAAACCGTTATTTGCGTTAATTTCAATTAGAATTCTACTAAAACAATTAGATTATTCGCTCTCGATTTCTATGAGGCGATAGTTGACTCTGCCTTTGGCCCCATCAACTATCACCTCATAGAAATCTCGAGCTCATAATCTAATTGTTAATTATGATTGACAAGGTCACGTGACACGCTCACTCAAAGGGCTTATTGCACAAAACAACTGGGTGACAAGCTGCACAAACCATTGCCTCGTGTAACAGCATGCATCTTTTAAACATGAAAGAAGCACTCCCTCTTCACCAAGAGAAAATTGCTCTCCACATAATCGGTAACCGATAAGACACCAAAAGGAGAAGAACATACGAATTGAAGCTAACTTTAATAATTTGAATTTCTGTAAAGCATTCTGTTGAAATATAAAACTAGATTTTAATATGTTACAATGTACAAATTAGAAGATCAACATTTCATCATATCCTCTTAATATTTTGTTAACAACAGTGTACTGTTTCTCGCATCATTGATCTACATTGTTCATTTCCTGGCAGAATTTAATTTTGGCAAATAAACTTCTATTCAATATAACGATCTGTGTAGATCGAATTGTTCATTTACAACCGTAAATCTAATGCCTGAAATATTTAAACTTTTAAAAAATTCATCTGCTTACATGCAAATCACAGATCTGAATCTGCAGTGGTAGATAGATTCTGTTGGTCATCGAGTCATCTCAAATTCGCGCTTTCACATTGACAAAAAGGTTTCCATTATTGTATACATGGGTATTCGCTAAGTATTCGTTTTGCATGAAGCTATGTTAACAAAGATCTGATATTCCATTGCATTTTATTGACTTTATTTTTACAAAATAAAATCTCTATAAAAAAAATTGGCGGTTCTTTTGCATAAGCCAGCATAACCTGATGCGGACATTAAAGAAATGTCGGGAGAATTTCAAACTACTTATGTAAGCCCGTAGAATCCTTCACAGTCGTCGTCGGGTCATCACGCAACGCTCCCTCCTTCCATGACTAGTAACCCGGGGGAGGGAACTTCCAAGAGAAAAAGTCGGGGATGTTCGTCTTCTCGCTTATAAGAGTGTAAATCACAGACTTTTAGTCTTTTAGGGTTGCACCCGAAGAAATAATGAAACCAACGCTGCCTGTCCGTTTCTGAAGTGGTATCTTTTGGGGGTCAAATAAAGCTCAAACCACACCCAAGGGGTTTAATTCGGACGAGCATCTCCGACCTTTTCACATGTGAGCTCTCCCCCGGTACCCTCCGGAACTAGTAAACCCTTGACTGCAACTCGGGTTTACATAAACTTCCCAAGCCTTCCGAACTTTCTCTAGAGTTTTCATCACGCTACATATTTATATTCCTATTCCTAATTAAAACCCAGAAACTGGCTGAAGTTTAGCATAATCCGTAGCGAAGGAACTCGCCGACTGCTCGGATGTGTACAGTTTCAACTGAATCTCTCGCTCTCTCGAATTTCTGTTCTTATTAAAGAAAGAAGGTAAACGTCCTTTACTTCCTGAGTGGAACAACAGGAGAAAAAGTTTGTCACGTTTGCTAAGCAACAACCGCCAAATACGCTCAACTTGGAAACACTTTACCACGGCTCATTTTTGACGTGAACTGGGAAGAACTATCGTCAGCGTTTCGAAAGTTCTTATTTTTCACTTCGTAGGTGAAACATGACGAACTTTCCAATCTAAACTACGAAAAATTAGCCGCCGTCGTTTACGTTCTCCAAAATACGCAGAACTTTCATTTCACGTTGTTGTTTTAAAGAGGACGGCAAAGAAATGTACAAAGATTTATAACAAACGTGTACAGTCACTGTTCTGCTCGTGAAGTCTTTTGTTTGATGGCGTTCTCGTTGCCGTTGCGGTCGTGGTTTGCTTAAGGTCCCTATTCTCAGGCCCCGTCTACACTGCGCTGGAGGTATTGGAAAACGCAGCTCCATTTCTGCGGTTAGGCCTACCGTCCACACTAATCCGTCACGAAAACGGAGCTTTTCGAAAACGCTCTTCAAACCGGAGGAATTTGAAAACGCCGGCTTTTCATTTTCGTATGGACAGAAAACATTTTGAAAACGGAGCTTTTCGAAAGCGATGGCATCGCGATAGTCATGTGATTTCCCTGACCGAGTTTTCCTCAAACACAAAACCAAATGACCGGTGATTGCTGTGTTTTCAAGTTCCTGCGGCGTAGTGTAGATGGGCTCCTACAATCACGATTTTGCGTGAGTGAGGTCCAACCTGATGTCAGAAAGGATCTCGGAATGTGAAGCGCGTGCAGACGTGGCCGTGTTTGGTCAACTTGTCAGGTAAGGAGAGAAAGCACAAGCTCCAGGAAAGGAAAAAGTTCCTCTCTCTATTCCTCGTGCTTATCTCACTTCCACGAACGGTTAGGTTTTCTTGTGCTTCAAGACGAGAAAAGGGCAGCAAGGAAAGGCCTTACTTCACCAACAGTTGCCTGTCTTGCACCCTTTGGAAAAGGTTCCTTAGCAACCGGAGCTTGGTCCCTCATAATAGCCAGCAGTTCATAGGTACTAAAACCTTTGGGCTTTATGTTGAGGGCCTCGACTAGCATCTCACAGGAAGCTCTTCCGCTCTGAAGTCCCTTTATCAACATGACGAAAAGCAAAGTTGAATTCTCACTGCTCTTTCCACAACAGGAAACAAAGTCAATGGCTTCCTTCCACATTTTGCTGCTTAGAAGGAGATGCAAAGCTTGAGTCTCTTGACCAATAGAGTAACAGAGTTGTGAGTGAACCAACATGGACTTAGTGTTTACATGTCTTGTACGCAAAACTGGAAGACACTCCAACACAGACTGGGTTAGATACTCCTACAGAAAAAAAATCAAAATGAAATCTTATGGCATTCCTTCAGTCAACTTTCCATTATCATTGGTCTTTGATGCTTGCAGAGAAATTAACACTTAAAAATTAGTTTGGAAGAAAGTTCTGACAAGTTTTTTGTAGTAATGTAAGATAGAGCGTCTCTTCAGGTCTAAAACAACTAATGTAATAATTTCATTACATCATATGAAATACGTGTACAAAAGACATGTATTTTCCTTTTCGTTAAAAGAAGCATAGCATTTTCTGAAAAAACGTCCACTGTTATCTGACAACCCGATCAGTTTTTTCCCTACAAAACACTGCCTATCAGTACGGTGGAACCCAGCCTCCCCTCATATTTCCCTGTTAATGCAGCCACCACGTTATTACCATCACTGAATTTGGCCCAAACACATTTCACGTGGAGGGAGGAGTACTAAAAAAGTTTTATGTGGGGAGGCTCTGCCTGGGGTCAATCCTTTGTCCTTTTACAACTTTAAACCATTTTTGACAAGAAAGGTAGCCCTTCTATATAACTACAGTAAAAACATGCAACTCTTCAGAACGTGACTGTAATTTCATTCGCTCCCTGTTTCACACACCTTTACTATTTTAACGGCTAGGTTTACTGCTTCTGTTGTTTGTTCTATTGTTTCCTCAGCCAATACTGAAAGTGTCTGAGGGGTGCTTGGGATCCCTTTCAATTTAACTTATAGTGCAATTACTTGAACCGGGCAACATAGAAGAAAACCAACCAATCAGAACTTAAACTGAGAACTATGGAGTGCTGTCTTTTTCATGAATTCAAGTAATGCTTCATTTGACATGAACATGTGAATATCATCAACTCCTCTGTGTTGTATACACTCTACAGATTCATACCTTGATGGAGAATTTCCAAAATTACAAATTTCGCTCGAAAAATCTAGCTTGAAAACTAATTTCATGACAACTAAATTGAAACCACTGAAAAGAGCACAAAAAGTGTAGGACTGTAACTAACCAATCAACAAGTGGCAAAGTTTCCTGGGAGGTTCACAACAGTTCACACTTTTGTTGGGTTTCCAATTTGTAGTAGAACTGTTGTTTGTATCCATCAATGTTATTGGTTTATTTACAAAAAAGATCACTATCCTTTGTTCTCAAGTAACATTCTGATTGGTCAACTCACTGTCTAAATGGTATCGACAGGCCCTTTTAAATTTATCAATTATCTTTACCAGACCTCAGTTCTCTCATCTGACTCTGCCAGCTGAATTGTATCCATTCCTCTCTCCACCATCTTCATGAGCCATTCTGATTTTGAATCGCAAAAGATTCGTAGGAGGATGTTCAAAAGGGCATTAAAAGGATCTTTGAGAGCTATTCTACTCCTCTTCCACTGGCCATTTCTCCACTCAAGTCTGAAAGACATGTCAATAAAACCATATAATAATCGTAATTCCGTTGCAACCCTACAATATTACATTATCCTCCTCATTAAATCCTTATTAAATGCTTGGTGATAGATATAACAAGACGTTATTGAGTAGATGGTAATTGTTGGTCTGTTATCAGCTATCTGCTCGTTAATGCCTTGCAAGGTTACCACAAAAGTCAGATGCCTGTCCTAATGGTGGACATCTCTCTAAGATTAGCATTCATGGCTAATCCCAAGTTTCACTAATTTCATTTCAAAATAACCCCACAGGGTACAAAGCACCCACCTCCCCAACCACCATAAAAAAATTCACCAAAAGTTGGACTGAAGAAAGAGGAAGGTTGGGTTGGGGGAGGGGGTTGAGTGTAACCTTACTTGGCCACAAAACGTGTGTCTGCTTTCAGATGGAAAGTCTCTAGAAGATCAAAATAATGCAGTTTGTTGCCAAGTGACTTGAGGCATTCCAGAGCAATATACTTTCCTTTTAAAGGATGTTGCCTGACAGTAAACAAGATTGTTGAGCAGACGTACCTGTAAATTGTTCTCCATCTCTGCTCCAATTGATGTCCCTGTGAGTCATCCTGCTTAGAATCAATCTTTAAATACTCTGCTACACATTCTAGAACCTTGTGGGGCTGTTGATGACTTAATGTGCTCAGCCTCTCCAGTGATGTCATGTCCAGTGGGCCACTGTTGAATGCCTCCAGCAAAGCAGGAACTTCTTGGCTGACAGAGTTTGTTGGAAGTGAGGGTGACTGCGTCATTCCTTTGAAACCAGAATCTATTGCAGACTTACACTGCTTGCCCAGCAAAACAAATTCACTCAAGTATGGATGCAAAAGCTCATTTAAAAATGTCTTGTGAGGTTTGTGTATGCTTTCACCCACATATTGTTCAAGCCTTTGAAGGATGAATTCTCTGTGCATTGGATGTTCCCAGAGTAAAGCAAGAGCTATCGCTGGGTCCTGAGCATGTTCGCTTACTAAGAGATCAAGAAAGTATCTTGGAATCTCTGAATCTTTCAGAGCACAATCTGACAAGAGTGTTGAACAAACAACTGAGTCCAGTGCAAGCTTGGCTGCCCTGTGATTCAAATTCCACTTCATCAAGTGACTTGCTGCCAAAAGTGGGCCAGTAAATAGCCTTTCATCAGTGTTCATAGATTGTTCAGTAGTGCTTCTGGAAGAAAACATTTCTTGCTCTTGTACAAGTTCAGGTATAACAAACTTCTCAGATGAGTTGTCAAATTCAGTTCTCAAGGATGGGTCATCGGCTATAAAACAATTCTTGTGCGAAGCCCTGGTTTTGGAACTGGATTCATTTAGCCTTCCTTGAATCACTGAAGAATTGGTTTCTCCAGTTACAATGTTTGCCAAAGAAATGGAAGATCTAATGCACTCGGAAATTTCAAGAACTGATCCAGATTGGAGCTTCCAAATTCCACTGATTGACCAAAATCCAATGGAATTAGCCAAATGAAAACTCTTCCATATGTGAACATTTTGACCTTGCAAGTCTTCAAGCTTACAGATTTTAGCTCCACTGTGAATGTCATGAAGCACAATAACACCTGAGTCCCACACCAGTCCAACAATAAGATCAAATGTAAAGAAGAATGAAATTTTGTCATTGGTAAATGAAGAATCCAGCAGAAGTTTCACAAGGGGTGTTAGAGCAGGATCTCTGTCGTCAAGTTTGAAATATGACAATTCTAAATCACTGTTGAGTACAAGAAGTTCATTAGTTGTAGGGTGAGATGTGATAGCAATGACATGGTGCCTGCCACTATTTGCTCCTGACGTCCATGGACAAACTAACTCTGCAACTACAGCTCTGAAGTCAAATGTGTCTACATCTCCAATTAAACCATAATTCCATATATAAATCTGTAACAAAAAGGAAAATATGATGATAATAATAATAATAATAAT
>Ga0126339_10001642_pt1 | contig 15419 bp, 6 predicted proteins | sample OrbTmetagenome_2_FD_92532 | JGI IMG/M metagenome (GOLD analysis project Ga0126339, IMG submission 92532) | Coral microbial communities from Petempiche,Puerto Morelos, Mexico - Orbicella T R C metagenome | ecosystem: Host-associated > Invertebrates > Cnidaria > Coral | place: Petempiche,Puerto... | reverse complement strand
ATACAAAAATGTTCGCCATTTTCTTTTATTTTCTTCTCAATCATTTATGGAAGTGCCAAAAAGCCTGATGACAAGAAAAGAAGTAAAGAGGACGAGCAAATTTCGGCAGGTTTAAGTTAAGCTCATCGCCGTTCGCAGGCAAAATGTCAGCAAACCAGTTACATTAAACGAATTAAAGTTTTCTTCTTTGCCATATCATAAACATCTTATTAACCGAGCTAAGTCGGTCTGTATAGGAGAATCTTGACCTCGGTCGTGTTTACAGACCTCACTGCGTTCGCTCTGTACTCACGACCTCGGTCAAGATTCTCCCATACAGACCTCCTGCTCGGTTAATGAGAGCTAAATAATAATAAAATCATTTCTGCATATTTGCTCTCAAAATCCCCCGCCATATTGGCATATATATATACTTCATAGTTGGGACAAGCTGAAGTTTCCGAGAAATGTATTCTGTCCAGTGTTTGCCCCCTGGCAGACCGCAGGGCTAATTTGCATTCCAACTTGTAGGGGAATATTTGTTAACAATATTTGCCTCATTGGCGTAAGTGATTCAGTTTCTTATCAAGTTACAAACATATTAGTTTTGAATGTTAAAAGTGCATAGTGTGATTAACTGTCACAAGTAATGTGAGCCGGATTTATTGAATACTTCCTGTGAGAAGCGGGTTTCAAAATTTTACAAAGAATGTAACAGCTCATTAGCGCTTTTGCCACCCAGAAATTTTGCAGTTTCTGAAAGCCAATTGTTCCTTGAGTATTACACCCAAAGAGCCAAGCATTTTAACAATTACTAAGTTTCACAAGGTCTTTAAATGTTTGGAGTCAAACCTATCTAGTTAGATGCCTTCTCTGCCCAAAGTCGTTTGCTTGAAAATGTAATCAATGACGTCAGCTACGGTCGTTCTGTAATCTTCCAGTGCGTACCTTTAATCAGAGTTGCTTTCACCTTGATGTAACGTCCTTTGTTATTAGTGAGAGCACTGAATGTCGGATTAGAGGCTTGAGGGAGACTGGAACCGGGTATAACGCTTATCTGTTTTAAAACGTCATCTATGATGATTCACGATCACTTTTGGCGGAGATAATTTCCGCAGCAATTTTTTAAGTAAAATATTAAGAAAAATACTCGTTTATTAAGATTTTGAAGCAACAACATTTAATGAGGGAGATGAGATGGCTGAAATAAATGTAAATGTAGTCCGTATTTTATTGCGAAACATCATATCATTTGCCCGACAAATAAACAAAAATCAACGCGTTTTCGAAAAAAGCGATGTTATAAGCACCCACGATAGTGTGTTATTGTATTTTGCAGACTTATGTAACAGATGATAGACGACAATGAAAATACTCCATCGAAATATTTTTGCTTTTAACCTAAATTGTCAAAACGAAAGAAGTAATGGCATCCGATTCCAACGAAATGACCGAGGCACACTTTCGCATAAGATACCAATCTGATACGTGGCGAACAAATTGTGCGTCAAAACAAAAAGTGGTCCTCGTTGAAAGGCGAAATTGCGGCAGTATATGCTGGTTTGCTTATCTTCGGAAACAATTTATTATAAATTAAAACCGAAAGGAGAATAAAGCCATTAATGCCCCGCTCCAATAGACGTGTAAATTGACGCTTTCACGTTGAAGCTCATTCGACAGTCGTTGCTTCCCACGCGTTAAGAAAGAAATCCTTTTTTTCGTTTGTAATTTCGTCTAGAAACCGCACGAAACCGATATAAAAATAATTTTCAGTTAAGTACTTTATATATGACATTTTTACGAAGCATAACACGTTTTCCCACTGGAAATCATTTTGCCGCGCACGATTCTATAGCTAGAAAGGGGAACCGAAACGTTTGCGGATCGTGCGAAGATAGATAAGACAAGAAAATTAAACTAAATTACGATGATAAATATGTTACGTAAGTCTTACGGGTAAAAAGGTAAATGAAATCAAAAAGATTAAATTCAAAAACAGTGCGTCGTTAGATTCCCAGTCGACGCAATTTATTTCGTTAGTTTTCAACATTTTTAATCCAGTTAAGCCCTCTGGTAGAGCAGATTTTGTATATGGAATAACACTCAAACTTTTCCATAAATTTGCATACGACGGAGAGAAGCCGACGAAAGCCCTGTTTTGAAAGGGTTTTTGGCGTGAATGCCGATTTCAATGACGATTTTGAATCTTTAAATACACACATGGAGGTTCACGGATGTGTGATTCGGAAATTTTAACCTGATTTGAAATCTGATTTCGGGTCTTTTTGTCCACTTTAATCGAATCTATGTTCGTCAACTCGTTTTCGTTCAAACTTTGCCCTGAAAAATGAACGATTATGTTGTATGTGCCCTACGATATACTATAATCTAGCTGGCTTGAAAATAATTTAAGTATTTTTAAATTTTTGACCAGTAATCACGACTATTGTACGTAACCGAAATATGAATTCCTTACCTAATAAAATTTCATAAAATATTAACGAAATTTGGTTTAAAAATGAACTAAAGAGTTTGTTGTAATTTCCGTTCAATTTTGGAAACCATTTGCGCAATGAATATGTCTTTTTATTTTCGAATGGAGTTTCGTGCGAGTCATAAAATTCTCCATCCAGCAGCCGATAATAACCTTTTGTCAATGCGCTTATTTATTCAAAGTAAAACATCAATAGAATTTAGTAATTGCATGCTAATGACAACTCTTATCTACCTTAGCTTGATGAGGCATCGGGCATAATTTATTCTAAGTATTTATCAATTTGGCATAAAAGCAGGTCGGATTAAGACCTTGCAGTACTTGTGTATCACACCTGAGGTGGTCGGAATATTACACCAGGCAGCTTTTTCGCAGAAAAAAACTTCAAGGATACAGCTGGCAATAAGGTATGTTTTCGATTTTTAAGTTACTGGACTGATATCTACAGTATCCAAAATTTAGGGCATACATTTTTCGGTCACGATTAGTCCGAGAAGTGGAACTCTACTCCAAAGAGCGCACATGTTATTTCAAGTCGTCCGAGACTTATCCGTGCTATTTTCGTTTCGTGCGCAAGGACCAATTTGAAGCCGTGTCTTCACGTTTGAGTGGTCCTTATTTTTCACAACGAAATATAGTGCTTCTTCAATGTTAGGCGAAAGCTGAAAGAAAGACTCGGAGAAATAGATAAATAAATAAGTAAGTTCTTTAACTGATTTGCCTTGATCAGCGAGCTAAATGGGAAACAAATAGTGGAATTGCTAGAAGATAATGAACCGGCCGTGATTCTTTTCCTCTCCATATGTCGCCTCAACAGATCTTCTCATTGACGAAGGCAATGTATTTTTCGCTGTCACTTCTAATTAAGGGAAAATGTGCTCACTTACGAAGCTTGCTGTGGTCAGATTAGCCGTATGATAACTTTGATAAGTTTAAGACTTCTCGCACGATGTATCAAGTAACCCCTACCGAAATTCAGGAAATGAGAAATTTCAAAAAAATTAAAACTAGGTTGGCTTTGTTTTGTACTTGTTGACAAAACGCTTCGGGCTATTCAATTTCGCTTCTATTTTCACCCTAAACAAGACTGGCGAAAGTACTAATTTATTCATAACTGACTGAAAGTTTGAAGTGTGTTTCGCGAGAGCATGTCATTGTTATTGTTTATTGCACTCCAAGGCGAAAAAACTTGGAATATTACATCGCATGGTGAATTCAAAACTCATATTTTCTGAGAAATTGATTTTCTATATTGTGATTTTACAAGGCGAAAATTCACCGAGTTATGTTTTCATTTCCGTCGTAATCGAGTCATAATCATGTGCGAGACCCATTCAGCCCTTCATCAAGAAATTTAAAGTTTTGAAATAGACCTTTTTCACCTCCTTTCATGAATATTAGAATATGACTTGCGGGATACGCTCATTGCAGCAATATGAAAATCTCTCTTTGCTTTTCTGTTACAAAATTACCGGAAAATCAGATCTATTGGGGTTTTCATTTAAGACAGGCTCTGTTGATAAATTATATTCTGGCATATGGAGATTTTTATTTATAATTTAATCTTAATCTTCGGATAAAAGTTGGAAGTACGTATTGAAGATCATTCTCTCGGCCTACTTGGTTATTGACCTAGGTAAATAACATGATCCACCAAAATACTGATAAAAGCACAGCGAAAAAAAAAAACTGTTATCAGTGATATTCTAGACGCCATACATTTAGTGTAGACCTCCAAAAAGTCGATAACGTGTTTTGCGGATTAAGGAGTATTTAGAGTCTGCACGGAATAAACTTAATCAAAGCATAAAACCTTCCGAGACTACAGAAGTGTTCGCTTTGGTTTATTTTACAAGATACGTAGAAGAGACAATATCAATGTGTTTTTTTATTTATTTATAGAGGTATGGGATAATAAATCGCAAGGCAAGGAAAGCGGACAAAAGTTCCCTTGACAAGTTGAAAACATCTTTCAAGTCAATTTACGTAATCTTTTATGTTTTGATAAAATGCCAAGCCTGTTAAATGCAGATAATTTTAAGCATTCATTAAGCTGAATTTGTTATCCACCGACTTCCGAAATGTAAAGACAACTGCGATTCATTAGCAAATTCAGATGTAATTTTAACAATTCTTCTATCAAAAAACATTACTTTATACTTCTCTTGTCTTAATTCTCTCATTATTTGCACAATTGCGTGCGCCCAAGAGGGCTAAAGAAAATGCGGATTTTATAAACCCACCCAAGCTCCTCCCATCGCCGCAAACCACCTGATCCCGCTAAATGCATTTAGTGAACGGATGCCAGGCATTGTCTTTCAGTTTCATCTCGCACTTGGGTAATTCGGACATAGAGATCGATAAAGCTGAACGGTAGGTAAAACGGTTTTGAAGTCTGATATGAGGTGAATGCCAGTGATTGTATAAAACACATCCACTTGAATATTCAGGGTCATTTTTCATGTAAGAAATATGCTAAGTCGTTAAGCCTGGAAACGGTGTATTACCTCCCATGTACATTATCAGACATAGATAGATTTTCAGATTCATAGGCTTCTTCAATCCGAGACAACGAAAGATTGAATTGCAATAGAAAAGAAAGATTGATAGCAGTCTTTAACAGAATTCTAAGATGATTTTAAAGCTCAAAGTCTAAGACTGAAAGTGAGGGAATATGGCAACCATGAACGACATCATGGTTAAAAATTTGTTAAAACGAGCTTTCGACTACCAGTCTGTAGTCTTTAAATAGAAATGCTTGTGTGCGAGTTAAAAAATGCTAATGTGAGGTTCAAAATAAAATTGAATATTGTCTTGGTAATTGTTTCGCATTATTGTCAGCATGGTTCGTAACTGCTGTGTGCCAGGATTCCAAAGTTTTTCTAACACGGAAATTTCCCTTGTCAATCACGCGTGCATTGTCAAAGTCGATGGAATGGTCGTTCAACTAGGCATGTGAAGCAATGTTGGAACCTTTTTTAAAGGTTTTTGTGTTTCTAATATTTTCTTTCTTCCAACATTGCACACAAGCACACAAGCATTTCTATTGTTTCTTATTATAATTTTGTTTTTTCACACTTTTCTCAGTATATAATTTAACGTTCGCGCTTTCTATCTATTACTCGTTAAAGACTACAGACTGGTAGTCGACAGCTCGTTTTAACAAATTTTTAACCAGAGATCGTTTTTCTATTTTTCCAAACATTATTTTTGTTACTGTCAAAAATATAGAAGCACAAGCAAGTGGCAAATTTATGTGAATTGTTGCTGTTGTTGTTTTTTTTTTAAAAAAGGAAACAAACTTATTTCGTGAACAGAAATTTTCTATTTTCTAAAGGTCTCTCGAAATTTGCGACTCTATAGCGATCCCACCTAAAGCGCACCGCCCTACGCCCTAATACACTAAAGCTTTTAATTCGGTAAAGTGGAAAAGAAAAAACCTCTTAAAACGTTTCATGAAAACGAAATCCAATTTTCAATTGGCGGCAAGATAAAATAGAAACTCATAGCTCAGTCTTATCCAGACAAAAAAGAACTTTATTAAAAAGATATAAACGTATTTTCTCTCCGTTCTCTCAATCATTGCACCTTGATTCGCATACTTTGGTTTCGTACTGCGACCTTAATTTGTATCCAGGTTTCCCTCTACTTCCCTGGCCATGAAAAATAAGTACTTATTGATTATCCTTGTTACTAAACAAGATTTTCTCGAAATAAAATGACCCCTAGAAGAAAAATCACTTATCTTTTTATTAACACAAACCTGCTAAGAGATCTCATGAAATTATTCATGCGAGAATATCGATGACGCATTTGACTGGAGAGCACTTTATTGGTTTGGTGTTACTCTGATATTATATGTGACAAGGTGTGAATTCTCTCACAAGTTAACAGACCTGAATTTCCTTGATTCACACCAATGGCGACGTGAAGCATTACGACTTCCAGATTTGCTTACTTTTGCTGATTTACTTAAACACAGTCGTTACGTGTAAAAGATAGAACGTCTTTCTCTAGAGTCAGTGGCGTTGGATAATGTTGGTTCTTTTGAAAAACATTTGACCTGAATTTATCAATCGTAAAACAAGATGGAGTACGAAATTGAAAGAACGTGAAGGAATCAGTAAAACTGCGGCTTTTGAAGACCACCTACGTGAGTAAAGAGTAAAAGAGTAAAATTTTGACACAGTTTGAAAGTTTGAAGTATTAAGACGAGTTTTATGAAAAAGTAGAGAAACAAACAAATCAACCAAACAAATGAGTGAAACAGTAATTTAGTAAGTACGCAAATAAATGAATGAAATAAACAGACAAAAAATTAAAACTATATCGTCTAGCAACGATGTTGAAAGGTCCGCTACACCTCTCGTTTAAAACATGACTCTCGTAAGGCAGTGTGGTTTGTAGTTTTAATGGCATTTCCCAACAACACAGAGATCCCGCAAAAATACGATACCTCACAGTGAAAGATGTTATAACCGATATCCTCCCAAAATTATAATGTAATACGCTTTAACCGCTTTCGTCTAAAAACCCACTGAACGATAATTAAAGTAAATTGTAATCGAAATTTATCTAGGACACTTCTTTTCACTATTACTTTCCCGTAGCCGACTGGTTTTAATTTAGATTTTAAAGTGTAGACACTGTAGAAATTCTCAAGGGAGATAAACTTTGTTTCTCGTTCTTCCTCATTCCCTTTATCTGTCTCCACCCTATAAGGACTTCTTCAAATTTGACAAACAGTAGATCAATTGCAATTTTCATTTCAAATTCGCTTTCTTAGCAAACTGAAAACAAGCAGTCGACCACAAGGAACAATCATTTATGATGTTACAGCTTTCAACACTTCAATGTTGTGTGTTATTAGTTTTTTAACTGCGTTATTTTGAGTCTTATATGACCTATTGGAATCCAAAAAAATAATCTCCCTAGAGAAAATATGTCACCACGGCAAATTATCACTAATCAACAACCTGAAATCATCGAACAAAAATTCGTGCTAGAATGTCTTACTTCTTAGTAGAAAAATGTCTCCATTACTAACAATTTGTTAGTTTTGATGATGTATAATTGACCTGATCGACGCATGTGTCTTTTTTCTTTATTAACCGAAGAGGCATAGCGGTAATTGGGTCGTGGGAGTATCTTTAAGAATCTTTTAGAGTTTTAATCAAAACAAGAGCATTCCTAATACAGAGTAAAACAATCCTTTTAGAGTATCGGATAATCCACTAACCAATTTTCCAGCTGTATTGACTTAAGATTTTAACACAGGAAAACTATATCAATTAACTTGGAAAGTAATGAAAAAGTGTGTTTATGAAGGCATACTCATGTAAAATCCAATTGAAAGAACCAGACAACAACCTTAATTTCCGTGATCTGGGATTACCATCAGAATAGGTAAAATATGGCAATGTAAACTATTCTATTGCGTTTGTTATCTACACAAGTTATTTGCCCGTCATAACTGAAAACAGCTTTTCTTTTTTTCGAGATTTTTTACAGGTAGTCTGAATTTTATTTGTTTACTGAGGTCTGTTGAATTAAGCCCGTTTGAGATTTAACATTTTCTTCAGTATAAATGGAGAAAAGATAAATCTTTCATGTCATCATGACTTGAAATCAACTGAAAAAAAGCGCGTGCCTAAAGTAAGTACAACTTTTTTTTGGTTTAAAACTGAGTAGCTACTCTCAAAGTTGGTTGTTTGAGTCGAGCATTTAAAAACACAAACACTGGGGTATGGATTCGCTTTCCCCAAGTTCTTTTGAAATGAAGGTTTTAGAACTAAAAACTTGCAAACTACTAGCAATTGTTATCGTTGAGTCGACGAAGGAAATGAAGCGAGAATGAACGAGATACCAAACTTCACGTCCAAGACTTGACATTGGAAGACATTATATTTCTGTAATACCTAGACCCATAAGCAATCTTTTGGGACGGGGAGGTATCATGCAACTATTTTCAAAGGGGCAATTTTTTGGCTACTGGAATTCTGAGGAGTTCGGGGTCAGGTGGGGAGAGAAGGATGTTGGTAATGATTGCGAGAGAAATGCAATAGCTGATGATTAGAAGATTACGTTGGTCCGACATGAAATGGTGTATATAAATTCCGCAGCACTGAGATTTTAGACAATTTAAGTGAAATATTTCTGGAGAAAAATCGCAGCTGAATACGCAAAACTATGCGGAGGGTTTTATGAAACAGGTCTTGTGATAACACAGGGTTTTGTTATGCCTAGTCACTGTTTTGCCGAACTGTTGCCAAAAATCTGTATAATCCGTGAAGATGGTCGTCAAAGAAGGAAAAATGCTCGAATATCTGAAAAAGTGTCTTATATTGAGCCGGAAACGAAACCAATCGAAGGAACTTAGTGGTGTTATTCGACCCATTACGTATACTTGCGTGAAAAGAAATAAAGAGGACGGTCTAAAGGAAAATACTAACGATTAAATGTGATAAAAAAGGTAAAACGTGACTTGCTAAACAAAAAGCAGTAAAAGAGGAAGATCCACAATCTCTAGGGGCTTCATGAAAAAACTTCAGCATTCCTTCAACCTCTGTGGACGAAAGGTGTTGAAACGAGTTGAAACGTGTGAGCACGTAAGATTCTGTTAAAGTTCCAGAAAAAAATGTCGTCAAAAAATGTCTTATAATCTGGATAGAGAGAAAAAAAAATGTCATGAGAGGGTATTTCATCGGAAAAGGGTATTATATGTAATGTTATATCAGAGTTCACTGCTTGCCAGTGCCCTTTTAGCATGCGATGTAAAGCGTTGAAATCTTGCAATACATTTTCGTCATCTTTCGAGACTTTTCTTGTTGATAGATTGGTCACAATAGGTCAGAATGTGAGAACATGTTCGTGATAACTTGTTTCCACAAATTAAATGACAATAGCAGTCTTGGCACGTTCCAGTCGTCAACTTAGGGAAATCTCAATGTAAGTACATGCTAACTAACATTTTTGCGTGTGGTTGAGGAGATACATAAGCTATAGTTCACGCAGAGGGTTTATATAATATCACAATCAAATAGTACGGGGAAAATTAAGATAAAATCACAATCAAATGTTACGGGAAAAAGAAACCGATTTGGTAAGATAAGACCGACGACTAGAAACATTTCTGCGTAAAATTCTTCAACATTCGCTGTTATTTTAAAACTCTTGGGTTGGGTCATTTTTAGAGTAAATGTTTCGGACGAGGTCGATAGTTTAACTTTGGGAATGTTTATTCTACTATTTCCTTTGTAAAATTTCAGTCGTCGTTCTTCAGTCCTAGGGGCTTTGGCGAAATGGCTGCTATCAACCTACTACACTTAATATTTACGAGTGGGGTTTCGGTTTGGTGAATATACTTAGCAGTAGAATTTGAGAGACATTTTGGTGGTAGGATAAAGTTGATTTTGGCGGTATCTCGAAACCTTATCAATTTGAAGTATTTTAAGAAGGACTTTTTAGCTATTTTGGTGTAAGTTAAAACAGATTTTTTTGTCGTTTCTTCGTATCTCCGTTTATCAGGAAGTTTGAATTCCGTTATAGGGACGCCAGCAAGTTTGCAATTAGCACAATGATTCTTGTTGATTGTGTTGTCACTCGACATCGGACCGATATGAATCGAAGATAAACGAGCACCAATTGTTGGCATCAATTGTTGGAGAATAAGTGGACTCGGGGTTGGCAAACAACAATTCCAAGTACAGTTTGTAAAGGAAATAAGTCGGCAAAATGTTATTTCAGATTAGGCTAGGGAAGAAAATGTCATCTGCCATTGTAACGCTTGGAAAGTAGACGTCATGCCAAAGAAAAAGGGTTATTAAGAAGATATGATTGACCATCGCAGTTATGCACACAACTTAGGCAGTTGTGAAATTAAAGCCTAAAAAGAGTTATTAACCAACAAAGATTAATCAATAATCCGATTACCACGATTTGACAGTTTTTATATCGTTTCGGAATTATTTTACATGTGTCGACTATGTATAAAAAGACCTGATGTCTTGTTCTTCTCGATAAGAGATTAGTAAATCTATTGCTACTGAAACCCGCGCTATGATATGGACTTAATTTTAGCGTAGGGCTATTTTTGATTCAGATTTAACACAGCCTTTTCTCAATGCCTAACACCTTTGTTTTTTAGGTCGGGAAATGACTGAAGTAATTAATTGCTTGTGGGATCCCCGTCTAGGATTGCACCAAAAACATATTTTTTGGGTTGTAATTTTTCGCTGCTTAAACAGATAATTGTTCTAAGTTGTTATCAGAGGGCTGAAAAGTATTATTCCGTCGGAAACTTTTTCGGAGGGTATTAAAGATAATCGTACAGCTTTCAACTCCGGGATCAATGTGGCGAACAACTTTGCTACATGAGGAGATGAGGGTATCACCTAAACCCAATGCATCCAGTGCTGATTGTCTCACTGTTCTGGGTTTGCTAAAATTGAAGCATTTTCTTCCTTTGCAAGGCAGGGTATGCAGAAAATGCAGTGATTCCTGAATTGCTGTTGTTGTTGTTGCTGCGGTCAAAATTGATTTTTTTCCCCCCCGCTACTTTCAACATCTTGTCCAAAAATAGCCTTTGGTGGTACCGTGGGCGCTTTAGTGACGCCACTGACGTTATTGAATGCGTGAAACTACTGACCGTAGAATTGACCTCAGAGGGAAACACGTCGGGAATTTTACAACGACAAAATGGCCGAGAGGTGGCCAAGAGCCACGGCTGTTTGCTGTGAAAAACTGATGAGAAGTAAATCCAATGTGGTGCTGTTTATTACATTGTACAAGTCGATGGATAAATGCCGCTAGGGGGTACCTCCTCTAATTGACTACACGGGGAGGCTGCACCCGGGTACCTTTTTCAGGCTGGAGGTGTGGTAAAAGAGAAGGGATAAGCGCTTTCACAAGAGGAAGGGAAAACTGTTATTTAAGACCTTACCAAATGTCCAACAGACGCACTCAACAGCTGATTCATCAAGGGTTCAACCGATGCAATAGTATAGAAAAGGGACATAGTGTGACTTCTTTAGTTATGAGAAATTAGTACCTCTTTGTATTGAAGGTACACGAAAGGGTTACCTTTCATACTAAGATGGTACACGAACAGTAAAGGATTAGATCTTTTGGGCCTCAGGTCGGAGACTCCCCTTACGTAACGTGGCTGAGTTGTCCCAGGAATAACACTCTAGTATGCGACCATTCAGAAGATTGCTAACGAGTCACTTTACTTTCACATGGTATGGTTTTCATGCTGTACAAGTTGCTTCCAAGCTTACTTTTGAGTAAGTGGAAGAAACCCAAGAATGCGATCATTCATCATTGTTCATCTGGTGCTCATTGCTTTTTTTGTAAATTCTGTGCAATGAAGTTTGGGAGCATTTCAATTTCGAAGTTGAAGAGTCTTGGTCTAAGTCCTAGTATGCGTCAAGGAAGTCTGGAACCAAAAACGAAAATATCAGAATAGACCAATTTCGATATATTAAAATTCAGCCTAAAACATTACGTCTAAGCACGAGGCTCCGGGGAATAACTACAGAATTTGTGGGGCTTATTCCCCGGAGCCTCGCGCTGAGGTCTATTGTTTTAGGCTGAATTTTAATATATCGAAATTGGGCTATTGGATGCGTTCTCATACATGTGGCATGACTTAATGTTAATTTGCGTGTGCCAGTACGGTAGTTTTGGAACGCCCAAGAACTCGCTCGTTCAAAGGTAAGTTCGTAGGCAAGGCGGACAACAGCTTGCATAATTATTAAAATCATATTGACGGAGCCTAAACTTAGCCGTGATTGTGTCATATCAATCGGAAGCACGCTTCAGTTTAGCTGATTGAAATGATATCATGTCGAGTTCCAAGAGACTGGGGTAGACACTTGTATTTTGATTACTGAAAAGTAATTTATTACTTAGTAATAGACGACTTTGTTATTACTTAGTATGAGATTTAAATTGCGGGGCGTCACAGATCAGGCCGGATGCGATTGATCACGAACACGTTGCCTCGTAACTTTTTTTATGGGTTGGGGAACTCTTGGTGCATTCTCAGTGAGTAGAGTGTGGTTGACTATTCTACCAAAAATAGGTACTTAAAATGCACACGTGTCTGCAACAGTATTCAGAAATTGCAGAATGATAGACGACATTCTTTTACTTTCACTCAAACATCCCGTAGGAAAAAAGCCTATGAATGGATAAACCTGGTAAACCTCACCACATTAGGGTGATTTGTAAGCCAGTGGCTCATTGGACTAGTGCTAGCTCTAATGGCGGCCCTCGTTCAATTCTATATACTTTCGCATTCCCTCAAGATAATTGGACATGGTGGCCCTGGTGTGGTTCGTTGTTATGTACGTGATACGATTGATTTTATGTCCCACACGATTGCTCCCGGAATTTGGACCAATTATTGATCATACAGTCACTTGATGGCATAGTGTAGCTCCATGTGTAGCCAAATCGCATTCAGTACCGTCTACATTTAACTGAGTGAAGCGAATTATGCTTTTCTGCTTTTTTTAAGAAGTCTGAGGTACTTTTATCACAAGCTCGCCAAATAATGGAATAGTCTTGGAATAGTCTAAAATCGTTACAGCTGTTTTATAGCACAATTGCTTTAAGAGGAGATGCAATTTTCACGACAGGCAGCAATGAAAGTGAGGTGCTTTCTCGACGTGAAGTAGTACTCAGAAATAACGCAAACGCGGCCGATTTTACTACGGAGTTAGACCAAATGAACGTTTCTAGTGGCTTTTGCAAAAGCTTAGATCTTCCGTGACATAGATAAGGCCATTTTTACACAACCATGATTTACTCGTCGAGTCCATTATTTTGTAGCTGAAATGTATTTCAGCGTGGTTATGTAAGCGACGATCGCCTGCTTTCAGTGGATGTGTTTTTAGTGCGGTCAGTCCAAAAACCGATCTCCCAGGGACATTCAATGACTTAATCAATTGATCTTGGTTAGTAATCTGTTAAACCAGAAGAAAAACACCGCACTTTATTTGTTTTGTTTGATGCAATAGGTGCCCCGCTTAGACATATGGACGTAGGATCCGTTTAATTAAACTGTGGTTTCAAATCAGGTTCGTGGTAAACTCAGTCAGACTCCATAGCTGGCTTTGACGAAAAACGAGGTTTGTTCAAACGTTTTTCTTTTATTTTCAGTGTTGAATTTTAAGTTCAAAATTCTGTACCCTTAGATTAGAATTATCAAAAGTATTGATAAAATCATTTTTCAATTCATGACAGTACAGATCTTCTAAGTCAGCGATCTGCTGCAGGGCCCACAAGCTCTCTCACATGAACAGAGCAAAACTTTATTAAATCTGCTCTCTTCCAAATACATGTGAAACGATTGTTTAAGAAATTTCTAGTCAAGCTACGTGTGACTAATTTGGGGAAACAGGCAGCTCTACAGGGTACACTATCTTCTGCTGTGAAAAGTTCATTAAGAAACTAGGAGATCAATTTTCATGGGACCTGACAAACCAAGGCTGCACATCATAAGTTTTTTCATGCGTTCTTCAACTCTTGGCATTTTAAACTATTTGCGCTGAATACTGATATAAATTCAAATGAGTTAGGATGGTAAGGGCGTTGGTTCGATGTTCTCGAATTATCGCGAGAAATTTATTCTTCTGCTGTAAATGGAATCTTTGCCAAAAGACGTTCCTACGCAAACAAGAGGTAAAATAACTCAAAAAAGAAAAAATTTACTTATAAAAGTTATTCACAAAGCATTATTGATTTGAAATTTTCTACTGACACAAACGCACAAAGAAATGTTAGTAAAATACTTCCTACATTTAATTTGTTGTTTAAACTTACCGTTTCGTGCAGGAGACACTTTCCATTTGTAGCAAACATGCAGTTAATTAAACTACGGCTAACGCTGAGGCATGGCTGGTAGCACATTTTCCCTCTTTTGTGTCTCAAATTAGAAAGTATGTTGCGTAAATATATTGTTACTTACAAGACAAATAAGCTTTGTGTTAGCTTGTGATCTAATTCTAATAAAGAGGTGCAATAAAATTCACTGTCGACTCCTAAGATTAAATTTGGCAGCAACAAAAGATTGCAATTTGGCGGAAATAACAATTTTTGATAATTTTCTAGTGCGTTATTTAAAAAAAGGCATGGTTGAAATTTGTCCTTTTTTATTGCAGGTGCCATTTGTAGTTTCAATAACAACAACACAACTAATGGGTTCTCGATAATATTCAGAAAGTCCATTGAAATATGTTCGCCTGAAGCTGACAATATTTCGATCCAGATATAAACGGAAACCGGGAAGAAATTTATTAAAATGGCTGACGATGTTTCATTGTTACCTTTTTCATATTAAAAAGACATTTTCTTGGTATCTTTAGTCGTTATGATAAACGACAAGGCGGCCGCTTCTTGTTTACAGAGCAAAGCCGAAAGTTGGGGGGGTTTGATATTGTTTTGTTAGGAAGTAATTTTCCAAGCCGAGGCAAAATCTTCATTTTGTATGCAAATTTTGTAAACGTGGAATTTCAATGAGCTCTATACGTTGTCGGAAATGTGCGTGGTGATTGCTTGAAAAAAATTCTTAAAACATATAAATTGAGGATTCATTGTCACGGTCTTCATAAACACGGATTAGTGGGCACTAGCAAGAGACTTCACCTTAAGGGCTCACCAGTTATTATGTGCTGTTAAGAGGGATTGAAACTGGTTTGCTGTAGAGATAGAAGAAGATTTAATTTATTATCCTTAACTTTTGTTACCAACAGGCTTTTTGCATAGAGCAACGAGAAGTCGAAGCTCCAACTGGACTGTGTTGTAAAGAAAAACGGACTTCGGGTGCTCGCATTCTTTCAACACTCACCTACACTCTTCAGTGAATAAACGCTTTCTTCAACTCAACGTACGAGTGCCTCTGCGAGAGCAATCTATTCGGATGAGGCCGCTGTTACTTTAT
>Ga0126339_10001641_pt1 | contig 15419 bp, 14 predicted proteins | sample OrbTmetagenome_2_FD_92532 | JGI IMG/M metagenome (GOLD analysis project Ga0126339, IMG submission 92532) | Coral microbial communities from Petempiche,Puerto Morelos, Mexico - Orbicella T R C metagenome | ecosystem: Host-associated > Invertebrates > Cnidaria > Coral | place: Petempiche,Puerto... | reverse complement strand
TTTCAAGTCATTGATGTACCATTCCTTTTACAGCTCCGTTCCATTACCTCCTGGATACTGGAGAAAAGTGAAAGTGAAGTCCTTTGTAGCTACTACAGAACGGCAACAAATCTTTCGATTTGTGTGTATACATATGACTAAACATAGCTGGTTTTATAATATAGAAAGGACCCTGCGCGCGCTCTGATTGGTCAAAAACCCATCTTCTACTAGAGTATAAAACATAGAATGCGTGCTTTATTGTTTTTCGCCACGTTACTTCTATATCATAAAGCAAATGAAGAAGCGTAAGCCGTGTATTACACTGTGATAAAACACTTTAGACATTTGAAAACTCGAGAAATGTAGAAAACACTCGCTTGCGGCTTGTGTTTTGTACATTTCCCTCGTGTTCTCAAATGCCCGTCGTGTTTTATCACAGTGTAATACACGGCTTAGGCTTCTTTATTTGTTAAATAAACATGACTAGATTCTCATTCACCGACCTTTATTTGTTTCTGTTTTTAGATAACGGAAAGTCGTTAGAGAGGTTTGGAAAACAACTTAAAACAATATCAGAAAGAGTAGAGAATACGTCCGCACAAGATTCAATGTCCTGTACTGCGGATTCCACGTCACACTTCGAAATCAGTCGTTCGCCAGAGACTACGGACATCTCTTCTCCAGAAACAGTTAATACCAGAGAAAGTGATAATGAAAATGTTCACGTTGAATCGATTGAAAGTTTCGAAGTGTCGTCAGGTTCTGTAAGCAAGCAGGAACCTGTGGTTGTGGAAGAAAGCAAAGCAGAGGAACAAAAGTCCACCGAGGAACAAGGAAAAGATGACAGTATGTTCCACAGTGATTACAGGTTTAGACTACGACTAAGGGTGCATTACCGCATCAACGAGGGAGCTATTCGCTGTCTGGTTCTACTCAGGTGGGTAGGGTGTGTGACTCAGTCAGTTGATTAAAAGAAGTACTTTTATTAAAAGAATCCCTCCCCTCCCCCTCCCCAATTGATGAAGTATTGTGTCTTGGCGGAGTTGCCAGAAACGTTCTTGACTCATTGAAGTTGAGTATTTTCTCTTTTGGCTTGTTTGATGCCATCTCCTTCGTCAAGTCGAGTAACGGAAGCTAAAACAAGAGCTACGTCTTACATTACTGTTCTCCGCCCTCCTTAAAGGGCTCTCTCAAGAGCGGGGCTCAATCTAGTTGCAGTTTGTTGATAAGAAATTTGTTAACTTGTTTTCATTTATTCCTCGCAGAGAGGACGATCCACTGGTCCTCAGTTGCGCAGGCTCTTTTAATGAAGAAGGAGCTTTGTCGCTATGGCAACGACAACGAGCAGAGGTTCGTAGCTATGCGTGAGGATGACCATGTAATTTAAACGTCTTTGTCGTGTCAAAGTTATCCCTTTAACATGATTGATCAGGTGTGCGTTCGTAAATATCGCGGAACTGGCATGACGGTAGAATGCGCACCAATGAAAACAGGCTCTCGAGATATATATTGAGGAAAGACAGTTTTTTAGTGAAAATATAAGTCGTGTCTATTTCTCTTGTTTTGACGGCATTGTGTAATGCCCTGACAAAATGAGGGACCGCTGAAGCTCTGGAAACATCAGCTGTTTTAAAGTTGCTAGAAAACGAACTGTTAGCGGGAAACCTTAGGGTGACATTGAGCCTGGTTACAGACGACAAACGTTTTTTCTCTTCTGAAACATTTCTTTTTGTCTTTCTCTTCACAGGACACAGACGAGTGGCTTCCGTTTTCTATCAAACATCGGTTCACAGAAACCGCTGGTCCAATTCTGCGGCGCAAGGATACTCCGCCTTTGTTTAATTAAATCAGCAATCTCGCTCCCAGGCCCCTTCAGCATGGATCGTGACGGCAAGACTGTCGCCGAATCATGTGCTCCACCTTTGCTCGTATCCTAAAAAATCAATAAGGCCTCCAAGGTAACATCAGGCTCTTCAGCTCCAATGCTGAAATATGCCGCGTAAGTTTGTTTGGTAAGGAAAATTCCTTGAGATTTCTGTCTTCAGCCTCGGCAAGGTGTAAAACCCCCTCGTGTATTTCGTCAAGAATTGAAGAAAAGAAATGGCGAAGGTTTAAGAATGACTTTGACTGGATAATGTTTATTTTTTACGTTTAAAAAGGTGCAATGAGCCTGGTTGTTCATGTTCGTTGTTAATGCTAGCTGCCTATCACCGAAGTTTTATTTCTATTTTTCTAGCTGACTGATGACGCTTAATAACTTTGAAATTTCAGACTAAGTTTCCCTACTTTGATTGGAAATCAGCGATTTCCTAGGCCTTTTGAAAACAACAGAAGCTCGCGTGACGAAATCCCGTATTCGGTATCTTTTACTTCAGTCTGTTAACATAGTTAGCATTAGTTACATAATTCAATTCACTGAATAATAGCATGGCAATCATTATAAATATATCTGTGTCAAACTGGCATTTTTCCGAAAAATTCAATTACCTTTGTGATAATGAAAATAATTTCTTGGTGTTAGAAAACAATTATAGGGTTAAAACCTCTTGTATAGTTTTATTTACAATGGGACTAACAGAAACTAGAGATATATTTTATAAACTATATTTTTTTTGTCGAACTGAAAATAAAATCCCTATTTTTGACATGAAGCTTTTTTTTCGGTAGTCTTTTGTCTTTTGTACGCAAACCTTCGTACGTCTTTTGTACGCAAACCTTCTCACGTCTTTTGTACGCAAACCCTCATATCTTTTTTGCGCAAACTTGATGATTTGGCTACAAGTTAAAACTACTTTCCGCGTTGGCAATAATCATGAGCACAGGAAACGTACGAATGAGGAACCTAACGGGAACCATAAGCAATGCACTGGGATGCACGGTGGAGCGCAATACGGAAAGCACAGGGAGCACAGCTGTAACGGACGAGCCGGGGCCGGGTGTAAAGGTAGGGGGCCTTAGAACATACAGCGATGTACGGTAAATGTAGGAAGAAACCCACCGGGATCCACGAGTAACGCACAGGGATACACATAGTGGAACGTGCGAGAGCGCACAGAGAACTCAGTTGTAATGGTTGTGCAAAGATAGGGGCTACTGGAACTCGTAACGACTGTACGGTGGACGTAGGAAGCAACCTCGTTCCCAGGGCCTTTTCCCTTACTTGGGTGTCCTAGATAGGGAAAAGGCCATGGAAACGAGTTTGCGTAAGAAAGAACCTACTGGGAGCTACCGCGGACTCATTGGAAGAACGCAGGGGCTGCTCATAGTGCGACGCAAAGAAAGAGCAAAGGCCGGATATCCACAAGAAATACGCGAGGTAAGGCATAGGGCAACGTACCAGGAACCACACAGTAACTACAGGGAACTCGAGGCATCAGGGACGAGAGATGGCTGTAAGCACCCACAGCAAACACATGGGGAACGTATCAAGGGACCCACTGGGAACTATGGGAGAGAGAATACAGTTGAGCATATATAGTGGGCAAGAGGAAGCGTATGGTGGACCGCACAAGAAACGTAAAGGATAACACGGGGAATGCTAAGGAAGCGTATAGGACTAATACACGCGTTCCCATCCAGCGGGGATTGGCAATATCCCTAGTCGCTTCATGCTATTTTCATGTCACTTTTAGTGATCCAGTTGAAGAGCTATGAAGGGAGTATTTCTTCCCTGGCAGAGTATTGTATAAATTCGTACACTAGACTGTTCACAGCCTCTCTGTTTACGCACGCGAAAGAAAAAGCGAGCGAAGCAAAGCGCGAAGGACGCGTAGGTAGGGGGTGGGGTTTGCGAGCGAAGCGAGCAACAAGATTCGTACACATGAGATTAAAGTTTTGTTTTATTTTCAAGTTATAATATATACTTATCTCTGTAATTTATTTATTGCTTCATTTTGTTTTGTTTCTCATTATATAATAAGTACATTTCAAACATAAACATTGGCGCTCGTAGTGGAAGTTATTTTTGCCAGTTAGCCTCCATTAATAAGACCAATACATTCACTTATTGCATGCAGGAGTGAATACAGTTTCCCTGTCGCGGCGTTGACGAGCCACTGTCTGTTATAATCAAACCATCGCAGAAAATACGCCATGGAGTATCTCTTCTCTATGCATTTGAACTTTTCACCGATGTCGACCTATTGTAAAACGACAATAAAAGTAAAATATAACTTTGATAGAAGGTATCGAAAAGAAGAGGGACGATCGTGGTGGTTTATCGTAAATTCACGAAATTGTTATTCCAGAAATTTAAACTCCATTCCCGGAATTTCTAGAATTTTTGGGAAATCAGAGAGTTTTCTGGAAACTTTTCCGGGAAAGTTCCGTACCGTCTGTTGCCATTCCAAAATTTCAGGAATGAAAACGTACCTGGTCAGGGCATGAGTTAAAGTTGCTAAGCAACTGATGGCGCCATGATGACGTAACGAGGTTAAAATAATGTTGATTGTACGTGAAATCCTATATTTCCCGAAATTTTGAAAAGTATATCTCGCGAAATATGGCTCTGTAAAAAAATTAGTAAAAAAAAGTCAATCTGTGGAGATAAACCAACGGAGACATGAGATGATCTAATTACTTATGTCTTGTTTTGCACAGACACATCATTAAAATAATATATATGCAAATGTTGCTATGTGTTTCGCTCTACTCATGTCGCTCATTGTTACCATCTTTGATTGTTTTTGCAGCCGTTTTGTAATATTTATGTTTCACAGAAACGATGGTAAAATATTGATTTTAAACAACTCTCCGCTGAGTTGTTCAGTTGTTCTGAATATACCGTGAAGTTAATTATAAATGTAACTCGGATAAAAAAAAGTTGATGGCTCAGTAAACGAGGAAGAGGCGGCAATTGAAGACATTGAACTGCTTCAGCAATAGATCAAATGCACTGATGCATGAATGCGCATGGAATAACTGATTTTATAACCTTTTGTCCTTTTTTGTATGTTTTTTAAATTTACAAGAAATGTATTTCAGTCAGAATTCTCCACGATAGGCAAACCCATAGAATTGTCAGAAAATATGTTAAATTAAAATTTTTTTCTCAAAAATGAATCACTATTCAAACTCTTTAGTGTAAGTACTGAATAAGCCTTTATCTATGCATAATGTTTGCAATTTCAGAAAATGATTGATTTTTCTTTCAAATATTCGTTTGGTTTGCATGGGAATCGAAAACATCTCACCTTTTTAAGGAAGGCAAGCAAGGAGTACAGTGTAGTTAATTGTTTATACTCACAAACAACTAACTAAAGACAAAAGAGAGTAGAGAGTGAGTTTCTTACCCAGCCGCCTTGACTCCTTATCCATACCGCCAAATGATCCAACACATAAAGCCTCACGCAGCTTAACACAGTTTTAACAAGCTCTGGTCGTCCCTGAGTAATACAGTCACTGCTTATAGCGGCAGCAAAAGCGAACAAGGCTACGATCCGTCCCCAAGTTACACCCTCACGAAACAGCTCGCGTCCAAAGTTCCTGAAAATGTCGCCGACAATCACCTCGCTTCGCAGCTTCACCTTGAGCTGTTTGGAAACATTGTTGTAAAGATGAGGATACGAAGTCTCCAGAAGCTCGCCAACCTCGATTATTTTGGCAGAAATGGAAACAGTGTTTTCAGACACGTCTTTAGGGCGGATAAATTCGAGATCCGACTCGATATTGCAGCGTTTCAACCTCTCCTCGATGTAGTCAAGGCAGTATAAATTTGCATCATTCGCTATACAGACATACTCCTCGTTGAGTTTGGCTTCTATGAATGGTTTAAGTTTTTTAGTGACAGATTTGAGCATGGTTTACCAAGAATTATTTCCACGCACATTTAATTCTGCATTTTGAGAAAAACATTAAGCCAAGAATAAACGAATTAGAATAAACGCCGAGATGACAGGTGGATTTTATGGGAACTAAGTGCAGGTGGCATTTTTAATAGGTTCCTACGGCTATACAACATTTGAATAGGATCGTTCGTAAAAGCAAACAGAATTATTGACAGTGTACTGACAAACACGTCATGACAAGAAGGAAATTGTGAACCACTTGACCAGCGTTGTGTGACTCTTCTCTCCAACGAAGCAACAAAAAACAATTTTTTCAAGTGGCACGAGATGGCAAGGCCACCACAGGAAACTCAAACTGAAGAATTGAACAGTCAACGGTGTGACAATAAAAGGGTTTAGGAACACTAGGACCACTAAATAAATGTCATGTCTGATGATATAGATCTAGGGATTTGTATGGAGAGAAGACGCTTTGCCCTTCAGTCAGCTTAAGTGGTTTTCCATACAAATCCTTGTAATTTTGCAATTTTTCAAAAATCTTTGCTTTTCGGTTTAAGACCCTAGAATTTTCTGTTTTTCCCATTATTTTGCCCCTCTAGATCTTCCATCTGCAATAGTTGTATGCCTGCAGCTTCCTTTTTAAGTGATTAATAAAGGAAAAGGTTTCTGGAGGGGAAAGCTTCCTCGCTTCCATACGAAACTTTCAAAACTTTTGCAATATTCAAATCGTCATTAAATCTTAACCTTACACGGCATTGGTCTGAAAATTGGTGTTCTGGCTATTTAAAACATGCTCTTTCCAGTTCTGAAAGTCATTTGGTTGTAACTAAAAGTTTAGAAATTATCGGTCACGTGACCAACTGTTGCGAAAGGAGAGAACTTTACTTCCATGATTTTAATATTCTCGAAAAAATACCTTGTTCGTTTATATCCGAGGTTTTTAATTCATTCGCTTCTTTTAAAATGGCAGTTTTGCACATATCGTTTAGGTCTATTTTGCACCTGATTGTTGTGGGTTCTCCATGTGCAGTGAAGTTTGATGTTATTTCTTATGATCAAGAGACAATGATCATGTTTGTTATGATATAATAGCAACGTAGCCAGACTTAGAGATTTGTTTTCGCATAAATTTTCTGAAGAAAATGTTTACCAGTGCCAATAACTACAGGTAAACAGGTAAATCTTGAAACCGAAAGTGCTGATGTAAGCAGTATTCGGTCAGGGTTGTCTTCGATGACAACCTGATGGTGAAATCTGTAGGTCCCAGTCTCCTAGTACCTTTCAAGTCGGCGCTTTGTTCTTCGCGGCCTGTACAATCTTTTCTGATATTTTCCACTGAATTATGTGATAGACTTGAACTTTTTTTGCTTTTTTCTTTTCATTGAAGTGATCGAAACGGTAAAAAATTTCCCAACTTAACGAATCAAAACGAAAAGTTTTCAATAACAGAAGAACTTACAGTGGAACGACCATACTCGCCCTGTCTGGGTGATGGAAGCCTGGGTTGGGGTTCTTTCAAGGCTTTAGTTCCGGGAAGCGTTGCCTCGTCAGCTAAGAAAACTCGCTGATTGGAAGCTTTTCAGAGTTATAACAAGGTAAATTTCGTTTTATAAGCACTATTTGACCGAAAGTGAAAGGTAAAGTAGCCCTTTAACTCGGTCCGTGTGAATTACAGAACTTTCAGCGAGTAAAAAACTTGAGATTTGACGAATTGCAGAGAAGAAAGCATGGCTCAACAACAACCTCCTGACGTGGAGATGGCGGCTGCTGACCCCTCAAATACACCGCAAACCCAGCCGATAGCAGCAAACCAGGTCCAAAATGAAGCAGGCGGTTTTGTTTGGAAAGTGGATGATATGGAGAGGTTTCGACGTTTTCTTGTGCTCGGAAGCGAAGGAGGTACGTACTATGCGACGGAACAGAAACTAGGGCAAGAAAACGCTCAAGCATTGTTGCGGCTAATCGGTGAAGGTCGGGGCCCCGAAGCTGTAAAAATAATTGTCCAGTACAGCACGGAGGGTCGTACAGCCAAGCAAGACCCGATCATCCTGTCTTTAGCTTTGTGTGCCCGCTCAACCCATTTGGAGACCAAGCGAGCCGCTTACGCCGCTCTCAGCCAAGTGTTACGAATTCCCACGCACCTCTTTAATTTTGTCGAGATTTGTGAAACACTGAGCAAGCCACAAACAGGATGGGGCCGAGCGCACAGAAAAGCAATTCAGAAGTGGTATACTGGAAAGAAACCACGAGGTCTTGCCGTGGCTGTAACCAAGTACAAACAGCGTAATGGATGGTCTCACCGTGACCTGTTTCGACTATGCCACGTAAAGCCAACAGACCCGGCCATTCAGTTCGTTGTGAGGTATGTGATTAAAGGTTTTGAGGCCGTACAGGCTGACGCGGCGGCAGCTGGTGTTGGCCAGGATATCACATCGGTGTTCACCTTCTTGAGAGGGGTTGAAGAAGCGAAAACAATGAACGAAGACGATTTGGTGAACGCCATCAGGGAACACGGTTTAGTGAGAGAACATCTTCCCACAAACCATCTCAACTCTAGTAAGGTGAGGAACGCTGTATGGACAAATACTTAAAAGCGTTATACGGATAGGTCAAATTCACTGGCACCATTATACGAGGAAGGGGGTGGGGGATATGGGAACCTCCGGGGGAACATGGCTGTGGTATCAGAGGGTTTCTGTAGGATTCCTGAAGTGGTCGGTTCAGAGCACTTCCTTAGTCTGTCTGCCTTTTTCCTGCGAAAATATTACAGAGAATACAAGTATAATCCTTGCGTGCATCCAACCAATCCCCTGCTCTCCCCCAGTCGAAATGACTGCATGTTCCAAACTCTCTGAACTGTCCCCCATCCCCTCTACTTTGTGGAACTGATTTTACAGTGGAACTATATTCAAACATTACCATGCCACCTTGTCATATCAACAGGGTGATTCTAAAAAAAGGTGTTCTTAAATAATTTCACTGGATTAAAAGAAAGAGGTCATCTTCACAATGAACGAAGTGATTGTAGTAACAAGGTGATACTCTATCTCAATTTGAAATGATCTTTATGTTTGTATTTGCGACAGATCTGGGAAGCTCTCCTTGAAAAAATGCCCATGACTGCCATGATTAGAAATCTTGGTAAAATGACAAATGTTGGGGTCTTGGCACCCTTGTCAGATGGAATGACCAAGGTCTGTGAGATGCTAAGGAATGAGAAGAGTCTTAAGGATGCACGTGTTCACCCATTCTCCATCCTGTTGGCTCTGAAGCAGTACCAAGCAGGTCAAGGTGATAAAGGAAAGCTTACTTGGACTCCTAACCAAGCCATTGTGACAGCATTAGATGAAGCATTCTACCTCGCTTTCAAGGTTTGTGCTTGTGTAATTTAGACAGATCCAGCTAACGTGTATACATCCTTGTTTCAACCCAATTCAGTGATAATTCGTTTTTGCAATTTGCCACATGCAACTGATTCAAGTTCAATTCAATTTATTTACCCTAATTTTAGTTACATAAAGTTCATTTTGTTAACAAAAATACAAAGTGAGAAAAAATAAATAAATGCAAAATTACATTTTAAATAAAATTTTAAAAAAGGGAGTGAATAAGATAAAAGCAACTGATTGCATGGGAGTATGACTGTACACACAGAACAACTGAAACCTCCCAAATGAATCATCTTATGATCTGAATTAAAATCGTGCAGCTCCAGGGCTTGACTTTCAGGAAAAAACCTCGAGGTCAAATGGCCCCTAAGTTTTCAGATTTAGTCGCCAGCAAGAGCAGTGAAAAGCATGAAAAGTGAGTCGCCAGTCAAAAAAATGTTGTTACATTGGCAACCCAAGCATTCAGTGCAAAATCATGCTTCCAGTGCAGCAGCTGTATATCTTAGCAGTGGTCAGTGATGTATTTATTTTTTTGTACCTGTATAAATTAAATGTAGTTGTTAGTTATTATAATATATTCTCACGTTTGTTGTAAATATTATTTATATTTTTTCTGTCAAGCACTTTTATTATGAACCCCTGGTTCATGAGAATGGGCAACCACTCCCTGTGCCATGACTTTAAATAAATTATTACTATTATTCTTGTATTTTATTTTGCTAAGTGTACTAAGTACATACATGCACCTTTTTTAACTTTCAGACTGTTCAGCCCACTAATAAGAGATATCTTTTGGCCATTGATGTCAGTGGATCAATGTCGTGGGGTAACTGTAATGGTACAACCATAACTCCCAGGGTGGCATCTGCTGCCATGGCGATGCTTACTGCACGTACTGAACCACAGTATCACTTTGTTGGCTTTTCTCATCGTCTAGTACCTCTGAGTATTAACTCCACCATGAGAATGGATACAGTCTTAAGAACCATCGAGCAGGTTAGTACTGTAGTTATCATTCTGTGTTTCTAATCTACCCTCAGATTTTATTAAGATTTTGTGACATTATGTCAGTGACAGTTATAGTGTACACTGTATTTGTTTGTGGTTCCCACACTTTCGTCAGGTCCCAGTGTTATTTTGGATACTGTGCCAATTATTGATGGTTAACTCGCGTTGTAGGTACCAATGGGGGGAACTGACTGTGCTCAGCCCATGATCTACGCTAAACAAAACAACCTCAAAGTGGATGTGTTCATTGTTTACACGGACTGTGAAACGTGGGCTGGACCTGTGCACCCAAGTGAGGCCCTCAAGCAGTACAGAGTACACTCTGGTATTGACGCCAAGCTAATTGTGTGTGCAATGACCTCCAATGGCTTTACTCTGGCGGATCCTGAGGACAGAGGAATGCTTGACATGGCTGGGTTTGACTCAGCTGCCCCAGACATCATCAGGCAGTTTGTAGAAGGCTTCTGAACATACCCTAGCACCTGTAGTAGGAATGCAAACCAGTCTACCAGTGTTACCTTCAACAGGCAGTAGTGTGCTTATATCTGTGGCACTATTCTTGTTGTAAATATTTTACGAGCATTTTGTAGACTGCACTGTCAGTGGTAAATTAGTTTTTGTTTTGTTCACATGTGGCACAAAGCTAATATTACATCTACATCCTTCCATACGTGGAGGCATTGTGTGTTTCTGATATTTGGAGTAAGTGTTGTTCCTTGCATTGTACTGGGTCAGCACTAACTTAGAGATTGAAAGGAGACTTAAAGAAACTGGTATTACATGAGCTCTACGTGCCATAGTAAGCTCTTATTGGGTGAATTCCATTGATCATAGTAAGTATAACCAATAACATTTTTATCTTGTAGTAAAGTTGTACTTTCCTAACTCCCACCTGTAGTGTGTGTAAGGTGAAATAAAAATAATTTTTTCAGCCCCAGCCTTTGTCATTTTGCTGTCTAATTTCTCAGTTTGTTCTTTTAACTGGGTAGCCTGAGCAGTGTGAAAAGAATGTCATGTTCAGTAGCCTTGGGCTAGTGGATTCTATCCCTCTCTTACCCACTGGGCAAGTGAAGTTTTTAGGGAATATTTTTGAGGAAATTCAAACTACAGAAGTGCTGTGATAGATGATACTGTTGTCAGTGTTAGTTAATTTTGAATTAATTAATCATGCCAGTAAGAATTTTTTTTTGGGGGGGGGGGGCAAGGGGGGGGGCTAGTGAGAATTACAATCAGGCTAGTAGATTGTAGTTACAGCTTGCCCAAATGGGAAGCACAAAAACTGGAGTTTTCTTGGTACCTTTCTGAGACTTGCATGGTGCATAAATTGTGCAGTGTTATTTGTTGTTGTTGTTTTTATGTTGGTCATTCACCCCATGAGGCGGGAAACAACCTCCAAGGCTCTGGAGGGAGAGTATTGAGTGAAATGCACAGGGATGACAAGGAGAGGGTTGTAAGCTTCTGACTGTCACTTCCAAGGGAAAAATGTGAAACTTGAAGGCTCCAGTTTGAGATTCTATCATTTTGGTGATTTTCAATTGCATAACTTGCATAGAGGAATTATCCTGGTCCTTCTTTCTGCAAAAGAGCCAGGGCCATAGCCAGGAAAAAATTATGACTGAGGCAAGGTTGGTTGTTTGGTTATTTATTTGCTAGCTGTGTTTTTCTTTTCCACCTTCAAAGAAAAAACTGCAAAAAACAAATGACTCGTGCAATGCAATGCCTTGGTTTGCCTGTTACTAGCTACAGCCAAGTCTCCTCTGCAGCCATTTTTTGGGGCATGCATATTTGGGCATCATTTATCCTTGTATCAGGGCCCCAATTAGAAAGATTTTATTAACCAAGTGCAAGGGACTTGCTGAGAGAATACTGGCCTGAGGTCTTGATGGTACAGATCAAGCACAGCAAGGTATGTACAAAATAGGCCAAGGGCCAACATTCTCCCAGGACAGTTCTGAGCAAACTTGGTTAATAAGAGATTTAAATCACACCACTGAAAATGTTTGGAAAAAATGCCACAATCACAGACTGGGAAAACAAGCATACAATTCTGATTGGGAGCCAAATTAGCATATATAATTTCACATCCGATGTTAAACAAAACATAAGGGAAGGAGATTTGGAGAAAAAAAGAAGTCTGTTACATGTATGTAAAAGAATGTAAGTCCTAGAACAACCAGAAAATCCTCAAAAGTGATCATATGGGATCATTTGGGATACTTAGAGAATACTGGAGTGGTAATGGAACAATCTGATTGGTTGATTCTAGTAATTGGCCCTCTGAACTAACTTAGTCGTGCCTGAGAAAATGCTTAATTCTACACATATTTCACAAATAACTTCTTGCCCCGTAGAAGTTTAAAATAGGAAGTATAATAAGTAAACACACTATGCATGCAGACAAGTGTTCTCAGATTACAAACGTTTTGTGAAAGTCTTTAATTGTGATGTACATCTTGTATAACTTCCTAACTGCAATAATTAACCACAATATTATTGGTAGGAGATTTTCAATAATTCTCAAAAATAAGATAATGCAGAATATTATTTTTAACATCAAACTTGATATTTTTCTTAAGTCAGTTAATATCCTTACTTAACAAATAACTGTTACAGTTCAACCTTGTTACCTCAAACGCTATAATTTGGAACTCCCTACTATCGTGATCTCTAATCTATTTCCCTTGGATAAGCATTTTGAGGCAGTCTTAAACCCCTGCCTTCTTTAATTACTTATTGGGTTCTGTTGAGGCTGAGTTCAAGATAGCAGGTTCAACTTTAAACAAATAATAAAACATTTTGATGAATGAAGAAAAATATATTACACAAGAGGGTGTATGTTGTTATGGACTGAAATTTTTCAAAAAAAAAAAAAATAGAAGTAACAGAGTCTTAATTTGATTTGCAGCTACTGGTATTTGATGACAAAAAAACATAGGGTCATTTGTCATGTATGCCCTAGGGTCAGGGTTGGTCATTATCGTTAGAGAATATACCTGAGGGATTGGGAAGTTTTGTGGCAGCTTCAAAAGTATAGTATCTACATGTATGAGTCAAAAATATTTATAACTTAAAATGAGTCCCGAGTTAATGAGTAATATGATGAATACTACTAATAATAATTATAAAAAAATGATAAATACTAATTAATATTCTACATCATGTTACCATTACCATTATGGAGTGTTAACATAATCTGCTAACGGGCCAACCTGAGCTTTAATTAGACTCTAATGAGGAGAACTGGAGTGCTGATTGAACAGTGACTCAAATGCTCATGACTTGTGGACTCATTCAACTCATAGCAAACAAATAAACCAAAATTCAGAATATAATAACAGTTGTACTGATAATTATTGACAATATCTTTTTACAATGTAATTTTCAGTAGGCTTGCTTTAATACTTCACAAAAATTTTGATGTAAAAATAATTCTAAAAATCTATCTTAAATATTAATAATCCAAAAGCTTTCAATACACAAACAACTTGATTTGATTCTTCCTCGAGTTCCTTGTCGTGTATCGGGGACTTCAAGGGTTAACTGTTTCAATCACCCTTCCTTGCAACATCAATCATGCATAACCCAGTACAAACTCCAATGTTCCTGCCAAATTATAACCAGGCATTTTCCTTTTCTCTCAAATAATCTCACTTAACAGGTTTATATGGCGTTTTACTGTGGTGCAGCATGTTTTCAGAAATAATAAATTTTTCATGGGAATAAAAAATAGCAAATACTCTGTTTCTATAAAGAGTATAGTAACTTTTATGAACCGCCTGATGAGTTGTATTCTGAAAAGTGAATCTACAACGTCTTCTAATACTATTTATTCTGTAAGTCGAGGTAATTCTGGAAAAAGTGAATTGAAATTATTTACAAACAAAAGTTTTCATTTTTTCCAAGTAAATTTTGTCCCTGAATGTGAGGGTCAGGAGACCTTTTTACATTATTTGTTGTAAGTCCTTTACCTATTCTTGCTTGCCCTATCCTTAATATTACAAAAAATTATTGGGCACTGATAAACCAGTGTCTGAGATAAGATGTACATGTTCATTATATATTAGAATCAGTATCTTGAAATAAAGTAACCAGTTGATACATTTATGAACATGAGCTTAAAACATTGCCCTTTCTTTTAATCCTGACCAAACCCTTACTGGTTTCCAACATGTATGACCAGTAAATCTATGTTTTCTGTTGTACTGGACCAGGGGAAACGAAAACAACTAAAATTCTGGTTGCAATACTACCACTGATGCAAGGAAGTGAAAATAATGTTTTTAAAATCACTACTGTAATAATGAGAATTTCTGCACATGACAGTTCCAATGTGCAGCTTAACTAGATGGGGGATCAAGGATACCCCCAGATACATGTAGTCGTATGTGTAAGTGACTGGAATGTATATTTCCCAAGAAAGGTAATTTTCTCCAAAGTGAAAACTTCAGTTCTATTCAGCAATTCAAACCTTTCCACATTTCCAACCACAAGCATTCCTTGAATGGATCCACCAATGGCTCTATAACCCTATTGTTTTATTCTCACATTTTCAGTATAACAATATTGCCAGAAAACAAGCTGTTGCCAAGCTCCTGTAGCAAATGATCACTAGTTCTGCATAACGTGAGTTAAGGTGGCATTTAGGCACATGTACTGTGTGATGTGCAGTGTATATCAAGTTGTCACATCAGTGTTGCAAATAAGCTTGTGGTCTTGCAAGCAGTTAGGAATTGGAAGCAGTGGTCCAATAAAAAGAAATGAATTGCTTTTATAATATTCATTTCTGCAATTCTTCACAATTCAAGTACAACACTTTTAACAATTTGATCAACTCTGAGCTAATGAAAGTAAATAAACCACTGTAGCAAATTTGGAAACGTACCATTTTGAACTTTAGCAAAGGCAAAGGCAACAGGCAATTTGCTGGGGAAAGGAGAGGAAAGGGGCTCTACTTCCTCAGGGTTCATACAGGTCCTGGAAAACCTGGAAAGTCCTGGAATTTTACTGTGGCATTTTCCAGGACTGGAAAGTCCTGGAAAAGGGCTACTGGTCCTGGAAAGTGCTGGAAATCTGTTAAACTCAAGTAAAAAAAATATGAAATGTATGGCACACAGCAAGGAGAATTAAAATTGAGATCTTGGGAGTGAAAGGGCTAATGTAAATTTTAGAGTCCTGGAAAAATCAATCTGAGTCCTGGAAAAGTCCAGGAAAAGTCCTGGAAAAGTCCTGGAAATTTGTTTCTGAAAAAGGGTAC
>Ga0126339_10001639_pt1 | contig 15422 bp, 10 predicted proteins | sample OrbTmetagenome_2_FD_92532 | JGI IMG/M metagenome (GOLD analysis project Ga0126339, IMG submission 92532) | Coral microbial communities from Petempiche,Puerto Morelos, Mexico - Orbicella T R C metagenome | ecosystem: Host-associated > Invertebrates > Cnidaria > Coral | place: Petempiche,Puerto... | reverse complement strand
TAGATAGATAGATAGATAGATAGATAGATGGATAGACCACCTCCATGTAATTGGTCGATCGAGAAAGCAACAACTTCATTGCTCGACAAGCAATTCCAAAAGTGCACAGGCAATGTGTAGTAATTTAGACGACTTCATTCACTCCACAGGACTGTGGGGACTGGTAAACAATGCCGGAAAACTATCGGTGGGCATGATTGAGTTGCAACCGCTGGACAGTTTTAAAAGCATCGCAGATGTTAATCTTTGGGGAGCGATATTTGTCACGCAAACCTTTCTCCCATTGGTGAAAAAAGCGCGTGGACGCATTGTCAATATCGGAAGCATCTTGGGTAAGGTCGTCACTGAATGAAAACTAGAAACTCAAGAATGAGGTTTGCAAGGGACTGGAAAAGATCTTGGCATCGGCTAATCACGTGATCCCATTCACGTGACTAGTCGTTTGCTCATGAATGACACCTGTACACTGCGTCCTTCTGAACATAATTGGTTCCAGGGAGTATTCTTTAACGTTGTCCAGCTATCAGAAAAGACAGAAAAATCAAGCTTACTTTAATTCCCTCAACAAAGAAGATTTCTAAATACGAAAAAAATTTGAACGACTTGTCAGCTGGAATAAAAAATGACCCAAAACTGAGGTATTTTCAAGTGCCACAGAGTATAGTTACGTGGAAATATTTGTAGGAAGCTCATAACGAAGTGTTTCGGTTTTATCAGGTCGAATAGTTCTTCCCTATTTGTCTGCCTACACCATCTCCAAATATGGTTGTTCAGCCTTTTCTGATGCCCTGAGGCGAGAAATGTCCCCCTGGGGGGTACATGTGAGTATTATTGAGGCTGGAGCTCACAAAACTAAACTGGTGAGTGGCGATATTTTAGCGGAACAGTGGCAGTCCTTGTGGAGTGGACTCAGCGAAGAAATGAAGCAGGAATACGGAGGCAACGAAGGACTTCAAAGAGGTAATCTTACAGATCACGCCAACAAAACTAGCTGGACCTTGCCTGTAGCGGCCCTGAACTTAGAGTGAGTTCTAGTACGTGCATTCCTTAAGAAAAAGAACCAGTAACAGTCACATCAAGCAGTTTTAAATATTCTTCGTTGCATGGTTTTCCGCGTTCGAAAGTTTTTTGTACTTCGTAAAGGGTTTGGCTTTAATTTGTAAGCGACATAAAAAGGGTTAAAGGAAGTGAGCGATATATTGTTATATGATAAGTTGGATAATTCTCGCATTTTTATTGGTTCTTTCTACTGATCAATTGGAAGACAAACACATAGATGACGTCATCAACATTTTTTTGTTTCTTTGTTATATAAAGCAAATAGATGCCATGTTGCCGTGCGTCTGTTCACTAACTGATCACAGAAGACGTCAAATTGTGGTTAGAACATATCAGTGACACATTCGGTTATCTCCTCGTGTGCCACTTTTTTGTTCTCACCACATTTGACGTCATCTGTCTTCTATTACTGCACAGACGTACGACAACGTGGAATCTATTTGCTAATCTGATGTGCAATTAATATCTATTCCTGGACAGGTGTGGAAAGCATGAAGCGGTTCGACATTGTAACCTCCCCGCGCATGGACAGAGTGGTCAGTAGTGTCCTTCACGCTCTTACGTCACGTGATCCGCAGACACACTACGTCATTGGACACGATGCTAAAGCTTTGGCATGGTTGTCAATGATGCCCGCCTGTATCACTGACTTTCTCTTTAGACTTTTGTCAGTTATATGGCCAGGCCCTGGGCCAAAGCAACCTCGTTCCTAAGGCTATTCCGTTCTGCCCCTACCAAATTAAATTTCAAGGTTAAAGCTCTGGCGACGAAGTTGGTGCCGAGGAGAAACGAGTTCGAGTTAACTCGATGATCATGTAGTTAGGTGTTTTAAAATTGAATATTCAAAGAATTTAAAGAATTAAAAAAATGATAATCTTGCCGGACATGTTTTCTTTTATCTAATACCATTGGAACCTTCTCTAGTAACCAATAAGAATCAAAGTCATAGCGAGGATTCTGAGCGGAGAAACGCCAGAATCATTTATGCAGCCCATTAGTCTTACAACCTATATATCCAGGCGTGCCACGCAGTTAAAGAAAAAATCGCAAGACAATTTAAAAAACAATTAAAAGTAATTGAGTTAATTACTAAAAGGATATTGTTCAGTAAACAAATTTCTTGTTTATCTTTTGTCGTTTTTATAAGGACTGCAGACGAGGAGGGAAAACTCTGTTATATTAATTACAAGTAATTAAATTTCTTTTTCCTGTACATAGGCAGATACGCTTTTCTAACCTAATCATAAAAATTACAATTTCCGCGATCGTGATTGGCTTAAAAAACTCCTATTTTCCACTAATTCACTTGCCAAGTTGTTATCGGACAATTTGTTATTGGACAGTTTATTATCGGACAGCACAATAAGCCAATCACATTTAAAGTTGTAGTTTAAATCAACCAATCACATTCAAAATTGTAGTTTCGTACGTGCGTGCGTGCGTGCGGTTTTGTGTTTTTGGCACCTAAATAGCCCTTTTCACGGTTACCTTTGCTCATTTGCATTACAATAAAATCTAGCATGTATGTGAGACAATCTCGGACTATTTTGTAGTTTTAGCCCGAAATTACCTCGAATGCACGTTGGATTACATTGTAATGCAAAGGAGAAAAATTAACCGTGATGTTTACACCTCCTTTGTAGGTATTTTAATGAAAATTTTCCCTTTCTTTCATAACTTGGCTATTCTTCTTTTCTCAGAAATTGTAATTTTTATGATTAATTGGTAATAAGACTTCGTATCGTCCAATTCGGTCTATAATCATACTCGTGATAAACAAATCGGACTCCCGCTGCGCGGTCATCCGATTTTGTTATCACTCTTATGATAACCGACCGAATTGGACTCCACCCAGTCCTAGGCATAGTCTAAAACCTGGACTGGACCCTGGACCCTGGACTCTGGACTCTGGACTCTGGACTCCAGATTAAAAAATATCAAAAAATAAATTAATTAATTAATTAATCAATTAAACTGAAACAAAAATTAAAATTGTACAAGGTTGGCACCGCCGGGTTTTTGGCACATGTCACATGACAGCCGTTTTCTGGAATGTAACACAACACTACCACCTCCTGGTGGGGCAAGGAAAGAGGGTACACGTGCAGTTTTGTCAAAGTAAGAAAATTAAAATAAATAAATAAAAATTAAAAAATAAAATTGAAAAAATAAAAAATATATATTGAATAAAGATACTGACAAAGTCTGGGTTGTAAATAGGGGTTTTTGTTTATAACACAGGGTTTTTGCCTCATTATAAGATGAAAACAGAGGGGGTGGGGGTGGGGGTGGGGTGGAGGAAGGAGGGTGCATGCACATTTTTGGCAAAGTATTTTGTTTTTTTATCTATGGTGCAAAGGGGTGGATGACAGAAAACAATTGCTGATTGTAAGCAAACCCCTAAAACACATAGAAATGATTGTTGTAGGATATATTGCAACAGTTTTAATATTAAAACGTCACTATACGTTAGCTTACGATTACAATATTTACCAGTACACATGCTCTGGGTGTCAACTGAATGATTTTCTTTATTGTAGTAACCACCTCTTCTCTGCATGCACCAGTTTAAACAGAACATTTGTGACGTTTCTATTACCTGTACAACAAAAAGTGTTTATCTTTCAAGGTAAATGGAATTAGGGAGTGTTTCCTATAACCCAGAAAGCTATGAGTAAGGGAAGCGACACCCCCAACAACTCCTGATAAAATATTAAATCATTCTAGAATTATTTTCAAAAATGTTCATTCCATTATTTATAGCATGATGACCAGGAAAAGACATAAAGAGCTTTGCAAGATTCATATTTTCAAATTAAGAACAATTTTGATGGCATTGGCTGTAAAAGTACCAACTGGCGTCTTAATGCCTTCTTTCCCTCCCCTCCTTAACCCCCTCAACACACACACATATTTTTTTCTATTACCTGAAGATCATTTCCGATTATAGATTACTATTAAAGATGGCTGAAAATGTTTTCAGATGAAAAGATTAGGGGTAGCGTCACGTGACATGAGGCAAAAAACCCTGTCTTTTTATTTTTTATTTTATTTTATTTTTTAAATTTTTTAAAATTTTTTTAATCTGGAGTCCAGAGTCCAGAGTCCAGAGTCCAGGGTCCAGTCCAGATGTTAGACTATGCCCCCAGTCCTGTTACCATTACATATCAAACGACAAGAGGCTGAAAGAGTAAGATAACTAGCGTTTTCCGCATTGGCTGCCAATAACGCTTCCATTGCTGTGACATGGGGAAAACAGGAAGAAGCAACCGGATGCTGACATGCTGTTCTACGCTACGAATCGCATTTTCAGTAAAAAAAGGAAAGAAACAAGAAAGGACGGAAATATACTGATAAAGAAATATAGATAAAACTGATAGATAGGGATACCGTACCATTAAATTAGAAACTTCAACATCACCCGGGCAACCTCCTCTCCCCCTCCCCGCAAAATTCCCATTCCTCGGGCAAAAATGAAATGTTCGAGCTCGTAGGTCCTCCCACCCAACTCCTGCTTTGAAATTCTCCCATGTCCCAAGTATTGTTTTTATAAGTTTATATCAAAATACAAAGGCGATTAAATTTTGGATAAACACGAATTTTCAGGGACATCACAAGGGTTTTGAAGGCCTTCCGTTTAGAAGAAAGATTGCATGACGAAGCCGGGTGAAGATCGCGTGACGACGTCAAGTTCTTCCCAGCCCTCTCTCGGTTTGTGGGCTGAGGTGCTGCACTCACCGACGGGACAATGAATCCTGCGAGTTTTCTATCCTTATTGCCATCGTGGATCCTCCTGGTCATTATTTCCCTGATCACTATCTATTTTGTCGCGTGTTTGTTGCCAAGGTCAAAAATTGACTTGAAGGGAAAATATGTTCTTATCACGGGCTGCGACTCGGGCTTCGGAAGGAAAACAGCCATCACACTGGACAAGATGGGAGCTTTTGTGTTGGCGACTTGCTTAACGAAAGAAGGAGAGCAGGGTTTGAAATCAGTGACGAGCGACAAACTGAAAACTTTCCAGATGGATGTGACCAACTCTCAACAGATCAAAGATGTATACAGCGAGGTGAAGAAGGAAATTTCTTCTGGTACGTTGCAAACTGTATTTATCAGTTGCGCGCATGTTTCCAAAAGTCAGTCATTGATCGTCATTGTGAAGTACCCAATAATTTTGGCAGAATTCATCAGAAATTCGACATTCTACACTGGGAAAGGAAGGGGTGGGTGGTTTCTGCAGTAGCCTAGCTACTTTTCAGATCTGTGCAAGCTCTTTGGGCACGCTTTGCAATTTTCCCGGATCGATCAGCATTGCGTGACGATCGCCGCGCAGTGAGGAAGAAGCGTTGCGTGACGGTACCATGAACAACCGCAATAACATGTATATCAACACTGTTTGGTATGGCATTAAGTAAAATGAAATTCAATAGTTTTTGAAATTAATGTGGCATGATTTGACAACAACAACCAGATTGTTTACCACTGTTTCTTTTCCTCCTGCTAATTGGTGCAGTTGTTAGTTATCGTCAAATGATGACATTTGTGTGATAATGCTATAATTCGTGAAAGAAGTTATACCTTGCCTGAACTCTCTTATAATCATTTGAAGCAAGTGTTTAAAGGGACAGATGCTTAGGATTTAGGACTTAGGATACTGTAAAATTGCCAGACAGTATTTAATTTGTCTTTCAGCTGGATTGTGGGGCCTGGTAAACAATGCTGGAATTCTTTACTTCAGCCCCATCGAATGGACGCCACTAGACATCTTCAGACGCAGTGCCGACGTCAATCTATGGGGAATGATTGATGTCACTAAAACCTTTCTCCCATTAATCAAGAAGACCCGTGGGCGAGTAGTTAACTTATCAAGCATTGCAGGTACTTGTACATTAAGGCTAGTCTCCCTACACAAATGCGCTTTGGGTTTGTCACAGAATCTCAAGGAGCCTGCTACTGGGCTTGAGGAGTAATGACTGTGTGACAAGCCCACAGAGCATCCACAGCAGAGGCTACACGTAAGGGTTTTTCTCTGCAGTTTGACAGGTTGGTGAATGACACAAGGCTACAAAAATATTATATTGTTGATTAAACAGAATAATTATCTCAAAGGAAGACAAACCTTCTGGAAAGTAACATGATGACTTGGAAAAATCCTTCCCATTCATAGAAAAGAAAGACTGAATGTGACGGTGAAGGTGAAGCAGTTGATATTTTCCTTTCAATGACATAATTTTAGGACCAACAAATTTAAAACATGCTCTTTCCAATTCTGAAATTCATATAGCTATAGCTAAAACTTAAGAAATTATTGTTCATGTGACCATAATTTGGTTTTGGTTTTAACGGTTCGAGATTGGCTGAGTAGTCTAATTGGTAAGTAATTGGTTTGGTTTTGGTTTTACGACACTCAACTGAAAACCACTCTTAAAATCACACCAATTAATTTTAACTCATTTACCATCTCATTTCAATAGGGCGAGTTTCATTCAACTTTTATGGATCATATAGTGTGACCAAGTATGGTGTAGAGGCATTTTCTGATGCCTTAAGGCGTGAGATGCAGCCTTGGGGAATCAAAGTCAGTATGCTTGAACCAGGATCATTTTTAACCAACATCTGTGCCCCTAATGTGTTTGAGCAGCAACTAAGACAGGCATGGAACATGCTGAGTGATGAGCTAAAGAATGAATATGGAGAGGAGTACTTAAATGCAGGTATCGATCTGTTCTGGGGTACAAAGAAAAAACTATTAGCTGTTGACTTGAACCCACTCACTAGTTGTCAAGTTGGAAAGATACACAATAAAACTAAGGCCATCTGGAGCCATTCCCAGAATGCCCAGTGTTCAGCATGGTAGTCTTGCTTTAGATGCCCTCAGCTAAATTGCTTTTTTCTGACTGGATAGACAGTGACTGGGTACAGGCCTGCCTCACTTCTGGGGTGTATTTCCCAGATGTTTCAGATACACACTCAAAATTCTTCCTCCTGCAATGTGTCAAAATAAGCTCACAATGTTGGTTGACCCATCATTGTTCTTCCAAGTCTATTGCTCCATTATTTCTTGTTTTAACTGTATTAACAACGTCCCAGTACTCTGCTCATACTCCAAGCTTCTCACCTTGATAATTTATGCTCAAAGGGGCAGTGTACTGACTAGCATATCATGTTTTAGTAATATTATTAAAGTATGACAAGGAACTTGCTAAAGTTTTGCTTAGAAAAACAAAATGTTTGACTCAAGTTTAAAGAGTGTGCTGATAATTTTGTAACTCTAATGTAGGCTTGTTTGATTATCAACAAATTTTTCAGGTGTTGAAGTGCTGAGAAATAAAATATACCGTAATTTGGATATCAACGAAGTTGTCAACACAATAGTGGATGCCCTTATATCAAGTTCTCCGTGTGACCGCTACTTAGTTGGCAAAGATGCCAAGTATGCTCTTATATGGCTAGCAAGTTTACCAGCTTTTGTTTCAGACTTTCTCATTAATACAGCTTTTAACGCACCTCAACCACAGGGAGCTTGTCTTATGTGACTGTACTAAAAACAAACATTCAAGATTCAGCAACACATCTCAGAACAAAAAATAACTGTACATTTGGTTAAATTTTATTTGATAGTGGTAGCAAATGATACAAGTACGACCCATGAATTCCCCTCAGCTCCTGGGATGATGATGAAATCTAGCCTTTGACTCCAAAGAAGACAAAACATTTTAACAGTTTACCCAATATTGCACACTGCACATACATATACTAATATATCCATTTTATTTTTATACTTTGGTGTGCTTGTTTTTACTTACTTTAGATGTCTTTGTTGAAGTGTACCATTAATCATCATTATAACATCATGGTATAATAAGATCAAATCTATGAATTACATAAAATATAGCTACTGTTGTACTAAGCTCAAAACATTGTTATTTTAGATAGAAAAACTTTAAAGTTCAATTGAATTGTAAGTGTTGGCAAATTTTAATTGGCAGATTTATGAAAGTTACTGTTACAAATGATAATGACTTTAAAATGGAATGTGCATTATCCATGTAAGAATATTTATCCACAAAATGATTGTTTTACATATGCTATATATTGCCTACTTTTTAAGCATCAGTGCTACTGTACTGTACATTTAATTACAAGAAAATGATAACTTAGAGTATGAACCACAAATAATGACTTCATATTTAAAAGTGTCTCACATGTTGATAAGGTGGATTTCTGTTGAACAGTACACTGTTTTCATACCTTTTTAATTAAAACAAATAAAAGAGGAAGAACTTTTTGTTGTAACAAGGAGAAGTGTGCATTTTACACTTTGAAACAGGTTGAAATGATAGCATAAGAGAATATGTGTCTCCCTGGAGTAAAATTAAATGACAGCATACTACACAGGACCAGTTTAAAAGGATGAGTGGTTTACATTCAATAACGTGAATTTAAAGTGAGTAATAAGCTTTCCGTGAAGAGCTTTGCTGAAATATTTATATGCAACGATAAAATTTCTTTCAAATAAAATGACTGGAAAATAACAAACCTTGTGTTCATTATTTTGTTTACTACATAAACAGGAGAATGATACTGGACATGCAAAGGCAATAACTGTGTTACATGTATTTCATGCACATTCAGTGGTTAATTTTATTATTAAAACACAGGAGGACAGCTACAGTGCAACTAACGGTACTCCAACTAAGGCCACTTAAGTAAATTCTTTGCAAATTGATCACTTACATTTTAAAAGTTCTAAAATAGTAAGTGTTAATGATCAAAGTGACCACAGATCTGTTGCCTTTGTTATGTACCACACAATTACATTAATAATTTGTTGGAACACTGTTGTTAACCTCCAGGATTTTTATTCGTTAAATTTGTAGAAAATTTTGTTAAGCGGCCTTGGTTAGAGCAGTCAGACTGTAAACAAAATTATTTCATCTACCTGTCCAGTCATATGATAATAGCGGAGCTCTGACGGTCCATTGTGGATATAGGAAAGTAAAGGAAACCCATAAATTGATTTTCTCATGGTTATTGTTGCTAGCAGTATTGCTCATGGGCGTGTATGCATGATGATGGTGACGACGGAGTTGTGCAACATGGCAGCCATACTCCAGCTAAGAGGTTGGCTGAGACATGCAGCCTTAGTTTATAGAGTACTTCTTTGATATTGGACATCCATGTTATGGTCAATAATTGACACCTGTCAAAACAAGGTAATCACTGACCAGTATCACCTGACCATATTGCTGGCTCAAGTTTAGAGCTCATAGAGATCACATGTTTATTTTTTGTAAGTTGACCACTGACTAATTGCTGGCTTTCGATTGGATTGTGGGCTCAAGCAGAGTTTTAACTTGTCGTAATCAGGGCCGGGTTGTTCAGAAGCTGGTTAACGCTAACCCAGGATTAAAAGTGAACCAAACTATAAATTTTTCTTGTTTAAAAATGTTTTTCACTGCTTATGTTTTGTGTAGTTTGAGATTACTTAAACTCAAAATAGAAGGTCAAACAATATAAAAAAACTCACCACAAAGTTACAAAACTCAACAGGAGCTCTGCTTTTAGGCTGGGCTAAATCTATATATTAAAATTAGTGAATGAGTGTGCAAGAATGTTCCAGGTGGAGAGTTGGTACCATTTTCAAAGGATGTTTTCTAAAAGGATTAGCTTTCCTGTCAAAAATGGTACATGAAAGGGTAAGGGTTTGGACCTTGAGCTGGTTCGCCCCTGCCCCCCAACCCTGAAAAAGTCACAGCTATTAAAAATGTAAAAAGCAGCTTTTGAGCAGAGGATTAAATCACAAAATACACTAACAGTATTATCTTTGTATCTACTAATGACTGCTCCTCTCATCATTCAAAGCCTGTCCAGTCACTGTGTTCTTCTTCTTCATCTTTTGCATGGTGTATGCATCGTATTTTTTCCTTCAGCATGGGAGTTCCCTTACGTGCTCCAAGAACTCTTGCATGAAGCACAATCACAAATTCTTCTTCAGCTTCATTTTTAAGCACAAATTTGTCCCTAAGGAGTCCTTCCTTGTGTGCATCTAGCTCCAGTGTGATTTCATGACCTTTACCATCTGCTAAAATGTTAGTTAAAAAACCAAGTGATGAAGGAATTTTAAACTTGGTGATCACATTAACATGTGTAACAAAACTGGAGTGAATATTATGAACCTTTATTATATAAAACTTATTCAATAGTGGTATACCTAGTGGTAGCAAATTGGTAAAACCAATATCCCACATGCAAGGATACCATTTTTATCCACACATATGTGTTATCATTTTTTTATATCAGTTTTGTTACCTTAAAGTGCATAAGAGTGTCTTTTTTTGTGATGCACATTTGTGGTGCCAAGTTTCAAGAACACTACTTCAATATTTCCAGAGATATCATTTATTCAGTATTTCACCACTTTTTAGTTGCAAACAATATGACGTCATCACTGATCTAATTTGCATAATAGAAAAATGTCAATATCTCTAAAACGAAAAAAGATAATTCAAAAAGAAAAACTCCATTCTTCTGTATTTTGAAAGGCTTTTCAAATAAGCAGAAATTATTTTTCACATCATATGTACTTTACTTCACTTAAATTTGTTCTGAAGTCTTCAGCAATCTTTGGAAATTGCCGGAAATTTTCGAAAAACATTTGGAAATGTTCGTCTGGCCTTCGGACAACTTTTGACAAATCTTCTGAAATCTTCAGAAAGTGGTCGGAAATCTTCGGAAAATTGCCTGAAACATTGTTATGTATTGTGAAAATTTCATATAATAAAAGGAAAATTACATGGTTGCTTGGAGATGCAGAATTTCTCTTCTTGTGTTGAAAAATACTTCACTCGTTCACCATGCTCACACGTGAAATATTTTTAAACACTCAGAGAAATTTTGTATCTCCCTGCGGCCATGAAATATCCTCTATATCTTCAACGAACTCACCCAGACTGGTGACATTTCCTACAGCTATAAAAGGTGTATTGATAACAGGTGTTAATGATGTGGATCCTGGAGCTATTGGAACAGTGAGTTGTATTTCATACTTGTGTCTGTGCTGGAGAAAGCCCAAGTGAGCATTAAGTATTGATTCTCCCTTCATACGCAGTTGTATTTCTGTGTTAGCAGTAACATCCTCTGGAAAGTGAACATGATGGCCTGCCAAAAATACAAAACTACATACATCAGACAAACAATGGACCCAGCTCTAAGAGTCTTAAGGTGATTCCTCACATTTGCATTGCGCATCCTCACTGCGCATAATTTATAGCGTCACTAACGCGTGCTCATGCACGCACACATTGAAAACATGGCACATTTGCCTCGATACTGAGTTCTGTCAGTTGAAAAATGGCTATAGCTCACCAATGAGCTCAGGCACGCCAATTTTTTTTCCAGTCGTTTTAATCAAATAATCATCAACTTTATGTGAGAAAAGACTGATCTGACTTCTATTGCTGAAAATTGAAGAAATAAGGAAAATAGCAGCTGCACTGTAGTCTTTTCTATTTTGCAGTTTGATAGCTGTGGCAAGCAATTTGGTTCCAATATTTCAACAAGGATTCAGCTGTCTGTCAAAATCAAACGTAAAAAGTTTACTTGTGTCTCACGCAAGTGTTGGCTGTAGTTTGAGGCGTGTTTTCATGAGTCTGGGCTCACAAAGATTTTACCATAACTTGGAATGTGTTCTTGTAATAAGCATTAAATAATGCCAAAATGGGACATTTTCAATGCCTCGCTCCTCCTTAACGAGCAAGGGCGCCCCCCTTTTTATTTTATAATTAAAGTTCTCTTTAATAAATATTCAGTGGACAAAGTTTGAACAAAAATCTATTGATTGTTTATTCCAGGGGAATAACCTTAAACTTTAATCAAGCTAATTTTTCTGCTCTACATTGTCTTCACAATGTTAATGATGATAACACCACGAGAGGAGATTGCTATTTTGTAGTTCACCAGTTTCTTCTATGGAATATTCATAGAAAGCTGAGCAAAAGGAAGAATTTGAGAGCACCAGAACTGAAATAATCAAACCAAAACTTGATTTCCCAGACAAAGATATCAACAGAGTTGACCATAACACCAGTGTCGACAAAACAAAACTACAACCAAATCCTTTCAAACCTATTTGGGATGAACTGGATGTGGATAGCAACATACAGTCTGACTTTACCCACAGCCAGAGTAGGGAAGGCAGTAATCTTTTCAGCCTGTACAGCATAAATCAGTACACAACTTTCCAGATATAATCTTGTTGTCCTATGATTATATATGTATGACCTGCTAGTGGAGTTTCAACATGTCTCTGTCTATTTGTATTTTTATTCTCCCAGATCTCAGCATAATGCTAACTGTTAGAGCCAAGTTTAAAATAATTATTTAACACAGACTTGTTTACTTGTTGCATCCTGCATTGACCTTTTAATGTAGTTTGTCAATCAAATCATGCAATTGACAAGAACATTAAACATAGAGAAAAACTGTTTGTGTAATATCAGATCATTCAAGAACTGTTCACTCCACTTTAAATATCCTTTACTTTGGGGTAGCTTAGTGTTAACTTAATTGCTAGTTCTAAATTATGGTTGTTTCAAGTTAAACCAGAAGTAAAAACATGTACATGCATTTGGGGCATTGAGGACTTATTTTTTCTAAGCTAATAGATACTAAAACATAAATACTTCAAATGGTATTCAGATCATGAAACAGAGTTGCCTGTCAAAACTTATAATTCATTCACCCAATGAGCTGTTGTGATATTTAGAGGATCTTACATGACCATGCAAAGATATGAATTTTATCTTCAAGTGCTGATGGTACTTCCCATGGGTGAGTGCAGCAGATGATTGAGAGATAACATCATCACAAGAAGATAACATTTGTATCCCTAAGCAGCCATGTAATGTTCTGTGTGCTAAATGGATATTGATGAAATATCCAAATCTAAGACATCTTGCATGACCTTGCATGTGAAAGGGATGCTCAAATATTATTGGCTGACATGTGCCTTACAATGATGACATCAATATCCAGGGCTCACATATGAAATATAAATTATAGTATATGTACATCCTCAAATTTTGGGTACCAGAAAAAAAATCCCAGTATGTCATCAACATCTAAATAATGAAATAAATTAGCTTACCGTAAGTTATACCTGTTGTGACAGCCGCAACTATTTAAAGTAACTTTAATTAGCTTAATTGAGCTTAAGTAGGCTTTTTAATTATTTTTAATTCGTTGCACATCATGACCATTTCTTGAACTATGAAATTTGTTGCAATTCGCTGGTCATTTCCAAAAGGGCATTTTTCGCTCACGCCATGATCAAAACAGAATTAATTATTTACGAAAACGAAATCCAGCTGCATGGAATTCTCAAATTTCAATGCCTCTGGTACTCATGAAAGTCCAGCTCCTTATTATTTTAGTTATGAGCGAAGAATTTAGAGTTAATTCATAGTACTCTAATAAAACGACAAAATGGTAATTTTTCGAATTAGTAAGCCCAATGTTTATAAGCTAAGCTACAGTAAAGGTGGTTCAATATCAAGTGTTCTCGAACTGATCGGAACCGGCGCCATTGGACTCCCCATGCTGTAAAATGGTTGCCATGCAAAAGAGACGTTCTACATTCAATGAATTAATTCAGAAAGTGCTAAGTCATTGAAAAAGAATAAAGGAGTTACAAAATGAGACTTTCAGCGAGAGAAAACAATGAACTACCGGTAATTTGTTTATTAATTGCTTTCCGTGCCCAGCTGGCAAAGGCACAGCTTTCAAATTACACTCTCTTCAAATTTAAACAAGATTTTCAAGCCCTTAAACACTTAAAATAACATAACAACACATGTCTACACACTCACCATCTTCAGTATCCTCCTCCTCGTGCAACACGGCGTGGTTATTCAACTCTGCCATTTCGTGTCAATGCGGAGAAAAAGGCTATTGGCGAGGAAAGAAGAAGCAAGTCCGAGAGTTTCCACAGATGATCAAAAAACAAACTCTTCGGGGATAGGGTAAGTCGATTTCTTATCTCGCTTAAAACGGCGCCTTTCCAAACCTAAAAACACAAAACAAGTATTCTCACTTCTCGTTGTTAGTATTTATCTTGCTGAAGATGCAAGAGTGCTCAAGTCTGGGTCATATGCGTGAGTCTCCGTGAGTTCTTGACCCAAACTTGTCAAACTTGAACCTGCCTGCCCCGGCGCTGTCCCACCGCAGGAGATGGGAGTGTGTTTGCCTCTGCCCTCCCTGGTCAAATTTATCATTGGCCATCTAGATGGGTGGTCGCTAAGTTAAGCAGTCGAAGCGTGATAGTTTTGTAGTTTTGCTGGTTTTGCTGAGTTTTGCTGTGATTGAAAAGTCTGTCTAATCTTCCAAAAGGATCCTTTTACATCTAGTAACGCACAACTTGATTCTTTTAAGGTCCACTTATGTTCTTACCAAACCTGAGAGAAGATGCAACACGATGAGGCCAGTTGATGAGTTGTTTTTAAAACGCACGTGGTTCATACTTCTGTTGTCCGAAATATTTTGTAATGATTAGCTTTGTAAACTTTACGAACTAGGATTGTAGCAAGTGGTTAACATTATTTCTACGTCTTCAGGTAATATGGCAAGTAATAAATCAAGGCTTCTGTTCCTTCAAAGTCAAGTAAGTATTCTGCAGGGGGGACCATAACCACACTTATGTCTTGGGTTGTTGAGCTTCAGTGCAAAATCTGTTACCGATGTTTGCTCTATTTTCGTCTTAACTTTCTCAAGTCATAATATTGCCATTAATCAGTCATACTTGCCCAAGAACATCCAATGTACAAGGGTTAGATCTCATAAAAAGGTCTCATAAAGCAACAAGTACAAGATAGTTCATGTTTGTGTTTCAGAACTGCGACTCAGACATTTTGTCGAAATGAATATAATGTGACTGGCTTGTGCAACAGACAGTCTTGCCCACTGGCAAACAGTAGATATGCTACAGTTAAAGAGAAGGATGGTGAGTGAATAGAAAATAAAAGAATAGGGAACTACATGAAAGTTAAGAAATGATTTGTAACTTCCAGTGTACTTATGTAACTTCCTTGTTATAGCCTGCAGTGCAGGCGTCTTATTGGGGCGTCTTATTGTTAGCGTTACAATTGTTAGCGTTACAACCTTGCGACCGCCTTTTTAGACCACCATGTTAGATGGTGGGGGATGGGGGAGGGGAAAAACGAGAAGATGCCTGCCCGAAAAGTCCGTTAAAATGCGAAACACCTCCTGATTAGTTGCGCTTCACTGCATTTCCGGAAATGAGCGGGTAACCAATCAAAATGAGGTTTTCTCGACACCGGAAGTCTCACAAGGGTACATACCACGAG
>Ga0126339_10001638_pt1 | contig 15426 bp, 14 predicted proteins | sample OrbTmetagenome_2_FD_92532 | JGI IMG/M metagenome (GOLD analysis project Ga0126339, IMG submission 92532) | Coral microbial communities from Petempiche,Puerto Morelos, Mexico - Orbicella T R C metagenome | ecosystem: Host-associated > Invertebrates > Cnidaria > Coral | place: Petempiche,Puerto... | reverse complement strand
GTAGATCGCGACGTTTCGACTGCTTACTGCTAGTCTTCTTCAGGCGATAAGGTCGACTGATTGCACGGTGTCATTTATATCACAAAGGTCGGCTGTGATTGGTGCATTTCGATCCTCCTATTGATGATACCGTGCAATCAGTCGACCTTATCGCCTGAAGAAGACTAGCAGTGAGCAGTCGAAACGTGGCGATCTACATCTCAAGTGACTACATTGTGAGACAAACGATAATACACTTTATTATTGCATCTACCACGATGAATAACAACAACCTTTTCCTCGACAGCGAACAATAATGTTTAACGAATTGTGTTAGTTTGTCTTAGAAACGCTAAGGCACAATCAACGCTTTTCCTGTACCATCTACTTTTATAAATAGAGGATGTAGTTATTGTTGTTGTTGTCACATCTTTAGCGATGAGCAAAATCACCCTGAAATCGAATTTGAAAAATTAAAAAAGAAATGGTTTACACAGGTAGAAAAACACTTACGAGAATACAATAAGACAAAAGGGAACCGGTGATCATAAATTGGAAAAGATCAAGGTAGAATAAGAAAGTCGACCTTGAAATTAAGATTTGGCAATAGTAGCTGCTGTAAAAAGGTAGCAAGGTGCTTGTCTGGTTACATTTCTTGAGTGTTGTTGTATTTATTGAGTTGCCTACTCTTTGTCTCGATGTGTTTCTTAGGTATTTACCGTGGTATTCATTATGGAAATGATTCTGAAGCTGATCGCATTTGGCGTCAAAGAGTACTGCAAAAACAAGTGGAACCTGTTTGACGGGACAATTGTAATTCTTAGTGTTTTAGACATGGTTCTGACCTACTCTGGTGCCATCAGTGGTGCTGGATTAAGCGTGTTGCGAACCTTCAGACTGGTATGTTGATGATAACATTTATTATCTACTTGATCTTCTCGGGTGTTTATTGGCTGATATTTAGCTCGGACGTTTACATGCATGTGTTAGGTACCTGGTCTGTAAGTCCTCTTTGCATTGGTTTTGTTCGTTTTCCACCTGGAAATCAAAAAAGTCCAAATCGTTTCGAATGCACGTGAGAAATGTTGCTCTCTGACAGGCTGAGAACACATCCAAAACAGTAACTAGCTTGTAGTAACGACGTTTAAGCACATTATCCTTTTTACTGTACAGGAGATGCAACACGGTGTCTGAATAGGATCTTGAAGGACGAAGTTTTCGCGAATAACTAATACACAGAATGAGGAAAAACTAAAACTGTAGTTTGTTTTTCTGTTCCACAGCTTCGTGTGCTGAAGCTCGCTCAATCGTGGAAAACAATGGGTGACCTTTTGAACACAATCGGGAGCAGTGTAGGCCCTGTGGGTAACATCACTGTTATACTCGCTATCATTGTTTACATGTTTGCTGTGGTCGGCATGCAGCTTTTCCAAAGAGACTACACTGCGGACAAGTTTAAGAATTACGAACTACCACGGTGGAATTTCAATGATTTCGGTCACTCATTTATGGTGATTTTTAGGATATTATGCGGTAAATGGATCGAGCCTCTGTGGTGGACAATGCAGGCAACATCTCCCGCTGCCATCTGCCTCATCTTGCCCGCATTCGTCATCGGCAATTTTGTGATTCTCAATCTTTTCCTTGCACTGTTGTTGAACTCGTTCAGTGCAGACAGCGACGAGGAGCCGGAAGACGAAGAGGAAAAGAAAAGGAAAGAAGAAGAAAAGAAAAGGAAGAAAAAAGAAAAAGAGAGGAAGAGGCGGTTAGACATTCTTCGTATGCTTGGAAGACAAAACAAAAATCTTTCTGGGAGTCGAAGTAAAGTGGGACCAGATGAAGACGGCGATGGAACGGACGAGGAAGCTCATTCGAGGACGATAAGCCCAGTTGACGATGGAACCAAGAAAGAAGCGGCAATCACTTTGTCGGACAATCTCAAAAATGGAGAACAAGAGAACGGCTACGAGATGACACTTGTCAACCGACTGCCGAACGGTCAAACACAGCAGGATAATTCTAATGGCTTCAAGTACAACTTTGGTAAGTCATGCCCGCCTCTTTAACTTCAGCAAGTCCATTTTGAACAAATCTGCAGCACGTAGGCATACCCGAGGCAAATACTCTGTAGAATATCCGCTCAGGTTTCTATGTCTAGAGTCTTTATATTTGGGGAGCCCGCCTTCCATCAATGTGGCCCAGGTTCGATTCCGGCCTGGTGTCATATCTGAGTTGTTGGTTCCCGTACCTGCTCCAAGGGTTTTTATCCGGATACTCCAGGTTTCCTCCTCCTGAAAAACCAGTATTACAAATTGCAACTGATTCGACCTGGGAAGAGGACCCTCGTGAAAACCATCTACGGCTCTCTAAATATTGTAACTTATTTATTTTAATTCCTAGCGAGGGCTTTCCCGTATTGAGATCGGTAGTGAGTTAACAACTTTGACGAATTGATTTCCTTTTAACTCAGACGAAACTCCAGGTAAACCTGTAGGACGTAACACCAAAGTGAATTCTCTTCCCATTGAAAACCGCCATTCACTGACTACCGCCCTTGATCTGGACGAAGCAGCATTAAGAATCCGGGACCTTCCAGATTCAAACAAGAGATTGCCATGCGTCAACCGCGTCAAGAGTGACGACAGACTGGAGCCTAGTGACAACAACTTGAGTAACGGAGATCTGGTCGCCAATGGCTCAGCCCCTGTGGTGATCAACGGAAACTCGCGCATGTCAACCGGATCGTCACACAAAGACGTCAGTCTTGGTGACATAGAGTCACGCATTCCACCAAACAGCCCGGGTCATGAGTCAAAGCGTGACACGATTGTCACGGTAGATACCGACGATACTACTCCCCCGGGTGGAGTGAGGCCTTGTTGCCCAGCGTTCTGCTACTGTGAGAGTAATTGTTGTGACAATTATAAGGAGTCCTGTATTCGAAGAAGCTGGCATGGATTGCGTTACTATGTGTGTACTTTTGTGGAGCATAAATACTTCGAGTGGTTCATTCTATTCATGATTGTCATAAGCAGTTTAACTTTGGTAAGTTCTAACAGTTTGTTCACAATTGACCTGAGAGTTGTATGGATCAAAGTACATTTACCACAGCCGTTCTCGACATTGCTCTGAGTATTTCACTATTGTAACCCATGTATCATTTTAGATATTTCCAGACATTTTCTTTAATATGCACCATTGACTTCGAACCTATGAACCTATCGGTAGCAGCCAATGCCGGGCACAAGGCAAATCACATTTCCTATTCTACACATGATTGGCTGAGAAAGTAATTTATTATATAAACACCAATGAAATACTAGGCGAGCTTTCGCGCAAAAACGTGATATCTTCACACGCGAAAATAACATATTACAGTGTCTTCACACGCGAAAATAACATGTTACAGTGTCTTCACACATTAAAAGATCACCGTTGCTATGGTTACATTATAAATGGCTACTCGAAGGTTCGAAGTTTCTCTTCTCGTATTGAAAAATATTTCACGAGTGAGCGCTGCGAATGAGTTTAAATATTTTTCAACACGAGAAGAAAAAGCGGTCATGTGAAATCCTGTATATATTTGCTCTGACCAGCATAGGAAACGACATCTTGACAGCTTATTCTTTTAACATAGTAAAGTTATTGTCATTTTTTCTAATGTAAGGTGTGTCCACAAATAGCTGCACAAGTCAAATACCTCTGACACTTGCAAAGTTTATTCATTTTTTCATAGTAAGACAACACTCTCTGATTTGAGTGACTGAGATTACATGTGTGACTCGGGGCTGAAGTAACAGCATCTCCGTCTAGTTAGAGAGAGCACTCGCCCTCATTTGAATCGAATTCCTTATTACAGGTGTTTGAAGACATCCATTTGAAAAATAATCCTTTGCTGAAGAGTGCGCTAGGTGTGATGAACTTCTCATTTGCGATCATCTTTACAGTGGAAATGCTTCTTAAAATCCTCGGCATGGGTTTCGTGGGTTATTTTACCAACTTGTGGAACTGTTTGGACAGTTTCATTGTAGCGGTAAGTTGCTGCAGACTACACAGCATTCTTTATGGTGCCTATCCCATGCTTTTTCTCCATGTTTCCTGTCTGTTTTGATCGCCATCTGTTTCTCGTTGTCTGTCTTGGTGATCTGGGTCTTTCCTGTTTGTCCTTATTTTATGTCTTGGCAAGTATGCGGTTACAGCCGCACTTACAGCTTCTGAATAGTTTGTCGGGAGAGAGACGCCTGTATTTGCAGGCTTCGTCTCATTTTGTTGCCTGGTGTAAATTAAATTACTTAAAACATTGACTTCCACGGGCGCCCAGAATATGAAGGCCACGAAATCAAAGAGTCAAGTAGCAGGCAACTTCAAGGGCATAACTGAAATCACTAACCCATATATATTACCTGCGTTCTACTCTTTTACATTCTTTGTTTCATTGTCTTGCTTTGTAGATCTCTCTCGCAAGTCTTACTGGTAGCAAAAATCTGCAGTCGTTCAGATCTCTCAGAGCTTTAAGACCTCTCAGAGCGATCTCGCGGTTTGAGGGAATGAAGGTAGGTTAGCGCAAGTAAATGTCTATTCATTGTTTCATTTTCTCTTACTTGCGATCGCCTGAAATTGGAAAATTTGGGTTATTTGGTGTTGCTATTTTGGGGTATTTGCATTTTATAATATAAGATGACAGACGGAAATCACCATTCCTTGTGTAGCAGGAAGCGCTTACAGTTTTTTGTGCTGCCGTTGCAGATTGTCGTGAATTCGTTGGTGCACGCTGTTCCCGCGATCGTGAACGTGATGCTGGTGTGCCTGATCTTCTGGCTCATCTTCAGTATTGTTGGTTATCAGCTGTTTAACGGGAAATTCTACAGATGCGTTGATAACAAAACCTTGGAGATAATTGATTGGCAGATAGTCGAGAATAAGGATCAGTGTAACGAGTCCCTGGGCATGCGCTGGATGAATGCAAAAATCAACTTCGACAGCTCCTTGCAAGGATTCTTGGCTTTGTTTCAAGTTGTACGTATAAACTTCATAACCTTCAAAGCAGGCGTAAACGGATAGGAAAATTGGAAGAGAAGTGGCTTTCGCTTCCACTAGCCTTGCCTTGTTTACACCTGTAATGAATTAATGAAGTCTTTATTTCTCATTGAAAAACGTCAGACTCAGCCGAAGTGAGTCTTTACAATCAAAGGTGATGATGATGTGCAACCTTAAAGGCGCCCACGTGACTAACTTAATCTCAAGTTATCAGACCTGATCAACAGGGTGACAAACATCTATTTCCAGTGAGAATTAAGCAAATCAGCGAATGTTTAGGAAGATGGTTAAGATCATTTGAGAAAAAAATGTTAAAAAAAAAATACCCTCACCTACAACGCTGCCTTTTCGTTCAATCGAAATCATAAAGTTCATTAAGATATAAATCGAAAACTAGCCTAAAGTAACTGACACTAAAGTACACTACGTGTATTTTACGCCTTCCTTAGGGAAGGGGATAGTCAGAGTAACTGATGTAAAAATGTAAACGTTGTTGTTTAAATATCTAACTAGGTCAAGTGTATAGTTTTGGAGAATTAAATGAACTAATAATCTAGCTGGAAAATGTCTTACTTATTCAATCAGCTAGCACCATAAGACCTGTAAGGCCTGCTTGCATCTGTAACGCAGCGGAACATTATGATTATAGTGACTGAGCTATATAAACAGTAGCCTCCATGTGGCGCGAAAATATTCCCGGATATTTTTCCGCATGCATTATCTGTTTCGAGTAGCGAACATTTGTCTGAGAGCAAAGCTCGGCGAAAACTTTGAGCTTTAAGGAACAGATCATGTCCAAAGACAAGTATCCGAGCATGTCCTAAAGTAAAATGAAGGCTATTTTATCCTTCAAATACTTTTCGCAACACGCCTGATCTATTGGGGAATACCACTCAGATGTTGCCCAGTTTTAGCCGGGGAATATCCAGGCACGTAACGCGTTTAGACCAATCGCGTGCCAGGGAAAAAATTTGATGGATTATAGGTAAAGACATATTCAGCAATTTCGCGATAGAAAAACAATTACCTGGAAATTTTTGTTTTATTTCAGGCTACATTAGAAGGCGTTTTTGAAGTCATGCAAGATTCTGTGGATGGCGTAGGAGTAAGTATACTTTAATCACGTGTCCTTTCCGATGCTGCTGTCAACTCACGTTTCTTTTATGTTTCGTATTGATATCGTTGGATCGTATGATGGCATAACTGATTGTTTTATTTGTCTTAAGCATTACAAGCAGCCAAGGTACGAGAACAGTTTCTACGCCTACTTCTACTATGTTGTTTTCATCATTCTGGGTTCGTTCTTTATTTTAAATCTCTTCATTGGAGTCATCATCGAAAACTTCAATCGCCTAAAACAACAGGTAAGCTTTCAGTTAATGGCATTGTATCTTTAAATGCTCCTGTTTTATTTATAAGACTTTCAAACTTAAAATGAAACTGATTGACTGACTGACTGACTGGCTGGCTGGCTAGCTGACTGCTCGTTCGCTTGCTTGACCGACTGACTAACTAATTTTGTGCTTGCTTGATTGATTGATTGATTGATTGATAAGTTGGTTGGTTGGCTGATTGATGATTGCTAAGGGATAGACTTAAGCTTGGTTTCCACTAACGACTCAAGTATCACGTGCGTTTCTCAGTGTTTGCCTGCGCTCATGCTTAACTCGTTTATCCTTCTTTCTTAGTATGAAGACAGCGGTGCACTTGGAATGTTTTTAACACCAGGCCAGAGAAGCTGGGTGAACACCCTCAAGAAAACTTATTACAGGAAACCGCGGAAGCAGTTCAAGAGACCTCAGGTCTGTTGTTAAACAACCCACGCACAATGGGTGGGAACCGATATGAAGTCACAATATTGTTGCTTTGTGATTGGTTTAAAAAAAACTCTCGCCTCCTATTCGACCAGTCAGATACAAACAGAAACGACCAATCGTGACCTAGTGACTTAATCTTTTTCCCGCGAACGAAAAAACGTATACTGACCTCGGGTTCCCATTGGTTCAGAGTGTTGTGTACAATGCTTGTGTTCTCCAATTGTACTTGTTTTAATTTAACAATACTCAGATGAAACCGGTCTATTGTCAGTTGTAGTACATGTATAGTTTTCGTGACACTTAGCTTGACTTTCCTTTTTCTTGTTTCAGAACAAGTTTCGTGCCTGGCTGTTTGACTTGATCCTACAAAAGAAGTTCGAAGTGTTCATCATGTCGGTGATTCTTATTAACATGGTTACCATGATGATGGAACACAACAATCAAACGGAGAACTTTACCGCTGCGCTCAATATCCTTTTAACCAATTAACACTGGCTTGAACATTCATCGGAGGCAGCGTGACCCAGTGGTTTAGGACGCTGGTGTCGTAATCCGGAGGTCCCGAGTTCAAGGCCTCCACCCTGCCACTTGCGGGATTCGTTTTTCGGTAGTCCCGAGTTCAAATCCTCGGTCACGCTTTGTAAATAGCCAACTGGTCAGCCTCCTGCCAGTTGGGATTTTTAACTAAGTTACGTTTATTTGAAATATTTGTTTCCTTTGTTTCAGTGGCATGCCTGTAAACTAGCTAAACTTAGTGCTGGTATAGCTAAATGCAGGACCACTAATATATAGATTTAGGCCAGCCTGAAAGGGCTCTTTTTCAGATTGCCAGCGATTTCCATCAGACGTTGTGAAGAATGTGGTTAAGCTGTTAACTGAAGTGTTTTTTCCTTAACCAGAGCTCGATTTTTGTTTCGGGGCCATCACGGTATCTGAACTATATCTTCACTGGCATCTTCATTGTAGAGGCAATCATTCGTCTGATTGCCATGCGCTTGGACTACTTTAAACTCGGCTGGAATGTGTTTGACTTCATCATAGTGGTTTTCTCCATTGTCGGTGAGTTGATCGTCACAAGTGGCACGTGAATTTTCTATCATTAATTTATTTTTATTTGGAGTTATTCTAGCCTTGTGGGAAAAGAGGTCGCCACTTCAAGCATTCATCCCTGTTTTTTTGTGTTTGTTTTACCGTTTAAACAATTTGAACCCCACTTTAGGGATACTCGTTGATGACGAACCGTATTTTTTTCCCAGTTAAGTTAAAGTGCGTTAAGGCCTTCTTGAAAGGCTATAAACTGATAGCCGAAAGCTTATGTTGTTAATCTTTTCACCTAGAGAACGTTTTGAATGTCTTATCCTGGTTACAGCGCTATTTTTAAAACCAAACTGTTCACTCTTTCTCTGATATTAGCTGCCGATTAATGCTGACAGCCCTGTTAATGCGGCACTTTCTGCCTGTGGTCTTTTGATGACCGTTTTCAAACAGTTTTAAATAGGAGCCGTGAGAGTCGTAGTTTATTTCTTCTTTAAGAAAGTGGATGGGTGGAATATGGGGCGAGGATCATCATTTAGAATGTAGAATGTAGAGTGTTAAACGTGAAACGTTGCGTGTGGAGTGTGTCTTAAGTGTGAAATGTGGAGTGTGAAGCGTGAAGTGTGGAGTCAGTAAGTGTGGAGAGTTCGTGTTAAATGCGGAGTATGTGTCGTAGGGGTTTATTGTGGGTTATATCGCATCGGTCACCCTTGTGCGACGCTCCAGAGTTCAGACTTCAAGGTTGATTTACTCGCCTTTTTTTGTCCTGTTTCTGTCAGGTATTATTGTTGAAGATGTGCTACAGAAGGACATGATTCTCTCACCAGGCTTGCTGCGAGTTGTGAGGGTATTTCGACTTGGAAGACTGCTACGTTTCTTCGAAGGCGCAAAAGGCGTTCGCCGCCTGCTGTTTGCTCTTGTCAAATCACTGCCCGGCCTGGTCAACATCGCCATGTTGTTATGCCTGATTATATTCATTTACGCCATAATTGGAATGTCTTCGTTCGGATACGTCAAAAAGACCAACGGCATTACGGACGTGGTGAATTTTGAGACTTTCGGGAACTCTATGCTTTTGTTATTTCGCGTCGGGACGGCCGCGGGCTGGAATACAATTCTTGACCCGCTCATGGTATCACCGCCGGACTGTAACCCAGATTTAGACAATGGCGGACTAAATGGCAACTGCGGGAATCGTTTTCTCGCTGTCTTTTTCTTTGTTAGTTACATTCTTATTATTTTCTTGATTATCATCAACATGTACATAGCAGTTATCTTAGAGAATTTCAACGAGGCACAGCAACAGGAAGAGATCGGCGTGACCGATGACGATCTAGAAACTTTTATTCAAGTGTGGGAAGAATTTGATCCCAAAGCCACGCACTATATTTCTCTAAATCAACTCAGTGATTTCCTGGACGCCTTAGAGCCACCGCTACAGATTCCAAAACCAAATAGGCACCTCTTTGGCGAGTTGGAGGTGCCAATTAAGACGGACTATAAAATTTATTTGTTGGATGTTATGCAAGCTCTTGTCAGGCGTGCAATGGGAGGCGTAGAAGGACACGAGGAAGAAGAAATGGTGATGTTAGTGGAGCGCTTGGAAGAACGCTTCCAAAACATGCGAAAGAAAGAAGCGACAATCGGCTCGCTTCCCGAGCAGCATAAATTTGAAATAAAGGCAGCGGTGACGATTCAAAAGGCAATAAGGATTTTCTTGCTGAAGAGAAGGTTAAGAATTTGTAAAGGCGGAGCGTTTCACCCGTATGATGAGTTGACCTCGGAAAAGGACAAAGGTCACGGATGGAGAGAAAGACAAGTGGAAGATAACACCCGTGTGATCGGGATGTTATGGTTGAATCAGGCCAAGCGACACAACATTGAGCCAGCAGTGGAGGAAAACAACGACGAGGAAAATACCAAGGATAATGGAAACACCGAGAATGATATGCCCGCTACCTTGACTGTGGTGGACGAGAAAACTAAACCTTCGCCAAACACTCTGAGTGTGAATTGTTAGCGAGCAGGCGCCTGCAACACTTCACTGGTCACCGCCATCGTTTTGTATCACAGTAACTTCTAGGCTTGGTGACATGGAGCGTCACATTTAAAAATGCAAAGCGTTGAAACTCAAAATTAATGAGAACCAAACCGTTAAGCTCATTGGGTCGTTTGCTAAACTGTTTTCTGCGAAAAGGACATCGGGAGCAAGTTCGGCACAGTTGAATGTCGCGCAAATGCAGTACTAATGAATGCCAGATGATACCACTTGGAGCCCGCGAGACTTTAGGAAGATCGAGGACCTTACCCTTGAGGATCCCTCTGAAGATGGCTTGTTATGCCCCTATGACAGAAGCTTCAAAAGTGTGAATCCGCTGTGCGGCATCGCAGTTGTCCCGCGGCTGCATGCCGTATATTTTATACATTAAAAATAACAAAAGGCCAATGCCTATTTGTAAATATTACTTAGAAATATTTTTGTTATTGTTTGACCGTAGCTGGCGCGAAGCAGTGCATTTAGAAAGGTATTGCATTTTTGCGGTTTGCCTCTATGCTATTTGAAGGTGGCTTCAGATTGAAATTCCTAAAAGTTACTTCAGAAGCATCTGGTATAATAGCTATTATGGTTAATTTAGTGAACCGACTTTCAGATTATCTAATAATTCAATTGTGTTTTCCTTATTGCACAACGCCTTCCGTGAATAAGGCGGCATATTTCGCAATTAAAAGGCAACAAATTGTTACAGTTTAAATTAACATTTGTATAAGTAGGATAAAAGCAATGCTGCAATTGATAATTTCTGAAGTCAAAGGTAGCGTAACGTTTTTGGCACAAATAGCTGCATTTTATCTTAGCAGTGGAAGGCAATTCGATGATTTCTTCGTAATAAAGAGGAAAGTTTGACAGGCTGCCCTTAAGTCAAGTGGAAATAGTTATGTCAAGTCAGTACAATAATAGTTATAGCAGTTTGAGTAGTTGTTTGGCCGGACAATCAGAAGTAAATATCGCTAACAGATTGATTCCTGTTGCAACCGCTGTTTTACCGTTAGCTTGGGTTCAAACAAGGTGTTTTTTGATAACCTGTGCAAGGCTGCCGTAGATATCTGCAATAGCTGTGTCAGTGAACCTTCTGTGTGTTAATGTCTGGCAAAAAAACTGAAATTGAAGAGATGTTGATTTGCCCACTGCCGTGCCGTTAGCCTTTTTTTGAGCTGTGGGCAACGAAGACAAATCTAAAATAATTTTCTTCAGGAACGTTATAAACTAATTATAAATTAATTTGTTGGGTGACCTCAACAAAAACCAATCTCTGGCACAAGTTTAACGTAAATAGAATGGGACCGTAAAAAAACGCGTTTGTTTTTGGTGCCCGATAATAATATTTCCATTTTCCTCTATTTTGAATTAATAATTGATTATTTAATATAATGTTCATATTTTTGTTCTGTGATGGTACTTGAGTGCCAAATCGTAGTAGTGTAAATATAAGATTGTACTAGGTGTTACAGTAAATTATTGACCGGTAATACGGTTAGTTATTCACTGGGTTGACAGGGTCAGAAAGCGAACTCGGATCAGCGGTCTATGTATAAGGGCCTAAAGGCCGTTCTTGACAATACAATATATTTATTGTACGCTAGTGGAAGTTACTTTTCACAAAAATTTAATTATGATAGCTTTTATACTTTGTTTTCATTTTGCAGCTTGATATCTCCACGTAATTGAGAAATATTTATCACAAAGTTTATCCCGGAAGGAGATATTTGTTTTTGTATTAAAGATGAGCGTTTCTGTTCTTTTTCAAGTGAATGTTAAGGACCTTGCTTGGCGGTGCCGCTTTCTTCCCTGTATGTTGACTTAGTAGGTTTCTTTAATTCGAAAAAAGCAGCAAGCTCGAGTGTGTAAATTTTATCTGATAACGAAATCACTACACCAGAACAAGTTTGGTGATGTTTCATTGGATGATTGAAGTAAAGGATTTTGGCCAACTTAATCAACCTGTTCATTGTAATGTCACCGCTCTTGCGTTGGGGTTCATTTCCAAATTTGATTAAATTTATAAACTCGTGCCTAGCTTTCTTTCGAGTTTGGAAAAGGCTAATAATTTGGCTAGTTATGTAAGTCAAAATTTGCTGATTCGCAAATACTTCCAGAAACCTATTCCCTTATGAGGAAGCACTGGTGGGATTTTTAGTTCGTTTTCACCAAGATTTTTGTAAGTACAAATTTTATACGTCAAAAACCATTAAATTCTGCGAACACAAAAACCAGCTCCCAGTTGAATGTTGATAATCATTTTATGTGCTATGTTATAGTTTGAGGGATACATGTTTTATAGCCGGGCATATAAGGCGACTTCATTTTATCAGAGATAGTCTGTTTGATAGGGAAGTGTTATGCCATCTACAACTGTCCCTCGATAGAATGTACGCACGCAGGGAATGCGCACAGGTTTTTTTCTTGTCAATATAGGATCCATAATTTTGATGGATTTTCTTTACCTCAAAGACATGTTAGTGAGTTACACTCAAACAATTAGACTTAATCACTTAATGACCTGTGGAATGGTGGGTGAATCCCCTTACTTATTAGCGAGATCTCAGTGTAACAAAGGAACGACATTTTCCTTTCTGTCCCAGCCTCACTGCCCTTAGGAAAGCGAAAAAGGTTGCATGGTAAATGATATAAAGTAGACTCCTCCAGCCGTTCAGTAAGTTGGGACGCAGCGCGAAAAACGGCGAGCGGAAAAAGGAGAAAAGGGCTTGACGCGAGGAGCGAACGATTTCTTTCGCCTTCTTCCGCCGCGCTTCTCCCCTATTTTTTCGTGCGCCATGTTTTCGCTCTTCACCCCAACTAACTGGAGGAGGCTAATATATGGAAATGACTATCCCTTCTAACATCTCTAAAAAACGGTAACCTAACAACATCCCTTAAGTCATGGAGCAGCTAAAACATGGCTAAAAACGATAGCAACGCACCCTATGTACGTATGTACGACACACAGGGTGTCGCTCAGTGTTTTTCCAGTCTTCCTTGTCGGTGATTTTACAATACAATCAGCGGTGCTCAATGAAATATGGCGGCATTCATCGATTAACTCTTGTTGTTAATAATGATAGCATCCAGCAATAAATACATGATACAGAACCATTTTAACAAGACATTAACTGTACATATAGAGCGTTTGTGCTCTGATTTCTCCTGCACTGGGATTTTTCTCTAATTTCAACCCTGGGACTGCCCGTGGGAGTTGGGAGAAAATAGGCCTGGAAATGGGATTTATTTACCACCCCCACTCCTCTTAGAACTCTCTTCATACAACTTTGTTTTCAACAAAGGAACGAAAATAATGTTTTCACGGGGTAATCATGTTCCTGACCCTTGTCTGTTGCCTAGTATTTGGCAGCTGGCTTATCAGGTGTCAAGATTTGATGATTTGTATTGTGTAATTAGGTCCCAAAACTGGACCACGATATTGGCTGAAAGATATCGCCTCTGATTTTAATTGATTTTAAATGTAGTCCTCTTCTATTGCTTTCGAGTTTCGAAAGGCCAGCGATTGTTTGCTATCCCCTCGGGAGTTATTTGCGTGTTCAATTTGTTTTGAGGTACTAAAGAACAAGGTTTTTTTTCCTGTGATGCAAATAAGACCCAAATTTGGCGCTTTGTTGATTCGGTATCTTAGCAGAATAAATGTTTCCCATGAGCTGTACATGGTAACCACATGCAAAGCTCGGGATAATCAATTCAGTATCGTATCAAAGAAAGGCGAGATTGTCGGGAATGGCATGACGCGCGAGTATTAAGCCAACTAATGTCTAAATAATGCCAATGAATGGCTCAGGATATTTACTGGCAAATGGTAAAAGCCTGTTGGTTGTGTTTTCGCTTAAAGGAAAGGATTTTGCGCTTCCGTTTACCCGATGGATGCGGACGAGATAAGCATTCAACATGAATGAAGTTTTCGTTAAGGTAAGTTAGACCTTTATGGGCAATTAAGGGCTACTGAACTGTGAAGTCTCTTTCTCTAAACGGGGCTTCCTTAAAGAGCAGTTTTACTTTACAGACGCCAAGTTGACTGAGCGCTCATGGCTCTGAACAAAGGCCACCAAAAGTGCTAGAAGTCGAAATCTTATTTGAACTGGTCAAGTGCGCTCAAGTCAAATAGATTAAACAGCGGATACTTACCAGTGTCAAAGAAACATCACTCTTCGCCGGACTGTGTGAAATTTAAACAAACAGGAGCCTTGGTTTTCATCTTTGTCTTTCGTGCGGCTAATCCGACAGAAGTAAACTTTCAGTAGTAATCGCATTTGATCACCAGTTTGTAGCCACTTTACGACTGAGCTTCATTTAACTTTAAATTTCAATGACGTATATAGTTCACGATATTCGAAGTTAACCAGGTTTCATGCTTCGTTGTCTTAGCCGGCCACTAATTGCGTGTTGCAGACGAAAAAGCGACTTAATGACAACAAAATAGCTCATTAGAAAAGTCACGTTGTACGAGCACAAGTTAAACGCTGATAATACATTTTCAAAAATACTCTGTTAACGGTAAAATTATTTACTTCTTTACCCATATCTACTTCATTTCAATGGATTATCGTCAATTATTCGTTGATAATGGCCCATATTTGACGCACTGAAGTTTGTTTACATAAGTGCAACACCTGAAAGGAAGTGCTATCTGAGAAAAATAGTATTAACCAAAAGTAAATTATTCACACTCAGTTCTAGTGGTTGCATTCTTAGCCTGTTAGATATCGCTACGACAAGTTTGTTTTTTTTTTTTTTCTTCAAATCACTACTTACACTGTAGTACATACTATTACAATGAATTTATACTTAGAAACGCAAAGCCAGGTTTCAAATGGTTTCAGAAACAACGATTTTAGCTTCATTTTTAAATCAATAAATCAATAAATCAATAAATCAATAAATCAAAAGTTTGGCGGAAAATAAAGTATATTCTTTCCTGATAGAGCTATGATCGTTTACCACTGAATCAGTGGTCACATTCTCTAGCTATTGAATATTTATAATAACACCAATGTATGCAACTTATACAATTGAAAATCCATGAAGAATATTCATACAAACCAAAGGATTACCTTAATGTTTTCAGTTCTCAGACAAATTTACTCAAGCTAAGTGCCATCCTGGAATATAGGGAGAAGGGATATTTTCTCAATACAGTTGATCTCATAATATTCTGTTTAACAAACCAATTTCTCAAGGTGAAAGAGCAGTCAGCAACACAAGCTAGACATAAAGCTTTCGTAATTGTCCGTTGTGATACCACTATGTCATTCTCTAACATCTGTGTATCGGTAGTAAGCCACCTCCTTTTTGTCCGTATTCATGCAGTCTTCATGAGCTACATCCCACAAACAATCATACAAGGCAATGAGTAACACTCTCTCTCCCCTCGTCCTTCCAAATCCTTTCCTTATTTCCCTTCTCTTTTCTTTTCTATGACCTACTTAAAGTTCGGTTCTACTTCAACTTCGCGGTTAACCACTGCAGTGGTGGATCTAGGGGAGCAGCCCCCCC
>Ga0126339_10001636_pt1 | contig 15431 bp, 9 predicted proteins | sample OrbTmetagenome_2_FD_92532 | JGI IMG/M metagenome (GOLD analysis project Ga0126339, IMG submission 92532) | Coral microbial communities from Petempiche,Puerto Morelos, Mexico - Orbicella T R C metagenome | ecosystem: Host-associated > Invertebrates > Cnidaria > Coral | place: Petempiche,Puerto... | reverse complement strand
AATTTTTCTTGCGGGTCATGGCGGGTAGTCCCGAGCGGGCAAGATAGCTCCATCTTGCCCGCTCGGGTAGCCAATCACAGCGCAGGATTTGATTCATCTTGCCCGCTCACGGAGCTAGCCATACAATAAGGTCCGTTAAAAGCACGAAGCTTAGAGACGCTGCTAAAGTGACGTTATTGGTCACCAATCTTTCATTACGCGGTCAACTTCTTTGGGCGCGTCCGAAGCGAAAACTTTAAAGCTCGATTTTATGGCGAAAAAGCTTCGGAATCTAAATGTTTTCATTAGAATACTTTTTCTTACATGTTATAGAGAAACAAAACCACAAAAACCCTTGTGGCCGTTTAGACACTTCTAACGCTAACTTCAAATCCGTTCTAAAACTGGTCAGCACTTATCAATGATCATGATTTTAAGTTACAGTGGAAAGCACGTTGTTCAACCTTTAAGATTTTAGTCACAAAAACAAAACAAAAACAAAACAAAACAACAACAACAACAAAAAAATGAGGAGAATGATTGCTTACGGCATGGATCGAGCGAGTGCTGCCATCTTGGATTCAGAGAACTGCGAAGGCTTGGGGAGAAGAGGACGACAAAGCAATATCTTGGGGGGAGGGTGGGGTATGGTTGAATGTGGGCCCATGTTCAACCAGGATAAAACGTCATGTGAGGTTTTAATTTTCTTGTAGGGAGTGTTTTTCACTGCTAATAGTTGTAGAGTCAGGCATAAGCCAAAGTCAAAACTGAAGGACAAAAAATATAAAAAGAAAAATTTTCGGAAAACATACAAAAATAGAATCTAAATTCATGCTAATGTTATGTTTCGACTTCTTTCTAACACAAAAATATGTTTTCTTATTATTTAAGGCAAGGACTTATAGCATAACGAGTTTGAACTGGAAATGCGCTCGCGGAGCGCGCTTTTTAGCCTTTTTGTATCTTAGTTTTATTGTTTGTCACTTTGCAATTAATGCAAATTTGCAACATTGAGTAATTATTACGCCTATTTCTCCTCTCGCTTTGAATGCATAGGCCATGGTCTGGGTACTGCAAGTATGTAAACTTCATCTGCAACATTCCAGTTCAATATAGCTAGCCATGACTAGCCTTAACCACTTTTGAAGTTAACGTTAGACATGTTGCAGTCTTCGTCATGCGTCACGGTCTGCGGCGTCGATGCGATCTTTCTGTTCACTCTCTTCACGATGTCTTTTATGGTCACGTCGCAACTGCGGTATTTACTTTTCTACTGAAGCGCATTACCTACTTTCTATTCAGATCTATTCAGCTCAAAAAGAAATGAAATTGATCACCCTTCAAGCGGCTTCCTTTTGTTTACCCACAAGTCGCTGGAACAAACAAATGCCGCTTATGTGTTTTTAGATGCCAACAATACGATATTTTAATTTCCCTTCTAATTAATGCTGCACCCATCCTGTGGTTCCACTCATCAACGAATGAAGCCGGATTGATCAGTCGCTTTGAAAAACTTGTTCATTTAAAACGTTGCGAGCGTGTGTCGAGTTCACCAAGTGAAACCTTTGTTGCAGATTTAAGGAGATAAAACAAGAATAATTGCAGCTGAACTCCTGCAAGAGAACACGACTAGGTAAGTTTTACAACTTAACAGTTTTGATAATTCTTTTCTCAGTTTCCCTGTCGTTTCTTTGGCGCAAAATGTAAATAGCGTTATTTTCTTTTCATTGCATTCGCCTCTCCGATTTTCTTTTAATTTCCCTCTTCTTCGCTAAGAAATCCATTCAAAGACTACTTGAAAAGGTTTCTTTTTTCGTTCACTATAAAACGTAATGAAGGGTAGACGAGTACTGAACTTTAAATTTTTTGAATTGAACACGAGTGTGCCGAAAATTCAACAAAATTGCAATGTCATAATTTAAATAATCAGCTTCAGGGAAAACCAAACGAGGGTAAATGAATGTCACGGTCTGTATAAATAAAGCAGGCAAACGTGATAGGAATTTTCAGAAGTTTGCAAAGTTTTTGTTCAGCTGACAGTGGGAAATTTACGATTTCTTGTATGGGTTCTGGAATTTCTCTGGCGAAATTAACTTCTTTTGAATTGGTTGCTGCGTTATTATTATCTCAAGTTTATTATTTATTACTCTATCTTCTGGCAAGAATCGTTTGTTGACTACAAGTATTGTATCAATATTTGGATTTTTCTTTCAATTTGGGCGACGCCCGCTGACGTGCAAAAAACTTACCATAGTGTTGACAGAATGTTGCTCATTCTGTCACGTGCTGTGTGACTGAAAAAGGTTGCGGAAACATCGGAAACATTCGAGAATGTGCGTGGATTACGAATTCTTATATCTTGAGATCATTTCTTCTAAAAATAAAACAAACTATGATACGACATAAACAGTCATATTGCAAAAGCCACCAGAACAACGAAACACGCCTTCCATCCAGGATCACCGAACTGACTCAGTGTTCTTTTCAATTTTACGAGATTACCTTCGCTAGCTCATACCGTCTTTGTTATTGTTTCAGCACATACAGTACCGCTTGAATTCATCTGTTGTATAAGATGAGCGTCACCTATGAGAATTCATTAATGAAGCCGCTTATTTCTCTAACATCGCCGCAGGAAACCAATGTAAAAACACTATTTTTTCCCTCGATGGGAGAAGTAGCCGACAAGGGATCAGCGGGTTCACTTGAAGAACTTTTACAAGGCGATACAAAGACCAGTAACGCTGAAGTCACAGACTCAAAACGCCGCGTCAAAACAGCAGTCTTAACTCGCGTGAAACCAAATCACCGGCAAATTGACCCGGGTCACTTTTACATGGATCACTTCGTGTCAAACAAAGAAAATCGGGATTATTATTACGATCGCAACGTCACTACAGGCAAGCTTCCCGCACGACATAACACGGCGCATGTTTTGGAACACGTTTCGACGGTTTCAGGGAACATGTCTGGGAGCAGAACGCAAATAAAGAAGGGAAGAGAAATTGGGTCTTTACAAGGAAAGAGCCAAAGTGAAAAACAGTCCTTTTCAAGCGCGAGAACCACACGCGACAAGAAATCGGGCGTGACTTTACGATCTGACAAGGTGAACATCACAGTTCACGATTTGCGCTTTACGAAGTTGACACCGAAAGAACCATTGCCAAGACATTCTGTCTTCAGTAAAGAAGTAAGCAAAGCTACAGTTGTTAAACCAGAGGAGAAGAAATCAAGACCTGATTCCTTGCCTAACGTCGAACAGAATCTAAATCAACCTCTTTTACATATAGGGGAGAACAGTAATCGTGAAGCCCGCACTTGGCGACTTTCGCCTCGCTCTTTGTTGGAACAGATAAATGAGGAATCTCCTAGTCGACCCTCTACGAAGGATACAAAGAGAGGGATGAGTCGTAGTGGCACCAAGCCTAAAGGGTTAGGAACCAAACTTTCAACTCCAGTGGACAGAACGAGAAGTCCTGGCAAAGCGGTCTCCCCGAATGTGTCTTCTGCGCGCAAGAAAAACGACAAATCGCCAAAAGGGTCTAGTGTAGGGGATAGGGTTCAAGAGATGGCGCTGCCTAAAGTGACCATTAACGAAGTATTACAGTCGTGGAATATCGGCCCTCAGCGTACCAGATCATCAAGTCTTGCAGCAAAAGACCCAATGGAATTTTTACGAAAAGACCGCTCGCTATCGGATCCGAAAAACAGACCGAGTACTTACGAAGAACTCCGAAGTTGTCGATATTTACGAACTGACAAAGACGATGCAGATGTTCACGGTAGACTCTGTTCTTGTAATTCTTGTGAGCATGGCGAAGGGCTAAGGAACACGCCATACTTGAACTCATAGGGCGCATATAAATGTATCAACTTGAGTGACCGCGTTACAGTCACGAGACGATCAAACAAACAATAAACTAATGAAGCAACATTACTGAACTAAAGTAGCTCTTTTGTTCTGTATAGTAATATCTGAATATAATTGGCCGTTGTGTTGACCACGATCAATATTTGCCAGTTGCGTGTAAGGCATGCACCATTGTTAATCGCGCATAAACAGTTTTGTTCGGGATTTTTGTCATGGAAGTGTTTGGAAATGGAACAGGGATTGTGCAGAGAGTATTTTAATCACTTTTCAATTCAGGTATGTCTCACTTGATCGACTTGATCAGAGATACAATAAAAAAGGACCGTTTTGGCATAATTATATTATGTTAAAACACAGGCATAGACAAGTCGCACTTATGTGAGCACAAACATGTTAGTTTAGTCACGAATCGTCGGTATTATATTATTAAACGGTTTTGTCGACACACTTATGTGAGATGGCCGACGAAAATTGCAATACCTTGTTGATAAGTTCTAAGCGGAAATTTGAGTAATATTTCCATGACTAGCCAGTTGTCGACGTTTTTTCGACGAGCTCTTTCATGGTTAGAAAAATTAAATCGTGACTCCTAAAAAAACACCCACCCACTGAGTCGCTTGACTGCGTTGTTTTTGGCAAAGTGACCGTCATTTCAACGAGAGGAAGTGATATTTGTAAAGTTCTTTACAAGTATAGAACAATTCGAATGTAAATAATCTATAAATATCTAGATCCAAATAGTTGTATTCATAAACTGTTTATTTTCCGGTGATACATACCGGCTTAAACAAAGAAAGTTACTGTATGTAATTGAAGTTGTTGTTAAGTTAAGACAAAAACGTTTAAGATTAATTAAGTGATTATTTCCACATTCATTGCGTGCCAACTGATGCGTTTTAATTTTAGATTTCTCCTACGCGGAAGTTGTTTCCAAAATTATTTAGAAAACACCTTTAGTGCACCCTGTTGCTTTAATGCTTTGAAAATCCTTGATTTGACAGGGCTCAACACATCAGTGACTGTCATCTGACGGAAATTTGAAAAATAAATTGTGACGACTGTAAAGGCAATTATCGTTTAGCCCACGCAATTTCCTTTTTTTTTTGACGTATATTTATTGGACTAATAGGTGTTTGAACATTCATGATTGGATTCCTATTACACACGGCTGACTTTACGAGCAGAAATGGCGTCGGGCAAAACGTGGACATCACCAGGTTCTTTCATGCTGGTTTGAGGACGTTCTTATGCTTCAGCACTGACTCCTCCCATTATATGTCTAATAGGATATTTTAAAACATTTTTTTTTTATGATAACTATAAACTGAGTCCAGGGGCTTTGCCATCAACACGGAAATTCTTGCCCCGGAAATTCTTGAAAGATAACCATCCTCCTTGGAGAACCTTCAAACCATCCATAGAAAATTAGCCTCCTACAGTACCCAGACCTTCCTTGGACTCGTTACGCGATGAAGAAGCAGAAGGATAATGCGGCAAACTCAAAGAAATTTTGCCAGGGAGGTAGCGTTAAGATATCGTTGGCCCTCAGGATATGATACACCTTTTCCATCAACCGTATACCACGTAGATCAGAAGAGTCAAATCGCGTGACTTTCCTGGTGGCATTCACAGCCTCCATTTATTAAATAATCACGCAACGTTTTGTGATGATCGAAAATAGAAGCTTCCATTAGCTGACGTCAGACCTGCGGTATAAAATTTAGTCTCTCTGTTTACAAAGAGAGATGGTTCAGGCGCGGCCGGTCCTAGCAAGCAGGTTACCGTAGCAAGCGTGTTACCCTAACACTCACACATTTCCTCTTTTTTTCTTCGTCGTGTTTACAAAGCAGCTAGGGTTACCCGGGTACGCGGGTTACCCTATCTGCGTGCTAAGGCTACCCTGGCAGGCGGGTTCACTTTTTCCCTTGTAAACACTCCAGGTAGGGTTAACTCGCCCACCTGGGTTAAATTTCTACTTGTTTCCAGACCCTTTGAGTGTAACCGTTCATTTAAAAGTTGTCCCGGGTTGTAGGATTACCCTAGCTGTGAAATTTTTCTTGTAAACCCGGGCTATCTTTTGCCCTCCAGCTAGGGTTAGCTCGCTTGCTAGGGAAACCTCCCTCCTTGTAAACCTATAAAGAGGAAATCTCACAGTTAGTGGGAAAACTCCGAGAAAATGCTGGACCGTGAAGGCGCGGCTACTAATCATCCCACAATGCCTTGCAATATTCAGCAAAGGCGGAAGCCTCGCGTGAAAATTGCTTCGGAAATAACATACCGTGCAGGATGTGGTGATTGTGTTTTCTATCAAATACTACCGCTCTCTCGGGCGTTGCTGGCCAGTTTTAAAGCATGAATTTTGAAAGTCAGCATCTACGATTCTCAGTAGATTTATTCTCCAAAGCTGGACATGAAGCAATCGTGGCTCACATCGAAGGCGAGCTAAAACATCTGGAACATGCCAGAGAGTATCTTGTCAAAAGGGCGAAAGTGGAACTTGATTATGCTTCAGCGCTTGGAAGAATAAACACCGCTGCTTGTAAGGTTATCAACGACAATGACAAAGAGAGCCCGATTAGAAAGGTAAGTATTTTGAATTTAAGTTATATTTCGGTTATGTCTGTGTTCTTGTTAAGTTTATGTGAGGAATTCGGTATGGAGAGAATTGACTTGGCGACTTCGTCGGAAGCTTTTAACAGAAAGAGGACGTGAAAATTTGCGACCCTTTCTTTTGTGTTAGAAATTTGTGTGCTTGGATATTTTGTCTCTGTGATCGTTGTAAGGCAGTTAATCTTAGCTTTGTGATTAATCACGTTTATTTGTGTCGACACAAATTCTCACATTTCTCGAGTCAAAATGCTAAAATATGCTGCGTAAACAGTGTAAGGTATAAGGAACTTTTAAGCTAAACAAGAAACTCAACTTTCCTTTTCGAAGTACATGTAAGCTCACTTACGATCGAGGACGTCTTTTTGTCTTTGAGGAATTTGTATTAAAATGTCTATATCTATAAGCCATGGACAACTGTTTGTCATAAATTCTTCCTCAGCCGGGAAGTACATGGAATGTAGGAAATTTGATCGGTGAATAAAAATTACATTTAAAAATATCAATTTTTGAGAATGGTATTTTGAGCCTGTATTTGTAGTGCAATATATTACTTCCTATATTGTACTTGTAGACATTTTTCCAGCCCCACTGTTAGTGGACACTTACTGATGAAAAATGAAAGACATCAGAAAATGCAATATTTATAAACAAATGAAAACGCTGTGAGCTTGTATAAAATCAACGTTGCATCGTCAGTTTTATTTTTTACCCTATGGAGAAATCGTCCAGCTATCTGTTAGTATCGATAGAATATAAAAGATATAGCCTACATACAAATCATCCTTGGCTTGATATGTCGACTGTATTTCATTGTAAACCTTGTGAGTATATGCTGTGTAATTCTATATGCTATCTTTTTTATTTTAATCATTTTTTAATGTACACCTGTCTCACTTAGGCTGAAATTTTGCTTTTGACACATGTTGCATCTATTTATGATCTTGGTAGTTTTATTAACAATTAATAAAACTACCAAGGGACAATTATTGTCGCTTGCCTGATGTATATCTATAACACTAATATCCTGAGGTAATGCGCAGAGTGCTTTTCCAATTGCATACTCATAGGAATGAATTGGAGAGACCCGCAAGTCACAGTCTTTCAGGTAAAAGATAATAAGAAAGTCAGTATGAAACTCTCCTGACCATCAATTTTTGCTGTCAAAATTGTAAATACAAGTAATAAAATGTAGCTTACAATAATTGTTATGTAAACAAGGGATACATGTACTTTGAAATTCACCTTTTCATGGGTCATCCAAGTCACATAATGATTTTTTAAAAATAATTTTAATTAGGAAACTAACACATTTTATTGAACAGTATATGCGTTTTTCTTCCAGGCATGGTGTACATATATCTTTGAAAGTGAAAGCAAGGCAAAACTGATTACAGAATTCAGCAACCTCTTGAATTCTACTACAGTAAAAAGACTTGACCAGCTCATAGAGGACAAAAGAAACTTATTAAAAAAGTACAAGAATGAGAAATTTAGAACGGAGAGCAGCTACAAACAAGAATGTGATGAAATTGACAGACTAAGGAAAACATACCAAGAAAATGCCAAAGACTCTGAGACAGGGAAAAGAAAATATGAAGAAGTTCTTTCGAAGGACAAATTTAACAATAAGGACTGGGAACGATCTAAAGATCGATATGTGAGATCGACTCTCAAACTACATCAGAATCATAATGATTATGTACTGGCTCTGAAATCAGGAAACTGTCATCAAGGATTTTACAATGATATTCTTGTTCCAACAATGTTGAATTCTTTGCAATACTTACAAGAGGAATACATTTCCCAATGGTAAGTGTTTTGGATTCTAGCCGAACTTGTGTCATACTTGTCAAAAAGAATCCAGAATGAACTCGCTGTGGACTGATCGCCTTGATAAATATATAATTGTACACATTGTATGAAAGAAGTAAAACACAGTTTCTGTGCTTCTATCCAGTTACAGAAACACCAGTGAAGGTATGTGAGAATTGGAAATGCTGTGAAACATTAGTGCAATACTAGGCAAGTTCTAGAGCTTTTCCAGGTTCTCCCAAACTTTCACTTGAATGTGTTTCTAGATGGAAATATTCAGCAATTGTTTTCTAGATTTCATTTAAAGAAACATAAAACAGATTGAAAAACATAAATGAATGTTTTCAAAGAGATGGTGTTCCTTATATTAAAAAACTTTTCTCTTATAATATTTAAATGAGGTAGTCTTAATGTGTTGTGTTGTAGGAAGGATCTTCTCCAGGATGCAGTAAATCTTACAAACTGTTGCCGTGAGGAGTATTTGACATCAAGCCAAGCAGTACAAGCTAGTGTTGATGAAGTAAAAAAGGATAAAGAATATGCCTCCTTTATCACCAGGCACAAGTACATAAAGACATTATTATTTTTTAACATTAAGAAATACTTATTAACACTTATTAACATCCATGTAGAACATGGTCATGCACATGCCGCTCTTGAAAGAGAGAATGTGACTCTGCCTTTTTTTTCTTTTAAGCACATTTAACACTCTCTGTATGTTATGGTGTATATTAAGCCTTTTTAGTCCACTAGAAACAATGATAAATTACTCTTACAACTCACTCATGTTTTCTATAAGAAACACTCAATTTGGTTGCACTTGTTGGCTATTCACTTATTTTAAACAGTTTGTAGAAAACTTAGGTTGGCAGTTAAATTATTACTAGAGTAATTATTTGCCTGTGGCAACTGGTGAATCTTTCAGTTTGATGCTACAGTTGTGTTCGTGACTAGTTATCCATTGCAACATACATGTTTGCCATTGTATTATAGGATTTTGCAAAATTTAGCTGTTGCAAAAATGTCTTTAAGGTACCATAGTACATTTTACTTAATAGGTGACTGATGAAATGTACAGATTTTAACCAATTCTCACTTTTAAATTTTGTTTTCAGGCAAAACCAGGCACCAGCTTACCCATTTGTGTTCGATTCAGCTCTCATTGAACTGACATCTTCAGGAGTTATTGCTAATGAACTGCTTGTCAATGATTTGACATTAGAAAAACTTCAACACAAGTAAGTACCTTGTGTGATTAGTTTTTGCTCTTCTTCTGATTTTGAAATATTTCATAAAGAAAAGATGGCTTCAAGATCAAATCATGTACATGGTGAATGTTGTATTATTATGATATATTTTTTTTATGTGATAATGTGTTAATTAGTGCACTTATAGTTGCTCAAAAGACTGGGCTTGCTGGGTTTAATTTTGCAATGGTTTATTATTAGGGGGTGGGGATGGCGTGGGTATGTGGCAAGGACGGGCAGTGATATACATGTACATTTTGGATACTGTGTCTGTGTACTGTGTACACAGTAGTACATGAAAGTTTGATCTTTCTTCAAAGGTTACATGTGTAACTAAACTTATGGACAATTAAGAGCTCATTTTAAGTGGGCTTATTTTGACATTTTTGCTGGTGGTGACGTGGAGCTGGCTTATTTTCAGGGGGGGATATAACTGCAGAATTTTATCATATCGGAATTTAGTAGTTTGTTACTTGTAATATTTGACATGTGGGGAAAACTGAAATGGGTTAGATGTTTGCATATCAGACTTTTTTTTCTGACTATGAATTCTTGAATGGCCTTGTAGTCAGATGTCTAGAGTAAATGCATTGGGCTAAGGAAGTTGCCCATGTTTACTCTTCAAAAAGGAACTTTAGAAAGAAAAAGGGTGTTGGTCAACAGTTATACTATTTGTCTTATTTGTCTTTAGGAGAGCACTGCTCAGTAATGAACTTGAAAATGTGGAACAACAACTGGAGGCTAAAGTAAGTTAATTTTTGAATTAATAATAATTATTATTGTGGTCAGTGCATTTTTAATTGACTGGATTTTACTCTTGATGTTATAGAAAGCAGAACTGGAACAGGAAACCAACAAGCTCCAGGCTGAAAAGACTGGGGGCAGCAATGAACACTTAAGGTGCGAAGTTGGTTATTTTGCGATAATCTCAAGCTGCTTGCTAATTTGCACTTGCAGACCTTTCATGTTACATGTGTTCAGTTAGTTGAACAGTGTTGTGCAAAAACAGGATTGGCATAAAAAAGCAACCAAACATCTGCAAGAAGCTATCTCATGTAATTGAGTTAAGTTCGAAAATACGTAACACTGTTACACCCCTTCATATGTTCAACATGTACTGTCACTGTGGTAAGTCAATGTCATATTATTTTATCAGTTCAAGTGCTAACTTTGTAATTCTTAGTTATGACAATTAAACTTCCTTGTGTCCGGACAGTTTGTTGTGCTGTATTCGAAAGTAGGACTATAGGAGATATTTTGAAAGGAAAGAGAAGAACCCTATTGTCTACAGTTGGTTTTCATGTTGGGTCCTATACATCAAATACAAAATAACCCTTGTCAGCAATTACAATGTAGATAGACCTGCAGTGTGCACATAAGGTTGAAGTCACCTAGCCTTTGCACACATTGTGCCCTCTTAAAGAATTGCTGACCCAACTGTCAAGGAGTAACATTCTAATTTGGAAATGTTGGTTCTTGAGGAAAACCAGGCAACTTGGTTGCAAGAAAACCCTCTTCTACAAGGAGGGAAGTAACGACAAATAAATTTAATCCAGATCACACATAAAATGTTTACTCAACTTTATGTATCACAATCTAACTTTCTTTTTACTTAACTTTTAGCATCATTCAAAAAGAGCAGACTGTCGCAGTTCTCAGTTGGCATGTGGATGACCTGAAGTGCAGTCAAACAAAACTGCAGGTACTTAAATGAACTATCAAGATACAAATTCTTCTGACCAGTCATCAAATATCTCTAATCTTCTAGTTTGGAACTATCTGATTTCATCATAGAGCAAGTTTTCTTTGTACATGTATAGGGTAATAACAGGTGTAGATTAGTTGGTATCTAGACCTACCCTAGGGGTGTGGCCCATACTGCCAAAGCTTGACCAGTCTAGGTCTGTAGCCTCAAGCAACTTGGGAGAACCACTATTCCCATCACTACCTATCCCCAGTGTTTTGCCAGGTTGCTATAACAGTTCCCTGGTAGCCCTACAGTACTGGCAAATTGTCCTGGGTGTTTAACAGCACTGCAAGAGAAGTGCTCTGTCAAAAAAGCCAGCCAGTGCTAAAACCCAGACTGCTCAATCAATTGAGTCAGTGCTCCATCCTTTTTAGGGAACCAAACAAAATATTTGTTAAATTCTCCTTAACGAGCTGTTCACTTGAGTTCATGACATACTTTGTAGTTCTGCTCATATTCTTTACTTGGCTATTCTCCCCACCAGCCACTCAGGGAAAATGTTGCCTCTTTGTTTGTAATAGTTGACAATCTAAGGAGAGACCAAAGCCTTCAATCAGTGACCCTGCATGGTATGAAGCAGAAGTGTAAAGTGTGATTTATCAAGATAGTGTTTGTTTCCTAATTGGAGCTTTTGGTTTCATCGTTACTGTTGTTGTTACATTTCAGAAAATGTGTACCATGATCGGATCTGCTCTGGACAAACTTGGTAATTCTCAACCTTCAAAGTTTGCAGACCTTTCTGCTCCAGGATCACCATCAGGGGTGAGCGGATTTGAAGTTGTGTTTCGTATTTCGTAATAGTACCTCAATTGTCAGGCATTATAAAACTTGGAAATATAGTAAACAATATAAACAATATCGAGAACAGCCTTCCTAAAGCAACAACAATCAACATGTATTTTTGTGGGTTGCTTCCTGCAGGAATTTGGTCAGTCAACACCTGAGATCAGAAAAAGCAATCGAAAAATACCAACACTTTTTAAGAAAAGAAAGACGGAGAGAGAGAATTCTTCAAGCAACTGTGATTCCAAACCTCGACGATACGTGGCGTCATCCAATGAAGAGAGAGTGAATGGAACTTCAAATATTGAAGACTCCGAAGATAGTGAGGATGAAGTCGCAGGAGAATACCTCGAGGTAAAAAAGAAAATGCATTTGTTATTGCTGGAGTTTTTAAAACACGAAATGGCAAAATGACGAAATGTTACTACGGATAACCTAAATGGCACTCCGGTTAGCTTGAATATCACTGACTTGAAGAAGCTCTCAATAATTGTATGGGTTAACCGTATCATACATTTTGTTATTTCTTTATTTCACCATTTCGTGTTTTAACACTTGCTACGATGTCGTATTCAGGAGCTGTCATGAGAGTTTTTTGACCGAGGCATACCTCTTGAAACCGCTGGCAAGCGCAGGAGAAATTGCAGTAGCCAAATCACGTGGTTGATTTATTTGGCTTCTGATTGGCCAAAAAATCTTTCTTTGACTGGTTGCAGCACGTCTGACAAGTTGATGTTGGTCAAAATCGAAAAAGCAAAACAGCAGCAAGAACTTGATACATATAAAATCAAAGGCTCCTGTGAGCAGCTCATGGATGAACGTTTCCTTTTGCCTCTGTTTCAAAACGAGTCTTCGTGCGAAAGCTTTCATGTAAAAATGAGTTAATGAACCTGTAGGCGACAGTCATATGAATGGTTTTGTACTTAGACTTGTTTTGACAGAGGCAAAAGGCAACTCGGAAATGGCCTATTGGATGAATGTAGAAAACATAGTTGAATATAAAGAGAAGAGGAATTGATCATTGTAGAGTTGTTCTTGGTACTGCAGTGGAAAACAGGAAAAGAAACATCAGTTGGTCAAATGTGATGGATAGGTTTTGATGTCCAAATATGGTTGTTTATTGACACTCTTTAGGTGGTTGAATTCATTCTCTGGTAAAATTGTTTTATAATAAACAATTATTTATTACATGTTTGAAATAGATCTCAACAGCTAGAGCACAACAGCAAAAATCAAGTTTAACACTGCTTTTATTAGGAACATTTCCTTTCTTTTTAAGTCCACTGAAATACTGACTACCATAATGTAGCACATAAAAGCTAAGAGGAGACATTGTAGCCAACAGTCTCCTTTACATGTACATGCAGATCAGATTATACATTTTTTTGGCTGAGTTATAAATAACATAATCTTAACAGCAGCAGGACCCACATGTAGTAGAAGTACAGCATGATAACAACCATTTTAAGTATTGAATGAAAATTCAACAGGTATAAGCTGAAACAGTTAGGATAGCTTATACTATAATAAACATTGCAAGATTTGTATTTCATTAATAGAGAGAGAGATTAACATATTCTATTTTTGTGTTCCTTTATGACGCAGTCTAGTATTTTCCTTTAATTGTAGACCTAATATAAACAACTGATGTTTCTCTACATGTATATGTTCATGTATATGAACATGATATGGAGCTGCTAATTTTAAGTTGAAGTGGTATTTCTGTATTCCACTGTAAAGCTGTAGGTTCTGAGTTAAGTTTTGACACATGTAGTGACATAAGGCGGATTTCACTTGTCAACATTCTTAACTTTAAGAAACCCACTTGAACAAAGTTCCAAAGTGTTTCCGACTCTGTAATTACACTGTAAATCCACAAATTAGCACCCCACCCTCCTTGATTAAGCGCCCCCCTCGAATAAGCGCCCCCTCGTCTTCTCCTAAATTTGAAATAAGCGCCCCAGGCACTAATTCGAGGATTTACGGCGTGCAGTTTGGAGAGCCATTTTATGTGCTTGTAGCCAATGTCTTTTGCAAAGAATGAGTTTCGACAGCTCAAGTGGCAGCTACATGTAACACAAGTGTTGAAAGCATCTTATTCTCTTCCTAAGTAGGAGTATTCCACATCCACCTGTAATTCTCAGATTAATTCCATGGCAGAAGTCTTAAGGGTGACTTGTGTTGTTAAAGCCGGTTTCTATGAGGTCTTCTGCTATTATTTTTGGCAGTTGATAAACATTTATAGCATCAGCAATGTTGTTAATATTAATATTTGCTTACTATCACTTGCATATTATAGTATACTGTAGTTGTCACCACAGTGTTCATCTGGGTTATTTGCATATGCACAATAGTACAACTTGCTTCACCTGCAATACGCAATAGAGATAATAGTCCCATATTTTAAAAGGGTATAAAAATGAATGCAGAAAAATTATACATGTATATCTTTAATTTGCTGCCCTTTCCCCTCCCCGTACCCAACCCCAATAAAAACAGGCTACTTACCTAAATGTGGCATCCAAGTGATATTTCTTGCTTTTCTGGAAAGGGTTTAAGAAAGAAAATGCCAGTTATAAATGGCATGCTTTCCTTCAAGAAACATCGGAGCTAAAATAATTCCTTTAACCTGAAAAATGTATTCTTATATACAGCATCTCCAAATTATGGTAGAGTTACATGTAATTTTGAAACTCTATGAGGACTAGGAATTTAGGAACATAAAAAGCACAGGAAATTCAAACCATTCTTTGGTTCTGCAAATAAATGTTCTGACTGTTTTCTATATGTGATTCAAATAGTTGCTTGATACATTTAGATACTTTTTTGGAATGTAAAGTTTCATCTTCAGCTAAATTAATTATAATGATCTCAAATGATATACACAGTGAATTTCTTTTTAACAAATATTCAAACAGCTTTCATGGAAATTTATATATATGGGCTGATGATCACCTGCTGGTTGTGCACATAATTTGTGGTACATGATCTATCTGTGTATGGTAATCAGTAGTATACTGGTTCATCAACTGAGTGTATCCTTTGTCTGTTATGAGATATTTCATTACAGCCTTTTGTTCTGTATTTGCCTCCATTAGATCAATATTGAAATCCCCAAGCAGTACAGTTGGAATTGTAGGTTCTATTAATATTGAGTAGTGAAGATGAGTAAGAGCATGAATTAACTGAGAAATTGTAATTTTACAATGTAGTTTTCGAGCGATAGATTCCAATGACATGAATATTTGGAATTGGTTGGGTTAAAACCATTAATTTCTAAATTATTTAAGTTACATCTGTATGGAATTTGGTACAATTCAAAACATTAAAAGGTACACAGCAGTTCCATAGCAAGTTCTTATGTTAGACTGACTAAAGTCTT
>Ga0126339_10001635_pt1 | contig 15434 bp, 14 predicted proteins | sample OrbTmetagenome_2_FD_92532 | JGI IMG/M metagenome (GOLD analysis project Ga0126339, IMG submission 92532) | Coral microbial communities from Petempiche,Puerto Morelos, Mexico - Orbicella T R C metagenome | ecosystem: Host-associated > Invertebrates > Cnidaria > Coral | place: Petempiche,Puerto... | reverse complement strand
GAATCCACTCAGAGATATGTTTAAACTCGCCCTCCTCGGTGATGGTGACACGCTTCTTGTTATCTTCATTCGGTAGGTTCATGTACACCTTGGAGATAGCTTCAATCCCCTGTAGGGTCATGTCAGTCAGCATGTTGGCTTCAATGCAACGTAAAAATACGTCATCATCCATCTTGTCCAACTGTTCTTCTTCCTGTGAGGATGACAAGTTCAAAGGTATAAATATTTTTGTCTGTCCTCAGACCCTCCCCCCGCCCCTTGTAGTTCAGCGTGAGTATCCCACCCGCCGGGCTAATATTTCGCTAAGTTTGCGATCGCGACGAACTCAAGACAAAACAGTGGGTCTGGACAGACTACAGAATTTCCGACATTGTCCAAACTGGTTGATTTTCAGTAAGACTGATAGTATACTAAGATTGTTCACTGAAAATGAAACGGCCTCGCTTGAAAACTTTTAGATGAAAATGGGAACAATATGTGGATTTATCTGCTTGGCGATCTTTGAAATACAAGGAAACGAATTTTACAAAACTGATTCATTTGTGTACGAGACAACCTATTCGGCCACAGGACTCCAACCATACACCATAGGTATTCCGATTCTATCTGACTATGAACCACAACATCGATTACCACTATGTAATATATCAAACACGAAACACCGTGTTTGACCACATTTCCAAACACGGAGAAGAGAGTGGAAAATACGACGCGCAGCGGAGTATTTTAGACGAACTTTTATGTGCTTGGAAATGTGGTCAAACACGGTCTTGGGTGTTTGCTATGTCTTCTCAATCGAAACTAAAACTAAAGGAGAGTTAAAATCATAAAAAATGTATGCTAATTAAGATCAGATATCTAAACACCGTCAAGGTCACGATTTCCTTTGTTTAAACTTGATGAACTATTAATGAGTTTGAGAACTTAAGTTGAAGTCTCAGTGCAATCTACTGGTAACTTACGTCCTGGAATTTCCCATCATCATTGTTCATAATTCTGATACGCAGCACCAGTTTCTCTGCGTTGTCATCATTGAAGATACAGTTCAGATCGTCACCAAAACCCAAGTTGATTTTTTCCGAGATCTGCTCCATGGTGAGCTTCTTGTCTGTCATTCGCTTACGATCGAGTTCTATGCGAAGAAGCCAAGGCGATATGCGAGTTACGTCAAAGTCGGGCATTTCATAATAAACGTTCACAAAGTCCTGATCCTCCGCCACTACTGTGTTCTGGGGGTCTGGATCGTAGTAAATGGCTGTGTTGGCAGTGACCTTACGCAAGGTTGTGTGTTCCAAACGGCAAAGCACATCCTGTAGAATAGGGACGAATAAACAGCATTAGCGCAAGAGAAGAACTTTCATCGTGTAACGTGTCCTATGGGTTTCTCAATTTAGGATTTGGACTATGTAATGACGACTATCTGTACTGTCCTCACTAGCTAGCGCTAGTAGCACAGGTCTTGGGAATTTCCAGCAGACTGCTACAAGATTACGACTTTAAAAACTGGTTTGCGCACATCAAGGACGGATTCATTGGGTTTCCCATCACGCATGTGCCTTGATAAAGAAAGTAAATTTAAGAACAGGCAGACTCCTCCTCAGTACGTTCAAGGGAAGAGAGGGCACTTCAAGATAAGTACAAACCTGAATCTGCCTCGGAAGACACTTTACTAGGAGAGGAATTTCGTTCACTACAACATTATTTGAGATGCGAATCAGCACTGCTTACGAAAGGGTTCGCCCTGTAAGAGGTAAGTACCATTGGAATGTTTGATAATAAGAAGTTCTCATCACCGTTATGCAATATTTAAATGCCAAGCTTACTAACTGCTATAAATTTGGGAATCACGCTAATCTCCTAATAGCTCAACTATGTAATGATACTGTAACAATGTAAAAAGGCTCGACGTTGATTCTCAATCATACCTTGGCTTTCTCTGCATCTCTGGCAGGCTGCCCCACAAGGAACACTGTCAGTGAAGGAGTTTTAGGCTTTTTAGACACGTTGATGATTTCCTTGAGACGAGGAACACCCAGGGTGACGTTCTTAGCAGACACACCAGCATAATGAAAAGTGTTGAGTGTCATCTGAGTAGCGGGCTCACCAAGAGACTGTGCAGCTAAGGCACCCACCATTTCACCTGGTTTGACCTAAACATAAAACAGATATTAACACCCATTTTAGACGCATTCTTAAGTGGGGTTGTGTCTACTATTGACAATATTAATATTGACACGCCCTGCACTTGGTTCCTCTCCCGTAACTACCCTTGCCACCGCTCTTAATTTTATCTGACTGATATTATTTGCACCTCACTGTGCCCTATTAATAATTAATTAGATTTATTGTAATTTTATTAAATTTTAGGGGTTTACAGATTGTAGACTGAAAACACAACCCTTGTCTTACCATAGACAGGTTGAAGCGTGTTTCAATCTCCCCCAGCAGCCACTCAAAGGCTTCCGATGACAAGTGAAACTCCTCGGCAACTCGCTTGGAGCACAGTGTGGAACGGAGGAGGATGTTGAATAAGAGTGTGGCATTAAACTGAGCCTGTTTACTGATATGATCCTCGCCGTGGACCACTATCAGTTTCTTGGACAGGTCACGCACACCTGAAACACATTATAAAACATTCACACTAATATTAGGCTCAAGTCTTAAGATGTTAACTTTGAAACTAAGATGAATGGAGTGCTCAAAACCATGGAGGTGAAGTAATAACATCCCATCTCCTACTAACAACAGTCTGTGAAGAAAAAATATGTTTCGGTCTGGGAAAAATCATCAGAAATGAGTGCATTAAAATAACCCACACATTTCTGGTGAAGGATGTTGTTTAAAGAAGTTTGCATGGTAAACAATATAACACTTTCACATGCTTTTTAACTGTCCCCTGACCCGCGTTTCTCATCGAAAATCTTCATTGTATTGACAGCATTTTGCCAATCCATTCTATATTTTTTCTCAGTCCTCAATAAAGAGATAAACCTTCCATCTTCATTCATTGTTCACTGTTTAGTCTTTCACATTTTGAAATCATTATGTGGTACCCAACACGAGGCAAAATAAAATCTGTCAATTTCCAACTAGAATCTTGTACCTTCCGTCACTCTGAGGGGGTGAAGGTCACTTGGTGTTCTGTTCGTCAGATGAAAGGTCTTCTGCGCATTCCAAATCAAACGGCCAAGATTCACTGGCAATGCCACCTGACAAGAAAAGCAAAAAAACAATGTCATGAGAACAGCAAGTTGAAAAACCTCCATAGGAATCACACTGTAATTAGCATTCATGCCCCACAAGAGTGAAGACTATGTTTGACCCCCAGATGTAAACTGGGTCTCCATCAATCAGTGTAGGAAATTTTGATTTAAAAAGTGTCTACTCACTTTAGAGTTCCCAGAAGGAATGATTTTACGAAGAATCTCTCTGTCTTCCTGCAATTGACTAAATTCTGTTTCCAGATCCTGCAAGGCAGCGGCACTGCTACAAAGGTCTCGCACAACATCTTCCTGCAGATAACGACGAAGACGCCTGCCAAGAAAAGAAGGGTGGAATGTTATTTTGTACATTTCTGACTGGCAAGAAGTAAATGCTATGTATAATGTGGTTTATTGCTTATTGTGATAAACCAAAAAAAACAAATTATACACTTTTTCAAGGAAGCTTTATGACAAATTCTTCAATAAAACACCCATAAAAAATAATTACAATGCTAGAGGTACATTTGCTTTCATTAATTAAATACCCTCTTAAGAGTAGTCAGCAATAAGGACAACATATTGCAAGGACATTCATGACCTTCAAAGGACTTCCAGGGTACAATACCTTGGAAAAAGGACTGGCAATGCTACTTACCTCTCATTGGAGCAGTCAAAGTGAAACTTCTTTTCAAAAGCAGAATTGGTTGGCTTTATTGTAGGCATGTTCTGGAATTCGATAGCAGCACCATCCATTCCATCCTCTCCATATCTCAACTGGATCATCTGATTGTTGGAGTTTCTGATTGTGCCGTCATATGCAACCATCAGACCCTCCATGGCCTTGACCAAACGTCTCTGGATGTAACCTGTACATGAAAAATAAAATAAACTTGTTATTTTCACTAGTTAATAAATTTATTTATCCCTATGAAACCGAAATGTTAACAACCCAACAACTAAACTCATAACAGACAAAACTGTCAACTAAATAACCTGGTCTTGTTGTATGTGTATCAACAAAACTAACATCATTAGATGTGTAAATGAAATCAATACTTCAAGTTCACACACTAACCAGTTTCACTGGTTTTGACTGCAGTGTCAATTAATCCTTCACGACCTCCCATGGCGTGGAAATAGAACTCTGTTGGTGTAAGACCGGCAAGGTAGGAATTCTCAACAAATCCTCTACTCTCAGGACCATAATCATCTTTGATGAAGTGAGGAAGTGTGCGGTGACGGAAACCAAATGGAATCCGTTTACCTTCAACATTCTGCTGGCCTACCACAGCAATAACCTGAACATGAGAAGCAAATATAGTGAAAATGTTAGTTGGAAAAGTTGAACACAATGAGATTCAAAGCCAAGAGAAACTGTAAGAAAAAAGTTCTCTCTGAACTCAACATGACACCAAGTCATCTGCTGCCTTTTGATTGCATCTATGCCAACTCAATCACATTATTGGTGAGTCTCCCCAATACAAACTGAATCTCCTGGTCTCCCACCTGAATACTAATCTCTCCCAAATCTATGTTTGTTACACTTTTTAGGCTTTTCAGGGGAAAATTTTGGAATTTTTAATACATTTTTTGTGGTTGATTTGACAAAGATTTTCTTTTGAAACATTTTTTTAGGGTCAGGCTGAAGGCAAAATTGGCAATCTCCTGGATTTTAATTTTAGATTTTGGGATCTCTGCAATGGTTGACTTATAGATTTATCATCTGAGCTGAACATGCTGTTCTGTGCTGTTCTACAGGGCAGTATATTTTCTATGAACTATCTTATGTCTTTCCATATCATGCACCTCTATTGTTTACAGCACTTGTGCATGCTGCAATAGTTTTACACACTTTTTAATATATATATATATACTGACCTGTGAAATGTTGATCTTAGAGCCCTTGGAACCTGAAACCACCATAGCTTTGAAGTTGTTAAATTCTGACAAGCTCTTCTGTGCACTTCCTCCAGTTTTGTCACGACAGTCATTCAGGATGCGGTTCACTTGGTTCTCAAAAGTCTGTCGCAATGTGTTACCAGGTGTTGGCTCAAGTTCGTCATTGTGAGCTTTTTCAATAACTTCTATCACATCTTGCTGTGAAATTGCAATTAGAGTAAAAACTTATTTATAAAGAAAATTATTTAATATAAAGAAACTGCTGTAAAGTTGAACCTTAAATAGCGTTTTTGTCTTTTCACAATGTGAGAACATATTGGTTGTCAAAGTCACCTTGGCTTCCTTTGTTACTCTCTGGATTTCTTCATAAGTCTCATTGTCAGCGATACAGTCACCAATACCGATACTGTGACCTTCAATGAGAGTCCAGTTGTTCACAACAGTCTGAATATTGCCATAAAACATACGGGCAATCTCATGACCGAGTTCAACAGCAACAATATGGACCAAACTTCCTGACGAGGTTCCCAGCGATTTCTTACACAAAATGCCAGAGATCAGCTCACCATGTTCTATCAGAACCTATCAAAATGGGATAAAAAAGGGTGTTATCTCTTAATTATGAAAAATAAACAAAACCACAACCAGTAGATTTTATCAGGCTTTGGTTCAATCATTCAGTTCTTTTACCTAAATTTTAGAAAAAGAAAATGAGTATCTTGCATTGAAAGCATAGGACTTGGAAAGTCAAATTAACCCAACCTAAAAAGTAAACAAAGACCAAATGAAATAAAACAAAGGCCAACTTGTGTGGAGAGTATGTACCTTGGTGTCACCAGGAGAGATGTGCTTGTATGGTCCACTGTCTTCATCATCTGGATGGGTACTGTGCGTGCGGATCATGTTCACATTTCCAGGAATGATCATACTGAAGATCTGTTTTCCTGTCCACAAAGGCTTGGGCTTGAGGATGGCTGGCTGTATAAGCTTTCCATCCCAATCAGGAATCCACATCATCAGATTCATCATAGTGTCCTGATGAAACAATAAAATATCAAACATAGAGTTCTTGTCGGACCACAAGAAATTACACTTTTGCATGGCTATCCACTTTACAATAATTAAGTATTATGAACCCAAATTCTCACAGCTAAGAAACTCAGGGCATCCAATTTCTTGGTTTTGACCAGAATGAACTGATTCTTCTTGCTTAAATACTTCCAGTGCCTAGTCCTAACTATAGATACTAAATTCAAATACATTTTAGCACTCTAAACATGACCGAGTACAATAAATATTAGTGTCCCTTGCAATGCTGCCCCACTGACATAAAGGTCAACAACTACGTGCACTGTGACACATAGGCTGATATTCAGAAGGCAAGAAAGCATTACAGAGAGGTATATTGATCTCACACACCCATGACTCAAGCATTCTCAATCTGCAGCTTCGCGCTGTTGAGCAACTACTGACACACTAAAACAGTTCTACAGTTGACCCTGTAGACAACGCAGAAGTGTGCCAGAAATATTGCTCCAAGAACGGATCTAAGGAAGTGTGTAGTTAATTGTCATTACTGACTTTCTTCTCATAAGGAGAACAACCTGTTAAATTAGTCCGGATAACAGTAACATTAACTCATAACATTATACCCAACACACCTTACTGATTGTCATACAGATTTGTACCTGAAGACAAACCAAACAGCAATTTCACTTCCAAGTTTGTTTAACTTGACAAACCCACCTTCTCAAGAAACACATCTCTTTTTGTGAATCTCCTTACAGCCATCAAAGAGTCCTGCACGATACCCATAACAGGTTTGTTTGACTGTGGTGTGACAATGTTTCTCGGCACCATCATGATCTCTGTGATTTCTGCGCGTGCCTCTAGGGACTGAGGGACATGCAAGTTCATCTCATCTCCATCAAAGTCAGCATTGTAGGGTGTGGTCACACTAAAATGGAAAGACAGACATAAGGTTCTCATGAGGAGCTAGAAACCAACAAAACTATTACCTTAGCATGCTAATGGCTCAGGATTGTGGCAGTGTCTTTATAGTGTTCTTACAGGAGCAAAAATTTTTATTACATTATAAATATTGTTAAACAAATCGGCATTCCAAGGTGCAACTTATAGTCACCATGGCAATGAATTGAGTTTGTTTTGCCAACAAAGCTTTTAATGAACAATAGTTTTAAGACAATCCTTCATCTTTCCATTACCAACAAAAGCTGAAAAATTTACAATCCTTCAAACACCAAGTACAAATAGTGATAATCACATTCTGTTAGATGAAGACGATTCCTTTAGTTAATGATGAACTCAGTCAATAAGATCCATTGTACAATGTTGACAACTAACCTGAGATTCAATCTGAATGTTGACCATGGCAAGATTTTAACCCTGTGCCCCATCATGGACATTTTGTGAAGAGTAGGTTGACGATTGAAGATAATCACGTCATCATCTCTGATGTGTCGCTCCACCTTAAAAAATACAATGCAAATTCATTAGCTTCTTTCCTACACTCTAGAAAGTCTTGAAAAACACTGGCATGAACTTCACGACTGCTCAAACACACCCTATATCCAAACTGAAGATGCAGATCGCTTGGCTTGGGATGAAACCTCAGGTCAATACGCTCCCCATTGTCCCTGATAATGTATTTAGCACCGGGATACTGATTGTTTCCACGACGCACAAGCTCTTGCATGCTAAAGAATCAAAAAGAAAATTTACTTAAATGTAGAACAAGCTAGGATAATGCAGTTTCATCTAGTTATGAGCACTACACTTTGCAGCTTTTAATTTTCACAACCTACCTTGGAATGGGTCTTTTGAGACGAGTGACAAATATAGAGTTTTATTCTTCATTTCATATGTACATGTACATGTATGACTTAGATTTCATGATTATTTGGTAATATTTGTGAAGATTTGTATCACTGCCAGTATATAGAGGAAACTTGAAATAATTTCACAAGCAAACCTGTCAATGTTGAATGGGGTGACAATTTCAGGGAAAGTAAGATTCTGAGCAATAGTCCGTGGAACTCCCACTTGGTCAATAGACAAGTTAGGATCTGGTGTAATGACAGCACGAGCTGAAAAGTCAACTCGTTTTCCCATCAAATTTCCTCTGATACGTCCTTCCTTGCTCTTCAGTCTCTGTTTCACTGATTTCAAGGGACGGCCAGACTTTTGCATGGCCTGTGGAAAGATGAGAAATACATTTGTGGTAAGTTTCCTGAGTTTGTACATGGGCACATTGCATAGTTATTCGCTAAATCTGAATGAACTTAGTTAGTTGTAGTGTTATGTTAGTTACACTATGTTAACATGCTCCGGCTATGTTTTATTTTACCCATAGGAGAAAAGGGGATACTTTCCACAGAACCAGACAGTTGGTGTAGTGGACATGAACCTTATACTAAAGCACACAGAAAGATCCCATTTTAATGACCCTCCTTCAGCCTACCATTAATTTGCAGTAGAGTAGAGTCCTAATTTTTCAAACCACTCGGTCGAACAGAAATCGGTTAAAAAAAATCGAGTTGTTTTCTTTTGGTCTTCTTTTTGACTTACAAATTTGTTGATCAATATATGTACTTAAAACAACAAAAATTGGAAACCTTATCTTTAGAGTACTCCCAAAGACATTTTCCCAGTTACCTCTATAAATTGCTCACATGCTCAACCTCTACTTCTTAGCTAAGCAGAATGCACCGATATAAAGCAAGATTTCACACATTCCACACTCTACTAGGTGTGTATGCATTGGAAAGAAACAGGACATCTACTTACCCTTGGCAAACCAGGAATTTCATTGTCTATCAATGTTGCAACATGATACTGGAGCATTTTTGTATCTTCTGCAATTATGTGAGCTGCAGCTCCATTCAGTTCATTCCTTCGAAGATTGCCATTTGCCTTCACCACATCTGATAGCTTGTGAGTCAAGTCATCCTGAAAAGAATAAAAAGTCAAAATTTACAACACTTGCAAAACTATGTAATAAGATTTGGTCACCTAATAGCTAATTTGAGTACTTCTATAACTGTTAAGCACAAATACTACCTCTTTTAGAGTGGTAAAAAGTGCACCAATGAAAAAACAAGTTAACAGCATATTTTAATGATATACAACATTATGAAATTGTTATCTCTTGGCAACAAGTTTCCATTTAATACCTATCGTATTTGACAGAAAACAAAATTAAAAACCTTAGAAAAGCAATGCTACACACCTCAAAATGTTAAAGCAACCCTATTTTTTCATGGGACAGAAGAATTGTTACAGGAACGTCACTGATTTAACACGTCACTACTCTTGCATTTATCACTTCACATTACCTGACTACGAGCAGTACCACTCATAACAATGGAAGGCCTTACAGCCAGCGGAGGCACTGGCAGCACTGTCACAATCAACCAATCAGGACGAGCATGCTTGGGACTCATTCCCAGAATTTCACATTCCTCGTCAGTGATTCTTTTAAATATTTCATGGACACGCTCTGCTGTTAGTGGAATCTTCTTTTCTTGTGAATCCTCATTCACTTCCTTCCATTCTGCTGTTAGTTCAAGGCCACTTCTTCTGATCTGTGGCTGGTTTCGACCACAACCACCATGACTCTTGAAAAAATTAATTTCACAAAATAAAAATATGACTACATTAGACAGAATATGCAGTTCAAAAAATCTGACGAACTGAAGAAATTGATCCTAAATACAGCATAACATTTTAATCTTGAGATCAAACTAGGGATCCTCCTTACTGATTGTCATACATTTCTCTTAAATATTTCAGTTCTAAAAATTTGGTGGTACTTTTCCTACTTATGATCAATTTTTCACTAGCCTGCAACCAATATAAAACTATGGCTTCTTCAGAAACTAATCACTTCCATTCTGTCCTAAAATAAATGAAGAGTGAAAATCAATCAAATCAATCAAATCAGCTCAACACAAAACCTTACCATCTTCTTCTCAGCCTCATCAATATCTTGGGATGGCAGTTTATCATCAACAATGTCACCACCTTCACAAACACGCTTTCCTTTGCACAAGTCATAGATGTGTTGAAGACGCTTCAGTGGTTGATTTTGAGACTTTGACAATATGTCTTTCACTTTTGGATTATTCTAGAAAAATAATTAAGAAACAATATTTGTGTACTGACACTGCCAAAAAGAAATTTCAATTTATTTTCAACTAGCTAACAATATTTCACACATGATTTAACTGATAAATTGATATAGCTAAGAATCAGTTTACACTTCAGCAAATAAATGTAAACTTCAGTTTCTATCTTCTGTGTATGGAAAATTAAAGGAAAGAAAATGTTTCGAATTTTTCAAAATATCGTACCACGTCAACCTACCTACCCTACCCCCGCTAGTGCTAATTTCTCGGCCCATGCCTTTCCGAGAAACAAGCCATTTTGCGAACGAAGCAACTTATGTATTTCCTCACCCCATCGACAAGAAGTTTTGAACAGTAGAAGCAAACGCATCTCAAACATTTGATTATCATCTTATAGAAGCCGACGTGGAACACTGGTTTTGCCAGCTCTATGTGTCCGTAATGCCCGGGACACTCCGTCATGTTTCCAGCGCAAGTTTGGCAACGAGAGAAACGGTCGATCGTCCCTTGCCGTGGATCCATCAAACCTCCCAGCTTAGGCCTTCCGCCTTCCATCGTTTCGGAGTACTTGATGCCGCCCTCAGTCGTAACAGACATTTGTTTCTGTTGAAATTGAAAAATCTAATCACAAGAGGTACTACTACGACCAAAAGATATCACTAAAACAGTCACTTTTAATACGGTCAGGTTAGCTTGACTAACACATGCATGCGTTCTCGATTGAATTAATCGATTACGAACGTGTTAGGACAAGAAAGCGAGTAAAAGACGAAATAAGAAAGTCTGAAACCCATTGGAAAGTGTACTCACTATTTCATCTGGGCTTAACACCCCAAACTGGACCATCTTTACGTCCCGTAAGGGAGCCGGTGAGCCAGACACGAAAGCCATAACTTTGCTTCAACAAGATGGCCGATTCGATGAGGTAATTTTATCCGAAACCTTTTCGTTTCTCCACTTGAAGCTGTCTCTCTCCGGACGCTTCAAACAGTATAACGTACTTCAAAGTCTGTCCGGTCGATTATTTTAGTTTGTTTTCGTTCGACTACGGGCCGACCTCCCTTCCTTTTTCGAAGGAATTCGGCGAAAGAACTCAGTTCCTTTGTTCCTGCCGAGTGAAGCGCCCCGAAAGCGCTTCTTTCCCCACTCAGTTCGTCGCCTCTTATTTATAGTGGGCCCCCAATGTGCGGGGCGCACTAAAATTCTTCAGGGGCGGATGTTGCATTATGGGATTCCCCGAGTGACGTCGTCACTTCAAACCTGTTCTGGGGGTAGGGGACAGCACGACTTTCGACTACTTCGAAATAAATCTTCACTTCATTCGTTTTCTTTTACTTTTCTCTATTTTTCAGAGTTCTCTTCATAATATTTATTGTCATACGGTTTTACTGATCTTCCACAAAGCTGTGTTTGTAAAATGATTGACTTACTGTGCAGACAATAGTCAGAAATTGTACCCTTGAAAACAGCCACTCTCTTTTTGCTCAGTGAGAAACCAAACAGCTGAAAGGGAATGATATCTGTCTGGCTGAGTGATGTTTACTCATAATAGAAAACTGACTGAGGGAATGTTTCATTCTTGTACTAATTTCTTTCTTGAGGACTTGAACAAATAATTATTTATGAATTAAAAATCTTTAACACTGACATGATGAGAGTACAGTTGATTGCTGTTAACCATCAAATACTCTTGCCAGATAAAATTAAAAAACAAGATAGCCACATTTGGGCAGGGGAATAATTTGCAAAGTAAAATTTGCCTCATTATCATAAATTTCACCACTAATTTTTCATTTTGATTATCCCTGAGAGCTGATAATATTATTTTTCTGTATTATATTTTCAAATTTAAAATAGTGTTTCACAACAGAAAGAGATGGACATTTGAAAGTTTTTAAATAAAAGTGATTTATTAACATTTTCCACAAACACATCTGTCCAAACAGCAGTTAGAGATTCCTGGCATTAAAATTACTGGTGTATGAGCCACAGATGAAAGGAGCAACATCATAAGTCTTCCCCATGTATTTTTACAATCAAGCTGAAATAACAAGTGTACTACATCCACTAAGACAGTATTCCCAAAGTTGGGATACCAAAATATCTGTCACTTCAGTTTAGAAAACAAGCGATGTCCAATCTGCAAAATACAAAGAAATCAAATCATTAAAGTAAACAATTAGTATGAAATTAAAATCAATAACAAACAAAAACACTGTTTTGAGGTCATTTAGTTTGCTGAAAAAGTGCACACTTTCATGTTGAGTTGAATGTTGTCCAGGCCAGACCCCTTGTATACCAGAACTTCTTGTTTTCACTGCGCCTTTCAATAACGTGGACTCTAAAATTCAACGCTCAACTGACAAATGTGTTTTTCGCTACTGTCAATCAAATGTTCAGCGGCTCCTCCCAGCTTCCGCCTACTGCCGAACACTGCTTCGTTGTCTAAACTGTACTCTACGATGTGATTTACCTCGTGCTCGGCAGTAGTCAGAAGCTGGGAGGAGCCGCCGAACATTTGATTGACAGTAGCGAAAAACACATTTGTCGGTTGAGCTTTGAATTTTAGAGTCTGCATGTTATTGACAGGCGCAGTAAGAGTTCAAAACAAAAACAAACCAGTGCAACTGTGAAAATGTTTACCTTTGATAAAACAGGACTTCAAGCTAGTCTTGCTGCGAGTATCTCCACTACTTTGAGTAGTCAGACAAAATTTAACAAGTTGTAACACAATCTACTTACACATTTGTCTTGGCACTCAAGAAAATCAAACAATTCCTGTACACATGTCTCCTCCGTGTTTGACCGGCTACTAACTCGCTGATTGCACAGCTCTAGCTCATTTTTTAATTTGGTACATTCAGCATGTTCACCACAAGCATCTCGCACTTTGTCCAAGGGATCTTCTAGTTCTTCCTCATCCTCATCATCATCATCATCTCCGTCGCCACCATCATCGCTAGGTGCTTCGTCTTCCTTGCCTTCATCTTCAGGATCTGAATCCTCATCCTACAAAGGAGATTAGAAATGACAGTCAAAGATGCTTTTGAATGACCGCTATACTCAGTCATTAATTTACTTTCAAAATGCATGTTGAAGCCACAATGGGGGCTAAGGCCCAGGTCAAATGTTGAACTTTACATGAGGCAAACTAAGCTGAGTGAATCAAGTCCATGATAAGTTCAACTTTTGCCTCAACTGACTTTGTTTGTTTCATGTGAAGTTTGACATTTGACCTGGGCCTAAGTCACTTCTTTGTGAAATAGTGGACTGAAAAACAATTTCACCATAATTTGACCATCTTTGCCCCAACAACTTTTTGGTCCCATATTGAAAACTATTCTCTACCATCCCTGAAAAAACCTATGAATATAAGTATAACAACTACAGTAAAAACTCATGCAAGCTGAGACCCTAGAATCCACTTAATGAAGTCAGGCAATGAGCAGGACCATTCAAAGAAGAAAAGGGCTCTTTTTTATCAGGGTGAAGCATTCCTGCCTCGGCTGAATGACTGAATGGGCCAACTTCAAAAAATTCCAATCCAGGAATTCAACACTTCTGACCAGTTTTAAGAACTATTTTAGAGTACAATCAACCCATTTTGAAAGAAATAAGTTCTTGTTTACAAGAAATTTATTTTTGTATGAACAAAGCATGCTGAACCTTGGGAGAGTTTTCTTCACCTCAACCCAACAAAATAAAATAAAATAAAATAAAATAAAGAAATATCCAAGAACAGAAAAGTCAATAACTTTCACTAAGCTATTCTTTATACTGTTCAAGCCATTTAATGGTTTGATAGTTTAATCATTGATCAATCAGTGACTTTTTTGAAGTGTCAAAATATATAACCGTGGGTTAAGACTGTCTACTAATTGGGGACACTTAACTAAAAAAATTAATAGAAAGCTACCTAGTTATTTAATTAAAAATAACAAAAAAAAAAAATTATTTCATTAAAAAAGCTAAAATTTACTTATTTACAATAAGAAATAGCTATTTCCAATAATTCTTAAACAATAAGATGGTTCAAGACAGGCTAAGAGGTCAAGTGGTACATAGGACACAGTTCTCTCATTCACATTATACCTCAGATGAAAGGTTGATTTAACGGATTTGTCTTCTGAATGAGTGCAGCAACTACAGGTTTCTTAGGTTAGGCAAGAGCTGATTCCACAGTTTAGGTCCTATATACCTTTAACAGTGTTTACAAAATGTGGAAATCTGCACCTATAAGGTTGTAAGTAGAGCTTTTCACTGAGAACAAATTTCTAACATTTAGGTCATGTTTAAATGTAAACATCAAACAGGCTATGTTAAATGGAAGCCAGTCACTTAGTGTTGAATTCAGGAAATAGCCAATTTCCAGTAACAGTCAGTAATACTACAGCAAAGTTCTGATTCATTTTAAAATTGATGATTTAATTAAATTACTGAAGACAAACACAAGTGAGCCCTCTCAAAAATAAATAAACTGGGTCAAAAGCTTGGTGTACAGAAGCCTGCCAGGACACTACATGCCAGGAAACTAATATTGGTGAGTAGGATAAACTTATGTCAATCTGATAAACGCATGCATGATTTTAAATTTTTGCGTGTTTGATAATCTGTGCAATCAATACACTATATTTGATAATAAGTAGACGGAACATTGATGATACGTTCCAGATAAAGGCAAGAATTCGGTTTATGAAAATGTTAAGTTAGACAAAATACAACACGTTTACACTTCAGCGACTCAGTTTTCCGCTAGCACCTTATAATCACACAGGTCACTCTGCAAATTTGATCAGTTCTCTCCGCACCGTTGTATTGGTCAATCTGATCATGTTTTGAAGCTAAAAACTACGCTCTTTACCCTAGTCAAACAACCATTTTACGTAAAATACCACAAGAAAAATACATAGATAAAGGGTTTTACCTGTTCTGAGACAATTTCCTCGCCTAGAACCGTTTTTTCTTCATCTAAGCCCATCTCGGCAACGTACCGGCACTCGCTCTCTTCTCGTGTAAGACCCGCTTAGCGGTCAAGCCTTGTAACTATGTAGCCACGCCAACTAGGCTGCAAAGGCTCCTGGGTAAATAGGCTCGCAATGTGTGACGATAAAAATAGTCGGCTAAGAAAGCGAGCAGATTTTTATTTACTTATTTACTATTGGATTGCTTACTTTCTGTGAGAACG
>Ga0126339_10001631_pt1 | contig 15447 bp, 6 predicted proteins | sample OrbTmetagenome_2_FD_92532 | JGI IMG/M metagenome (GOLD analysis project Ga0126339, IMG submission 92532) | Coral microbial communities from Petempiche,Puerto Morelos, Mexico - Orbicella T R C metagenome | ecosystem: Host-associated > Invertebrates > Cnidaria > Coral | place: Petempiche,Puerto... | reverse complement strand
CTGTTATGCAGGGAAAGAGATTTGCTGTATACCATACTGTATTCGAGAGGTTTTTTAGCCATCTACTATAGCCACCTCCTATTGCTGGGATTTAACCCATCTTCTGGATGCTCTACCGATCCCAGGGAGGGATACTCCTGGTAGGCTCTGCCTCAAGGTCTAAACCCTTACCCTACTATAAACCATTTTCAACAGAAAACTTAACCCTCCATGAAAAATGTTATCCCTTGCACATTCCTACAGTACCTTTTGAGCCAACCCTAAAAATGTTCTGCAAAAGTCGTTCTACCCAATAGGCCCCTTGCGACTAAGCTATCACGTGACCTACTTTTCATAAATTATGGGTTGTAACTTAGAGAATGCCATAAATTGGAAAAAGCATGTCAAAAACATCAAAATAGCCAAGCTTGAGGCTCCTGGCATTGAAGAATGAAAGTTAATGACGGTTGGAATTTAAAAGAAAAATAAGATTTGTAATGAAAAAGTTGTTGGAGAGCAAGACCTTGCTCTTCAGTAACATTTTCCAAAAATATTCTCTAACTCTACCAAAAATTCAAACTTCCATATGAACTTATTCTTTAAAGCCACGTCCCTCAAACTTGGCCATATTGTTATGTTTGATGCGCTCTTTCCATTTCTGGCGTTCTTAAAGTTATATACATATATAGATTTTTTAGCAACCGATTAAACCGCGAGCTTCTGAGCTGAGTGGCGTAATCGTTCCCTACATTTGCAAATCCGGGCTCGACTACACAATACTCGCTGATCACTGTGGGCTCCTTTGAACTAATTTTTACGCACGAAGTAAGTATTTCTGCTTAAAAAAAAAAACTTAAATCTATGCAGTACGTAAATGATTCGGCAAACCCGTCCCCAGAGCCTTCGTTCCTCCCACCTAGGGGACAGAGGAAAGGGCGGTTATGGGGAGGTGGGGTAGGGGTTAAATACGACACCTATTTGTTTTCTTTCGGGGGGTGCCACATTTTTAGTAAAATTCGTGACACAATCAAAATATATAATAAAATAGAATCCAAACAGAAATAGAGACCAACGACACGTGGTACGGATATCAAGTTTTCTTGACCTCTTTCAACAAAACAGGTGGGGTTTTCTATAAACTGTTCGTCAGTCGTTGATTAACTGGGCGTTGTCGAAAGGTTATTTTTGGCAGTTGGGATGCGCTTTAGTGACTGGTGATGTTGTGGAGTGGAGAGGTGGCCGTTGTAGAGAATTTAAAAGAAGAGCTAATGTAAGGACTGTACACCGGAACAGAATTAAGTCGCGTTGAAGAGAGGAGGCCAGTAGCGAAGGACTGACTGTATAGAAAACGCTCGCTCCCCTGCGGCTCCTATTTTTTCTAAATTTCCGTCTTATTCTCAAATCGCCGTCATGTTTCAGACATAATAATATACATGAACAAATTACTCGATTCTGATTGGTTGAGAGCAATGAAGTTCAAGTGTAACACAGTGCAAAAAGTGTAACACCAGTGCACATCATACAACGGAATTCTGGATTATGATTGGCTGAAAGACAATAAGAAATTTTCTAAGCCAACGATATCACGTGGTGCAGAAGGCGACAAACGTATTAAACCACCAGAGATTTCTTTAATCTTTACTGTAGTTGATTAGTAGATTCTGAAGAGTGGATCTCTGTGGCTTGGAAGAACTAATACGATGAAGCTTGAATACAATTGAATGTTCGCAATACTGATCGCAGCTGAAATCGAAACCCAAAATCCTAATCCTAAAACGAACTATTCATGAGCTGTCAAATAAAGGAAAACGAACTATTCATGAACTGTCATATACAGGAAACCGCAATCGCTAAACTATTTAAGACCACAGAGAAACAGAGAAAAATAATCACGCATATTTTGCGATAATCACGCATTGTTCAAAGTCACGCATTCTTCGTAAATCACGGGTCTGGGCTAGGCTGTTCGTGTTCATGTTCATAGATCACGCAACGAGAGTAGAACTGTTCATAGCATCACGTAAAATGATGACGAAAATTTTGTGCGGAAACTTTAAAAAGAGTTTTCTCGAATGAGAAAAAATAGCTTCAAGAAAGATCTTCCGGCACTTCTTCCACGCGAATTTTTTCATGTTTATATTATTAATAAAAGCGGCTCGTGCAATTTAAGCTTTTGAAAAACTCACTCGTGCAAATTAATTCCAAATTGAACTCGAAACCGTATGATTACCTATACGAATAATGCACTGCTGTGACTTCTTTTAAAATTCGTCAATTAAAAGCACGCAGCTGAAATATGCTGAGACTAGTTAAAAATAGTGGCGTTTTGTCCTGATCGCCCTAAAGGAGACCAAAATCCGATATTCACACCTCCAAGCAAGAAAAGAGTATCCCCGAACTTTTCACATAGGAGTCTCCTCTCCCGGGAGGTCTAAACATCAACACTGTCGAATGAAGCCACTGAAGTTATCTTCTTTCGGACTACATAGCTACCACGGCCATAATTAAGTTAAAGGGGATTACAACATAATTCTTTACATTTTATGCTATATGCTCTGTCTGTTGAGACATAAAAGATGCTTTCAGGTTGGCGCGAGCAGCCTGGGTTTTGCACATCCACAGGAGCCTGGACTCCTGACATCCTCTATTACTAGTGCCCAGGTCCCAAATTATTTACGGGGTAAGATTTTTTTTTTCACGTCTATCAATCTCTCTTTTGCTCTGAACCCGAGGCAAGAACGAAAAAAACCGAGCGAACGAACACGATATTCCAGGGGCCGGAAACGTTCGTTCTCAGTTTTTGCGTTCTTCTTCCCGAATTTTTAAGCAAAAGAGAGACAGCTTGCAGGCCATTACGTCTGTGACTGGATGAATTTCTTTATGATATTTCTAATGCTCTTAAGGTTAGACTACTCTGCTCTAAGCCTGCGAACAGGCTCTCACACGTTGCAACACGAGCAAAGGTGAAGACTCGGGAGACAAGTGAGGGAGCGAAAAGAGTCGTTGAGGGGTCTGGCACGACGTCTTCTCCCAGCTTCTCCTTTTTTGTGTCGCAGCGCTAGAGTGCCTGCTCGAAGGCTTCACTGCTCCCCACCCCTCATAGAAATGCTGGACAATACTGGTTATCTACTCCTTAATTTTCCTGAGTGCATAGAAGGACATTTACACATATTAGTGAAGACCCTCGAGACTGAATGTATGCAAGCGCAAGTTCGCAACTATTTAAAAAAGCACTTTAAAAGCTCAGTATTAATTAATGCAACATCCATTATTTACTTACTCTCATACCAAGTTTTCTTTTCAGCCTAAAATAAATGTATTTAATTCAAGGACATTTAATTAGTTTCTTGCCCTGTCCTCTTTCCTGTCAATAATTTTTATTTGAATAGTACTGTATTCCAATCCCCAAAGTAAAAAAATTAGAAAATAAAGAAAAAATACAAATAAAAAAATGTTACATTGTAGATGTTCGCGCGCATGTCATCTTTATTTAACGTTTGATGCTGGGCATTTTGTTTCTTTATAGAACGTCCAAAGGTCATGCAGGCCCATCTTTTGTTACCTTTTTGATACTGATATTCACGCGCAATATTTGCACAGTTTATTTTCAGTTTAATTTCTCATGAATGTGTCTGTTAAATGTAACAGAGAAATCTTAATGTTCTTACGTTCTCACAACAAACAACTCGAGAGAAAAGCTAAGACCCCCACGCGAAAAAGTACGAAAAAGCCTAAAAATTTTAATAACTCTTTCACAGTCATTGTGTACAATACAAAGGAACAATACTTGGTCGTTAGGCGATATTTACAAATTATTAGCTGTCTTTTGAAGTGTGGCAATGAATTTCACTTTTGTTTTTAAAATTACAATAAGTGTTTTTGGCCACAACAAAAAAAGGAACCTTTTTTTTGTTCCTGCATTCCTCACCATGGTCGCCATAAGGGGTCACTTTCCGTTCTTAAAACTTGTGGATCGGGAACGTGAAGTCCTTGAAAAGCTTGAAAATCGTTGACTGATTTATTAAACACCGGGATTAATTGCGGGCTAGAAACCATCGCTAAGGGAGCGTTTTGGCTCGGTACGAGCACGGCGGCAATTTTCCCGTTCGCTAACTGTCCTGGAACGATTTGAAATTGAGTGGTGTTCAACAGATTAGGGGCTGCGTCTAAACCTTTCGTTTGACTTGGAGTAGAGAGAGCGAAACTTGTTGATCCTAGAGGAGAGGCCATTGGCAAGGTGATGGCTTGAGATTGCGGCAACGGAAGCTTTTCCGGTGTCGGCGGCGCTGGTTTCATCATAGGCGCGCAGGGTGTACAGTACGAAGCGAGATGCGAGAGTAGCCGCGCGCGGACTTGCACGTCCACTCCATCAAATGACATAAGATATCGATTCACCTCGTTGACGCATTCGTTGTAACCGGCTCGATACCGCGCCATGGTGTTAGGATCTGCGGTGTTATTCACACGAGCTGTGGAAATCAAAACAAAAATATTGTATAACGCGTACATTATTCAGCCTTTGTTTTTCTTGCGTGTAACAATCATCAGCAGCTAAAAGTACGAGCGTTTAAAGCTAAACTGTTCACGATTAGCTCAGAATCATTCAGTATTGTACAAAAACAGAAACACGCTAACACACTGACGCACTGCTGGAATTCGATAATTAAAGATTCCCCGTTTTGCTTACCTGTCATATTCTGATTCCTCACTGAGCGTAAATAACGCACCGTCATTTCTAAAATGTCCGCTTTCTCTAATTTGGAGTAGCAAGACGTCTGAAAGAATGGATTCAAAGATTTGGTATTTTTAATTGTCTTGAAAACGTTAAACAGAACGCGTTGTCGAAGGTAAACCATGTAACAAACAACACCCAGACCCGGCCCATTTCCTTTGGTCACAAATGTAACTTGAAAAGGCTTGAAAGTATCGTGTTGTACTTTGTAGTCAAAGGCTCTTGGCCAAAGACATTTCAGTAAAAGGTGATCTACAATTTTTGTTTCTTTTTTGGTGATAGGGAAACCTATTCCTATATCGGAGTCATACAAAGCCATATTTTGACTTACATCTTTTTTCATAGCTTCTAAGATGAGGTTTTTTAACTCGTTCAGGCTCTGATTTATCCGTGCCCTTCGTCTTTTCTCCATTAAGGGCTTGGAGGACTGAAAAACAAAATCAAAGAGAACAGTGCTGTTTTAAAATTCTCTGGCCTCGGCAAAGGGGCTCACTGTTAATCAAGGTTGAAGTTGTACAAAAGCAAATTTTTCTGAAGTTTAGAAAGTTGTCAAACTTTTACCTTTCGTCTGTCGTCACTGCTGGGGTTGCCCGAAGGACTTTCGAGACCCATTTTCACAAAAACACGTTTGTGCTTAGGCAAATTTTCCACCTTTCTCAGAGTTTAGTCTTTCCGACACAGCCTTCTCTACACTAAATGCTTTTATGCCTCTGATTTTTCAGACCGTGGGAAAATTATCAGAGACATTTTGCTAATTCAAAAGTTATACCAGAGGGCCAATGAGAGCGCTTGTACTATTCGTTGTAAATAAACTTTTGCCAACAGAGCGTGAGAACAGGCCACTCCGATTGGTCGAGGGCTTCTTAGGACGTGGGACAAGAGTGACTTGACTGTTGTTTAGAAGCTAATTACGTGGTACCTCTGCCATGATCCGTGAGCACACAAAAGTTCTTATTAAAACTTCATTAACCCAAAACAGACAAACCCATTGTTGTTTGTAAACCGTGTCCGTGGGAACGGGTCTCGCTGATTGGTCGAGCCGCGCGACAGAGCTCGTGCACTACAATGCCAACAGAGATGTTTAAATAAAACATTCTTTGACTACAATAACTGTTTATTTCTGCACGTGCCGAAGCATTGTCCGGGCATGATTCGCACTCGATGGGGTTCACTTATAAGATGACCCGACCGCGAGCGAAACAAAAGAGGCTGAAATTTTCCCACGATCAGCCCCGGTGCGAATGTTTATTCATGAACAATGTATGCACAACAATTGCCGCTTAAAAACAAGTCTAAACAGATACCCGAAGAAAAATTTACACAACGCTCTCTGTAAAGTGTACAGTACAATGTTTGTGGAGAGAGAAGGCGACTCAGTCATGAAATCAAGCCGTTAGTTTGTTTAAGAAAAATTCTAAAAAGGTTAGTGCTTTCGACAAAACTGTGGATGCTCCACTGGTTCGTGTTGATTATTAGCCGCACAAAAGCTCTACTCGCGTTGGGGAATGACAACTGTCAAAAGATTTCAATGCGATTCTTTCAGGTCTTAAGCTGTGATATATTTCTATGACAATCGAAACAATACGTAGAACAACTAACATTTCAATCTCTCGCGAGGGGTGGAAGACTATAATAAAATTGCAATTTCATTTTCATGAGAATTAAATCTCTGGAGATTGTGTATAATACGTTATTCAAATTCGTTTGCGTCAATGATCAAAAACTCGATCTGTGGCATTTAGGAGCGACATGTGTTTTTAAACAAGTCTTGCGTCAAAGCTTCTGTAAGGGAAAAAACTGTCAAAGAACTAATTTGTTCTAATTGTCGAAACCTAGTTTGTTTGTAATTCGATCTTTTTCACTGCATTCCTAACATTCTACATTGCTTAGGTCATTGTAAATACAATGGCGCAAAATGAGACTATGACGTCATCATTTTGCTGCATCAAGTTTAACCTCGTTCCCAGGCTCTCTCTCCTCTGTCTTCCTTGATTCTTTCTTCCAACGACCTAGGGAGGCAAAGGAGAGAGAGCCTGCGAACGGATTGCATCAAGTTGTGCAAAGATAGAGTTTGTTGGAACGAAGGTTTTGGAAAGGGGTAGCTTTAAAAATACGAACTTCGTAAAAACATAAATCCATGATTCAACATGACAAAGAAACAAAATACGAAGATAGCCAGCACATAGGCTGAATTTATTGACTTAATATAAGCATAAATAAAGATCCCATTTAATGAGAAAATTCTTTGTCTTCATCGAATATAAGTTAACTCTCCCATCTCCCAGACAACTTACACAGTAAGGAAAAGTGATTACTCGGCAATCATTTACAAATTAGAAGTAACGGAAGTTGCGAAAAATGTTAACAACCGTATTTTTTAAAAAAAATTTGAAAAATAATATTTAAATAGGTATTAAAACATCATTCAAGATTTTAAATAAACACATGACCAGGATATATGACGTACAAATTGTCTCTCCTTGATAAAAGGGTCAGTGATAAACGAATGAAGTATTTTGACTTCTTTAGAATATTGACGTTTTTTGATGTCAGGAATTCTAAAATATACTTTGTTATCTTGCGGTTTTTGGGATGTTGGAATAAAAATTTGCAATTATAGAAATCTGTGAAAGCTGCGCTTGAAATTTGAATCCAAATAAAATGTTGGATAAATAAGATACCCTAATAGCTTAATCATAGTTTTTAGCAGAATGTTTGAATTGCAAAATTATTAAAGAGCGGCGTAATAGACCTTATTGTTTACTCGTTAAAATACGAGTTTTCTTTTTTGTAGCTGAACCAGCATGAGAAATGTTGGCGGAAACATTAAAAAGGAAAAAAAATGTAGATCAGTCTTCAAGATGAAGGATAAGAATTGCAATGTTATCCACAAAATGCCACTGTTATTTGGTTTTCCATCGATTGTTTGTTAAGGCATGGGTTTCCAGTACAGGGACCTGGTATCTAAACCTAACGGCATGACTTCCGGCGGAGAGACGCCATGCTTTGGATCTTTACCAAATACGGGAAGGAAGTTAGGTTGCGTAGCAACAGCGGAGCCTGAATCCATCAAAAAAGGGTTAACTGTTGGCAAAAGAACTGCCACTTTGCCATTAGTTAAAGGATAAGACGCTAAATGATATTGAGTGGAGGGTAGAACGCCAGGGCTGTTTTGAGGAAGAAACGAGAAATTTGCTGGCGAAGACATTGAAATGGGTGGCTTGGGCAGTATGGGTTGATTGGGAAACGAGACTTGAGGCAGCTGTCCTCTTGTATCAGCGGCGTCCACCGGTTTAGTTACCAGGCAACGAGTCGCTAGGTGCTCTAAGAGCCTACTCCTAAGTGTAGAGTCAGTGTTTCCCAGGGCTGTCAGGACTCGAGTGATCTCTGATGCGCACTGATTGAAGCCCGCCCTATAGTTGGCCACGGACGCCGGATTTGAACTTGAACTACCTGTTGAAAGGAGCAAAGAAAAATTATATAGAGAGACGTTTGGTAACTGATTCATTATCGAGAACTTTGCATCTAATTAATGTGAAGGCTGGTTGTACAGCAGGGGACAAATTTAACACTGTAGACATTCACATGTAGCGAAGACAATGAATTCCTCATTTCGTTCACACAAGGGGTTCTGTTACAGACATAAAATGAGCTTTGACCGTTCACAGAAAAATGTTTTCAACCCAGCGTTTCATCGTTAACTAACGATGCTGTCATACACTTACAAGAGGAATGCTTAACATAGATAGATATCAAGAGATATCTTTCAAGTTTCAGCTCAATGGAATATTTGACCTCATTGTGCATCAAACAATTAAACAACACAGTCTTTATACCGAAATAATGGTAAATCAAAATATCACGCCTTTTAATGGTAGTTATCTTAAACTTAGTACTATCTGCAAATGAACGAGGCAAGAACAAGCTAACCTGTGATTTGTTGATTTTTAAGATTTTTTAAATGTTGAACTGTCATTTCTAAAATATCAGCCTTCTCCAGCTTGGAATAGCACGAATTCTGAAAAAAAGTTTTTCAAAGAGATTATTAACAAAAACAAAGAAATAACCATATCTAAAACCTTGAGGGAACGTTTAATGGTAATCCCAGATAAATCTATGGAAATGAGGTAAGCTGCTTTGCTATGAATTAAAATTCTGCTTGAAAACATCGTTTTAAAATGCTTGTTGCTACTTTTTGCTATTAATGACATTAATGATCTCTCGATTAAGGCTCCCTTCCCTAAATCAAAGTTATCACTATTATATGTATCATGAAAACCTTGTCAATCAACAAAAAGTGATTGTTAGGCAGGGGATACTTAAAAAATTCAGCAGCAGTCCAAGCGAAAGCTTGGGAAAGTTATTTCAAGAATTTTTACTTTCTGAGGTCAAATGTTCAGTTGAAATCATGGTTAGCAATCAGTTAAACACGAAAACTACAGTACGTCTAAAGCTCCATAACTTTCTCATGGTGCGAAAGTAGTTTTAACATCGCCACAAAAATTAGAAGTTTTGAAAACTTTAAACTTTTCAGTAATTAATTAGCAGCCTCATATGAATTTTAAACAGTTTGCGAAAAGGACCAAAAATTCTTAAATAAAGCTGAGAAAGTTATTCCAAAGCTTCTAAATGGTACTTACATCTTTTTTCATGGCTTCCAGTATTAACGTTTTCAGTTCGTTTAAACTTTCGTTAATTCTTGCTCGTCTTCGTTTCTCCATGATCGGTTTTGACGCCTGAAGACGGAATTTCGAAAAGATTGTTGCATTTGTAAGTCAGTTACAAGAAGACGTCCTCAATGACAGGAAAATCAATGTTCCCAGCAAAAATGACTCTAACTCACTTTTCTGCGATCTTTCGATTTTCCTTCTTCGCTCATTTTTGCTTGAAATTGGATACCTGCGATCTCTGGCGACGACGGGCAACACAAAAGTCGTATAACTTTTCAAATTCGGACTTATCACGGGATTTTAAGAAGAATGTAAGCCTTTGTCTCCGCCTTTGTTTATGATAACCGAGGCATTGTAATGAGCGTGGGAAAAAGATCCACAATTCTCAACACACCCCTACTGTCCAATTAAAACCCGCTATCTTGTTTAAAAACAAGCACAGTCAACAATCCAAACCGGAGAAAACTATGTCGGGGCGAATTAAGGTCGTGAGAGTGCTGCCATCCGATTGGTCGAGGCACCGACCAGCACGCTTGAATGCTACGACTCGCGTGCGAAAAATAACACAACAACAATATATGGGCAGGTAAGTTCATTGCTGTGTAAAGCGTCTCCATAGTGTGGTCTACTAGGGTCGTGGGAACAGATCGCGCTGATTGGCCAGGCGGCTCCTTAGGTCTGTGTCGCAGCGTTTTGATGGTTTCACGGGTCATGTCCCTCGAAAGCGATCCTAGTTCCAGCGTCGTTGGACACGTTCCTGAATATTGTACACGGTGTAATGTTTCTATAAATAATAAGCAAACAAAGTGACATTATTTATACATCACACGAAAGCTCTGTCAGTTGATATTCTCTTAAACAAGAGTGAATGTCTTTTGGGTCAAGTGGGTGCATCAAATGAAGAAACGGAGAAACTTGCACTGTAAAACAGGCGAAACGACGTAAGAACATTCTGCTCCATTCAGTCACCGAAATTTCTCAAGGCTGCTGAAACGCAATTTTCATTTCTGCTAACGTAGCTATTTGAATACACGGCTTGTCATTAGTCCATTCAACCGCAACATGAGTGCGTTAATTGGTTAACTTATATTAAACTACTCCCAACATTACATCAGTTTGGCGTTGAAAAGAAATTAATAGAGCACTCGTGAACCGGTCCGACATCATCATTTGTTAGCTTGGATAATGCTGCGGCACACGGAACAAAGAAACAAATTCTTCAACAAGAAACTCAACTTGCATCTCTAATTATCCACGGCTGTTCTAAAAAGGCCCTATGCACACCAAATGTCATCCACTCACCCTCCCCGACCGTCAACGAATACATTCTTTGATAGTTCAAATTTTGGCACTCCTAGAAAACGGTTTTAGTGTGCTGAAAAGATAACCTTATTTTAGAATACACATGTTTATACATGTCACCAAATGTCTGGTCTGAAATAAGCCACTCCCCCTTATTGTAATCCCTATTCTATTAGTACCCCTCGAGAACGGTTTCCACATAATCGGCTGAAGAGAATACTCATTCGTTGTTAGAATTCGTCGGTTTATATGGCTTGCAGGAGTGACTGCCAAGGGAAACGCTGACAGAAGTTCTTTTTGTGGGCTCACACGTGTACTCCTGCGCGTCTTGTTCCAGAGATTTATTACGCACTGGAATAACCCAAACGCCATCTTGAACTCCACTTTTTACATGTTTTTTGTAATGTTTAAGACATCGCCAGCATTGCTTGAAAATATGATGTTCTTAATGCGGAATGTCCCTAAATAGACACCAAAAAAGAGCATTATGGCAAAACATTTTACATAACTCGATGGACGATGTTCAAATCTCTTAATTGAAGTTCAGTGTTAAAGGGATGTATTTGTCATAGATGAAGCAAGCATGGCTTTGCGTGCAAACATCACGGACTTAATAAATTATGTTAAAGCCGACATGGGAAATTAGACAAGAATTTCCTTCAGAATATTAAACAAAATTGTTTAATTACAATATGTAGGCGTTAAATTCCTTCATATTTAACGCGATAACTTGCCTCGACTTGTATCCATACGAAAATCATTTTGCTGTAAAATCGAAGATGTGACAATATTATAATTATTGCTGGCTTCATTAATGAGGAATGTCTACTGTAAAGTAACACAGTTCAAAAATAAATCGGAAAAAAAAATTGATTTCATTCAAACCACTATTTCGCAGAGTATTGCTTAATTTAGTTTGTGAAGATTCGAATGACGTTTATCCAAACGTCATCAGGGAACACTTTGCGTTTTTTAAATTGTTCATAACATTGCTCTTAATTGGCTAAGTCACTAAAATTGGGCCATGGAGAACCTTTACATTGAGAAAGATGTTGGCTTTACAAGTAATTTCTGTGGTCACACAATAGCTCCGACCTCGTTTAATTTCGTTACGTGAAATAACCATTTAGTTTGCAGTCGCAATGTTTTTGCGAAATCTCGATTGGGTCGTTTAACATAAAGCTGGAATATTCTTCAAGGAGCAAGCTATTTTAATTATATCTCAATGATTATTTCTCAATCGTAAAGTAATTTAACTGAACGTTTTTTCTGCAGACCTGGTGAATGAATGACATGAGACTTAAAGCTAAGAATCGCGATACTCGTGTTAGTCTTTATACAGCTCCAATAATGTTGGTCAGAAGTATGGTACTATGATTCAATTGACTGGTTCAGAATTAATTAAAGTTCATGTATTCTAGAACAAAGAGTACAAGGTTTTTTTACTAAATTGAATCACTCCCGTTGTTATCCCTGCAGTCATACAGAAAGACAACTTTGTTGACCTTTATTGTGCTGTTATAGGGAATGGAAGTATATCGATAAACTTCCATATCGTTGTAAAAAAAGCAGAGCTGATGGAAAAGAAATATGGAATAAAAAATATGTAGATTAAATGAACAGGTTTCAAAAACGGAAATTACTACGCATCGCTTCAGGCAGGTCTACGTGTGTAGGCAGCAGAAGTTGTAGACATTTTAGCGAAATCAGTTGCATCTCAAACTAATTAAGGCAGACATACAGACAGTATTCATTGTACAAGATTCTTTAAGTTACGATTGAAAAAAACACAGTATTCGAATTAAACAACGTGGTTGGATTTTTTGGAGTTAAGTTAGAAAATGACTGAGTTAATTAAAAGGATGCCAATGAACAAAATAAGAAAGTCAGCCATGTTTATTGAGTTCTCTAGAACGTTGAAAACGCCCCCATGCGATAATTAATTTAACCTTTCATTATAACCGGCGTGTAAACTGAACAAAGAATCCCCGGCGTTTTTTAATATAGGCATTGAAAATCAACTGCCGTAAAAGTTTTGTCCCTTCAGGTCCTTCGATCAAGCAAGGAGAACTGAAGGCAGTTAGCTTGTCCGTGATTTCGGCTAAATAACGAAGAACCGAGATCGATCGTGAAGTTTAATAGGCAAATTGTGATTGCTTTAAATACATCTATAGCAAAATAAAGCAGAGATTTTACTTAGCACAACAAGTAGCAGGGAAGAAATTAAGAAAGGGAGGAGCAAAACGAAATTATGGCAACGAGAAAGCACTGAAACGGAAAATTAGGAACACCAGCAGCTGGAACGGAGCACGAGGTGAGGAACAAGGAATCGAGAAAGTAAGGAGTGGGGAACGAGGAACGTAGAGACGGAAATTAAACAAAAAAAGCAAATTCTATCAGCCAACTTAAACTGGAGAGGGAATTAAAGCACACAATATAAAGCATGAGACGGAATGATGGGCATAAACCGGACCTATCACACGTGGAAACCTTGACTATTTGACTATAACAACATGACAAAATTGTGAAAAAAGACATTCACGATACTGATCGAAAATATCATTTTCAAATCCTATGAATACTAAATAGTTATGCTGTGACTGGTCCGAAAGCAGGCTGCAAACAAGCTGCTGATGTTTTTTAATCTCTTTGGTGACACCAATATATACTATGAGAGTGGTTAATTTATAATTGTATTCCGGAAAAAGGCAAACGCACCTTTTCAAAAGTTGTTCTCGGCCTTTGTGAAACGAGTTCTTTTATACTCTGGCCGAGAAGCTTTTGGAAACTGTTTGTGAAATTCGAAAATCCATTTAAGTCGTTGTCGGTGCCCAATCGGAAACGCCGAGGAATTTCCGTAATTCGTCGTTCATACATGAATCTCGCACCACAGGGAGCTCATTCAACAAGTGTTTGTGGCTTCTACGCACTAAAATATAAAGAAATGTTTAGTTAAAAGGCACAGTGTTACCATGATCTGTTATTATCACAGTAGTGCTTTGGCTCATAGCCAGTGAACTGGCTCTTTAATGGAGCATATTGTCAAGACCTCGAGCGCATAAAAACGAGCTCGATACCGAGGGCCAATATTTTATTCATTCCAGCTCGATCCCAAACAAGCTTCGGTTAACAGAGGAGGATACTTAGGACTTATGATACAAGATTTCAGTATCACTTGATTGAAATCTTTTAAAAGAACATCCAATAATCATGGGCCAGACCTGAAGCGCGCAATTCTACGTGAAAGTCGACCTCATGCCCGACGTTGAGGTTTTCAAAAACAAAAGAAAAGAAAAGAGAAGAAAGGAAAAGAACGTTGGAAGAAACAGAGGGACAAAAGAATTAAGTTAACCCAGTCCTGAGTAAGTAAAAGTAAGCCATAAAACTACAAGAAAACCGTCAAGAGTGGGCGCGAGGGATAACTGCCGGACAGTGTGCTGTCCGATATACTTGGAAAATATATTGCCCCTGTAATAGGGTAATCTGATTGGTTGATCCAAGTGCTTAATTGACCGCTGTATTGTAGTATGCCCGCTCGAGAAGAAACCACAGCACTGGATCGAGTTAGTTCTTTTCGCCGATCGGGGAGTTAGTCATGTAATTATGAATATGTCATGAAACCATAACGTAACATACCGATTCAGTCACATTTAATCTAGAACTGTATCCCAAACTTGACGAACTTTCCCAGGTCGAACCTGAGAGCAAATAATCCATGTTAAATATGCTATTTATGGTGTTCTTGCTTGATTACGTCACATGCCCAAAATTCACCCCGCTTGTGCGAAATTTTCTCAGTTCTTGCACTGTCGTGTTATTTTCTCCTGGGTATGTAATATATCAAACACGAAAGACCGTGTTTGAGCACAAAGAAGAAGAAGAGAGCGGAGTAGCGGAGTATTTTTGACGAACTTCAAGGTATTTGGAACTACACTGAGAAAGCAAATTTGCACGATGGTGCGATTTGACTACAACTACAAGGATTCATTTTGTATTCAATTAATTATTTAAATCGCCAATTCTTTTCATCTTTGCTTTGGGAATTTGTTATTGATACCATGATTTATATTGAAAACCGAGGCTTGCTCTGGTGAGATGTCAGCACGCATAATTATGGTAGCCTGCTGTGCAGACACTCTTTGGCCTCGTCACGCTATCTCTAGGCTAGTACTGTTCACAGTCCCCTATTTTTCCGTGAGATCGTAGATGTCCTGGATGTCGATCGTTGAGTTCGACGGGCCGCCATCTTGGTCTCTTGATGCGAGCGAAACTGGGGAGAGTACAAAATGCCCGTGGGTAGGGGCGGTGGGGTCCGATTCCGACTCCGACTCCGACTCCGTCGCTATTGAGAACCTATTGTTGCTTATTTACTTATGTTTGGGCTTGTTCGCCAGTGAAAACCAGCTTTGGGATCAGACATTACAAGTAACATGTTTCCTTCAGCTTCAAAAGAACTGAAAGAAGATCCTTATCTCACTTCACTCAAATTGTTTCGAAAGAAATCTTCCGTTAGAAAGGTGCTCATGGATTATGCTGAATATATCGCTGCCCATACAATGAGACATTTGTCCAAAGATTGTATGACGTCTGCCGTGTTCCGAGTTCTTGGAGTTGGCAGCGGCCACGGTCAAACTGACCTGAGAATTCTTGCTGCTGTCGCTAGAGCCATCGAGAAGAAAGGAGCAGTAATACACTCGACAATCATAGAACCAAGCACCATGATAACAGAGTTTAAAACGACAGTGTCGTCGTGTTTGCCTCAGT
>Ga0126339_10001630_pt1 | contig 15452 bp, 12 predicted proteins | sample OrbTmetagenome_2_FD_92532 | JGI IMG/M metagenome (GOLD analysis project Ga0126339, IMG submission 92532) | Coral microbial communities from Petempiche,Puerto Morelos, Mexico - Orbicella T R C metagenome | ecosystem: Host-associated > Invertebrates > Cnidaria > Coral | place: Petempiche,Puerto... | reverse complement strand
CTCGCAGTAACACAATGCTCCAAGCAAGTAGAAGTCCTATTTCTAACATTATTGCTATATTTTTCCACTGACAAGTTGTTTAATGGATGAATTTTAGTTTGCAATTGGTTACAACAAAAACAAACAGTGCCGCATGTTGGGTGGAAGCTTATTATCTAAAACACTATGTTCTTGTTGTTGATTTTACTGACATTGTTGCTGTTGTTGCCAGCCGGGTGACGTTATTGGACTGAAACAATTTGATTTAAACATGTAACGGTATACCACTCCGGCATACCAATGCGTAACTAGTTAAGGAAGAATATGTAGCGTTTATCACAGTGTGTTGTCGAAAAGAAGCTCGGTCATAATTTTAAGACATGTAGTAAAGAAAATTCCAAGTCCTTTATGAAGATCATTGGAGTGGTGCCATTCATAGCATCGTAGTATGAAAGAAGTAACAAAAAAAAGCTAGCTGTTAGCCACAATTTAAGATGATTTTAATAAAAATAATTGCTCTTCACCCCGATCACGCCAATTCCCTGTCTTCACCATTCCCATATCCATGCCATTACATCGTTTTTGGTCGGGATCATTTGCGGTTCCCATCGGAGATCATTCCCGATGCGAGATCACTCGCCGTCTAATTTGGGGATCATTTGCGGTCTGGGATCATTTGCAGACCCGTACAGATCGCTTTTTCCTCCAAATAATGGCTGTTACCTATATAGTTTTATAGGTATTACTAATTTAACCTGTTCTATTTGTGCAAGCAAACTGGAAATTCGAGTGACTTTCAATGACGAGTGGCTCAAACTTTCACGCGCGGACTTCCAGCTTAAGGCTACAAAACCAGACAGCTCTTCGTCCTCGCTATATTTGGCGACAAGAATTGTAAAGAAATTTCTGTGGAAAGTGAGAAGATTTGGAAAAAACGAGCGTAAGGAACTAAACAAATATAGAGTATATTCTCCCATGATATTACTCTACCGGGACTTTTTTCATTGATCTAATATTGTCACTTTAATCTCGATTACGCCATGCATAAAATTTGTTTCATTTCTAAAAGATCAGATTTTGAGAGAATTTCAAAATATTGAAAAAAGTTCGGAGTTTTCTGAGGAAAGGATGATTTTACAAAAGGAATGGATAGCTATGTTTACAACATCAGCTCAAATCGGAACGTGTCGAAAAAAGCTGGATTTAACGAAAAACCGATTCATCTGAATAGTTTGCTAATGCGGGCATCAATTATTTTAAAGTACTGTATGGATGAAGATAAAGACTGGAGGAAATGTCAGGAACATGTAAAAGCTTTCAAGGCCCGTATTGATGAACAGAACAAACAGAAGAAGGCCTAAATGCTCTGGAGGAATTTGATGGATGAGTAGACATTATTTGAACGTGGTAAAATTCCATCAGAACATTTGCAGGCACCAAGTCTAAAGAGGAATGCACTGATGACGGGCCCATCAACCACTAAAGATGAAGAAGAGCTAATTTATTGCAATGCAGAGTTTTGTATCTGAAGAGAGGCAGTACTGATTTTCAGCGTTATTAGAAAACCCAGGTCTCTGTTAACCATTGCCTAGCTGCAATGATAAACTATGCAAGACTGGTCAGTGGTGAACAGAACGTCTTCACAGAGGGTCTAAGGAAATCGATGGCAGCAGAGCTGCTGCTTGTGTATATACCATCCAGAGTAACAAGCAGTCGCAGATCTACTGTAGAAAGGATATGGGGTCCCTTACCTCATGATGGGTCAAAAATGGTTTCACACTTTCCCCCACTAGTAGAGGGAAAAAAAGGACCCACCTTCATTCAGCCTCCGCTTCCTTTGGAGCACCTCTTCATCAGCCTCCTTTGCAGATGCTCTTTAGGTGTAATGAGTGATGAGCACAACGAGCCTCTGCATAGTAGGCTACCTCTCCATCGGCTTCTGCGTTTGGGACATGATTTGTGATTATCCCTCTGCAGATTACAAACGTTGAGTAGATGTTATACTGTCCTTATCAACAATAGGCCAAACTAGCACTATGAAAACTAGTGGTTTAATTAGGCTGTCAGCACTATTATTGTGTTAAGAAAATTTTAAAGATGATCTTTTTTCCGATGAAATTACAACAAGTTCTGAAATCAGGACATTCGAGGCAAACTTTTGATAGAGGTAATGCTTACAACTGGCCAGTGAAAAATAGAGAGGATCTTAGCAGGTGATGTCTTACTGAACATTTCCCATGAGCTCGTTGGGTTCAAGACGGAAGGCAGGAAATAGACGTGATCTGTCATGCATGCGCAGAATTTCGCTGGTTTCCCCTCTAACCGTCAATAGGCCAATTTTCGATATACAGTCGAACCTCCCGTGAGCGACCTGGGCGGTCGCTTACGAGAGGTTAAAACAAAAGAAAATTTAAAACTTTTAGCTCTAAAAGTGGTCGCGGTTGCTCACAAGAGGTGGTAGCTTACAAGAGGTTCCAAATATAGGGATTTGACCCGTGATCTTTTGGTATTTTGGAAAACTGGTCGCCGAGGAGATGTGGTCGCAACCTGAGTTTCGACTGTATGGAAATTCTTATATGGCTCTGAGGCTTAGGGGAATAAAACAAAAGAAATCCCATTGACGTCGAGGAATAAAAAATTAATTTCTTTTGTTTTATTCCCTAAGCCTTGGAACCAAGTTGAAATTTTAATATATCCAAATTCCCTCTTTGGGACGCGCCTGCAGGGAATCACGGTAATTGCATTCATCAAAACAAATATTCAGTCCAAGATGATGAATACAGCTACCATGATTCCCTGCAGGCGCATCTCATTGGGCGAATTAATTGGCCATTTGCTGAATGGATGAAATTTGAAAGTTATTGTGAAAAACAAAGACACCACATTTTTTAATTGTTCCCTTGCATGAGTTTTTGAACAGTTTAAGGCGTCATTTGTATGGTCTTTAAGAGTGTATACCGTGGCCATGGCAACATTGCACTCATGGTAATAGACTCAAGGAAAACCTTCAGTCCCAACCGAGGAAGCGGGAGGAGCTTGAACACAGGGAAATACACAAATACAAAGTCGGTCGCATGCTATTTATTTACAGCTTCAAATGCTAGAGCGGTTTTTAACTTTTCCAGGCCACAAATAAATAATAATTATGGCGCTGCTACTTTTTCTTTTGTTGCGTCAAAACTATGGGAAGCCATTCCATTTGAACTAAAGAAACTATCCTATTACCATTTCTACAAGCAACACAAACGGTACCTGCTAGATTCTCAAGCTGTTTCTTAAGAATAATTTGTTTGATCAGCCTAACCATTAATTACCTCTCCCACGTCCTGTTGTTTTTTAGCTATATATTGTAATTTAATATTTTTGTTTCTGTGTTCTTTCTGGTAATATGTAATATTTATTTTTAGTATAAATCTACTAGCGTTCTATCACGAATGCCGTTCTCTGATTGGCCACGTTACTCATTATCCATTCTGTTGCGCCCTAGTCAACTATCACGCGATAGAAATCTCGAGCTCATAATCTAATTGTTTAATAGATTGATTGTAAGAAATAGTGTAAAACAATTAAAAATCTAAATCTAAAATATTTTCAATCGAGTGTCGAAAAGTCACTGGTTTTGCGTGGACTACACTACACGATTGGCTAAAAAACAAAAACTCGCGCCACGTTTCATCCAATCAGAAGTAAAACCAAAACCAATCGTGACTCGTTCGCGCTTTTTTTCCCGCGTTTTGCGTCAGGTGCATGTAATTACTACGAATTTTGATGGGCTCACTGTATTGCCTGTGTCCTTTCTGATTGGCGGGAGTGATTACTTTGGGTTTGGTTTTACGACACTCAGTTGAACGCTGTATAGAGATAAAAAAAAAAACAACAAAAAAACAAAAAAAAACAACTAGTTGTAACTGGACTGACTACAGCTGTCACTGCGGCTAATAAGATAGTTTATGTTACGGGACTTTGCACAAGTTGTCATATGTTAAATGCGAATGGAAACGTTTTAACAATTGAAGAATTCCAAGACAAGTTTAAAATCAAAACAAATTATCTTTACTACCCTCTATTAATTTCTGTCATACCGTCGGACTCGAGCCCGTTCATAATACACCAGAGAAATTTGAAAACGTAGCTTTATTTCTACGGTAAGGCCTTCCGTCCACACTAATCCGTCATGAAAACGCTTTTTACAATAACTACAGAAATTGTCGCGCTACTTGGCTAATTTTCATTGTCAATAAGCCGACAGACACATTAATATATAATTTATGCCATTTAGTTTTGCAAAAAAACAAATTGACAGCAGCTTTCATATATTTTTCTATCCTGTTAGTGACAATGAACTTCGATCCATAGCTACTCTGACAATGCTATGACGAGATTCATGATCAATAATAGGACAGACGCATGAAAACCTGGCGTCAATTTGTGATCTTCAAAGCGGACGAAAATGTGATTTTTCTTCCCGAGTTTACCTCAAAAACAAATCCAAAATGACCGGTGATTGTTGCGTCTTCAAATTTCATACAGGACTTATGTCAAAGATATTTCTCTCTCAATGAAAGTAGTAAATCCAAAACATAACCGTAGAAAATGCACCCAGTTTTGTCTTAAGAATAGTTCATTCGCATTCAAAACAGGATATTCTATATGGAGCAAAACATCTGGATTTGAGGGTCTCGAAAACAATCAAATAAAAAACGGGAAAATTGTAACCTTTACAGCCACTATAGGCAAAGCAATATTTCAACGTAACGTGTTAGACATACAACTGATCCTTGTCGAAAACTCTTTGCCCACGTGTGGTCATCCAGTTGCAGTATGTTCCAAGATGTTAGATGGTGCAATGCACTGGGGTACCCGTAGCAAACGTTTTCATGCGCAAGAATGCTGCAATGTACTGCGTTGAAATCTTGCGTACATTTTATAGGGTGCTTAGTTTTAATGATTTATTATTATTGTTCAGCCGAGGTAGAAGACCTCCACCTCATCAGGTGTGAATTTGTAAGTCCCAGCCAGGATTGTTTTCGTGTCTTGTACTCCACTTGGAACAGAGTAAGAGGTGCCAAAGTATGTGTATGAAATAGTGTTACGATTTGCATTGTCAGCAATGTGGATGTCATGCCCACCACCAAATGATGGACCGCCACTTGAGTACCTGTAAATTGCATTCCCTGACCACGTCACTATGCTCTTAAATGGTCCAAGACCTTCTTTGTTCCGGAGTGAAAATATGAACGCATTAGAAGTGGCAGTGTATCCACCGCTGGACTCTACAGAGGAACATATAAAGTTAAATAGGAATTACAGTTTAATTAAGCATGATGGAAAGTTGACGACCAAATCAGGGGAAAAAAAAAACTAATTTCGTATTGCTCACTCGATCCTATAAACAAAGCTAAAATCTCTAATCTGAACGAGTTCTCGAGGTTGGCTCTTGTCGTATCACAATTTTAGATTCAAATGATTCGCTTTCCTGTAAATTATGACAGACAAAAATACCTTCCGAAACGCGTCCAAAAATCCGCGAATTACTACATTTTTCACTTTTATCCATAGTGATTTAGAACATAAACGGGCAAATAGTCTTGTTACAGTCATAAAAAACGTTGAAAATTTTTCTTTGATATAGTTCAGTTTTGTGCTATATCATTATGTATAAACTTTGAGCTCATCTGGTACTTCGATTTATTTTCAGTCAGTGGACCTTTTACGTTCACGAGTGTGAGGCCATCTTTTTTCTGTTTGCTCTGTGACTTTCAATAAAACAAGTTAACAATTTAACTAAAGCGGTAGCGGACATACCTTAGGAATTAAACAAGGTAAGGTAACGCCTAATGCCCAATGGAAGGGAGGGGGGATAAATGACCCATATCTCGGTATAGGGGTGCCGCCGAGGGTACGTTTGAAATCTTGACCCTGTTTAGGACAAAAATACTCACCACTCACCCTTGTTTGACCTTTCAGAAAACTTGGTGACAGCATTGGCTGGTAGAAATGGGGGTAGCAGTTCCTCTACTACCACTCTCCGGGATTTTTTTAAATAAATTACAATTAAAGGAAGCTCACATGAAATGTGTTATTTACCCCAAGGTATATCAGTATATCCTCCAAACACGTATTGTCCCTTTTTGATGATGGTAACCGTGTTTCGTTTCCCATCACACCTGCTGTGGAATGTACTGGAAGCCCAGCCGTGAGCGGAAGCGCGGTAACACAGCACCCAACTAGGGCTGCTTCCAACAGCAGGTGTTAGGAATTCATGAAGGCGGCTTTTATAATGTGCATTTCCTGTTATTATCGCTGAATTTCTCCAGAAATCTGGAATTGAAAAAAAGAAAACTAGACAGGTTTACCAAAATTTTATATAGTCAACAAGACACCTCTAAATGAGTACCAGGGTCTAAACAAAATCACTTCAACGGCTTAATAAGACCATCTACTAGCTACTGTGGTTCATCAGCCTCTTATAAAATAGCCATTTTGCAGAAAGAAGCAACAGACTGCCAAAGACAAAAACAGATTAACTCGAGTTTGCTAATTAGCTTACGATTAGCACGTGATCAGTATGCGTTCAGGTGATTCCTTTGAATCTAAAGTTGACATTTCAATTCAGGTTAAAAGTTAAAGATTTTACTATAAACTTACAACAGCAGCTAGAAAAGACAAAAGGGTAAAATAATAACTGTAAACCATAAACTACAAGGGTTGAATTAATGTATGTTTCGTAATAAAGGAGCAAGACTTTAAAGGTTTGTTTGCATGCTTTGTTCTCGGGGACACAAACTTAACGAATGTTGGGTGTTCACGTTTCAGATAATTGTTGAGACTTGACATGCGTTAAAATTGGTCTACACTAAAATCAAAAAAGCGAGAAGAAAAAGATAAATGGTTCACGACCTCGCGGAAACGATTATCCATCGTAGAGTTACTCCCGGCATAAAGTTTGCCAGTACCCATTTATACACCTGGGTGGAGAGAGGCACTGTGAAAGTAAAGTGTCTTGCCACAAGTACACAACACAATGTCCCCGGCCAGGGCTCGAACCCGGACCGTTCGATCCGGAGACCAGCGCACCAACCATGAGGCCACCATTCACCCAATTCTTGGGAGCCAATTACATCGCAAGGATGCACAGCGTAATGTAAGGGTATCATCTTAAACAAACAAACAAAAAAATGTTTCCTTCTTTCACAGTTACAGCGACTTTATAAATGTTGATCTGTCCATAAGATGCCTGTTTTATCGATCCTCCAGTGTAGTAACAATAGCCTGCGAGCAGGCTCACGTTGGAGAACAAGCGCGGGTGGCGTGGCCGCTAGACGAAAAAAACAACTTCCTTGGCGCCTCTTTACCAGACTCCTTCCCGCCGGATCACTTTGTTCTTCGCCGCTCGCGAGAGTGACTCGAAGGTGAGCCTGTTCGCAGGCTATGGTGACAACGAAAGGCTACTTCTAAGTAGCCTTTTTGAGCAGTGTAACTATTTTTTTTTAAATTCAGTTGATAATGTATATACATTCAAAACACATTTACATAGTTACTTACTTTACAAAATTACATTATTTACACCACTCACATTGCAATACTCGATTTACAGTATACTATTTACATCCTTGCAATACTAGTCGCTTACAATTTCATACCTTATTTTTATTGCCTACTCTACAGGTTACTTTCACTAATAAATGTACAATATTCTACTTATACTATAATTAATTACTTACATTGTTTACTTTTTTCCCTTATTAATTTATTTACTTATTTCTTTATTATGTTCTGTTGCACAGCAAACAAACAACTAACAAACAAAACAAAACAAACAACGAAATTAACATGTACAATTAACTGGGGCTATTACTCCAATTGGCAGATAAAACGAGGAGAAGATTGCGATAACATTGGATTGTACAAAACAACAGCAACAGCAGAAAAAAAAAGAGAGACAAAAGGGGAAGACAAATAACTGAGTTGACATGTATAATTATTGGCTCTGTAACCAGTGTTTTACATTCCTATCAACATCATTACTACGGGTATACAAAGAATTTTTCGAAATATATTTATGCTTAAGATAACTATAAGTTCATTTACCGATAACGCCATGTATTGATTGTGCAAATAATATTTGGCATATAAAAAGGTGAAGTTTAACTTTCTGATAATGTTTGATTTTGATTCCGTGCTTGAATTGTCAACTTTCACACCAAAAATTAATTCAGTTGGTGAAAGACTGAAGGAGGTAACATTTTCTTTGTTGAACCATTTTATGACCTCTAAAAAGAAAAATTGGCTCCAATTACAGCTATGGAAAGCGTGAATTATGGAATCATTCATTTCACAATATGGACACTTTGTGTCCTCCGCCTAACCAAAGAAGAATAACTTTTTTTTGGTGACTACTATTCTATGTAAAAGTTTGAAATAGAATTCCATAAGGTTGTTATCTTTACATACGCTTTTCACCCGGCTAAAAATATGTTTCAGAAATGTTTGATCAATTTGCAGGTCTCTTTCCAGTTTAGAATTAGGTTCTTTGTTTATGAGGGGCCGTTAATAGACTCTATTTTTCGTTTTAGTTAAATTTATGGAGATCTCTGGGGAAAGCTGAAACATACTATTTAACAGCAGATCTGATCTGTCCGTGGGGTTTGCCCTCGCACTTTCTGCAAAGTGTCTAGGAATAGCAGAAACTACTTGAGAATAGATGAGAAAGTTACATCTAAGATCATAGTTTTGGATGAATTCTAAGTAAGAAAGAAATTACACATCTGCTTTGAGAATAAAATTTGTTCTTGGCCGGACTAGTTTTGAAAAGATTCTTTTAATAACAAGAAATACAGGAGAATCAATTTGTAGAACTGAGGTAGCCCAGTCTGATCGAGAAATTTCATGTCATAATCGCATCGTAATATGAAGTTTAGGCCCCTGTATTTTTCGAATACTAGTTAAGAATCGCCTTCCAAGATTCACCGCTATTATGTTCCTCAGCTAACAGTCTGGAGATCCAAGCTAACTTCAATGATTTTGATAAAACATATATACTAGGTGTTCGTAGACCTCCTTAGTCATAATCTAAAAACATCACTTTACACTTAATTTTGTCCTTTTTATTTTTGCAAATGAATTAAAATATGGCCGAATTCACAGCACCAAGGTATTCGAGAGGAATATTAAGGCTGGAGATAGAGTGTACCAGTTGAGAGATGCTAAGACTTTTAGTTATTAGGCACCTTCCAAATAATGTAAGACTCCGACAGTTTCCTATGTCAAGGATGGTCTTCAATTTTTGCAATTTTAACGTAAATTTGTATTTTTCATTTTCTTTCTCATTATAAGAGATAAAAGTGACCAGCACGCGAATTGGTTTTTCTGGCTATTGAAATCCAAAGGGCTTGTCGTGTCTATGTCTCCATGATCCCAGCCACAGAGCTTTAGTTTTCGACGGGTCCAATTTGAGGACAGAAATATCGCCAAAATTGTCCAATAAAGCGATCGCCTTGTGAACCGAATTGCAGTTACTGTTAAGAAGAGTGGTATCATCAGCAAACGGGCTTAATTTTGATTCCTTACCGAGAATGCTTATACCCTGACTCTTTATCTTGCCTGGTTTTACACGCTAGTAATTCTGCGGCCAAGATAAATAGACATGGAGATAGAGGGCAGCCTTTTCTCACTCCTCTTGACAAGCGAAAATAGTTTGTTCAGAAACCATTGTTTAGAACTGCACTCTCTGTGTTGAAATAAAATATGGAAATCTAGCGTTGAATGCTTTCCCCAAAATTAAATAGCGCAATGGTTTGCAATGGTATAAATTCCCATTCAATTGTATCGAAGGCCCGGTTTAAACGTCGCATTTTACATGCACTTAATTCGGCAATTAGATTCGGTGAATGTAAAATGCGACGTTTAAACCGGGCCAAATAAAAAAAGTATTAGTTTCTAGGTGCTGTCACGCACATGTTACGCAGAGCATCGTGCGCTAACAGACACAAGCTTGTTAGTAGCTTAAGGCTTAAGGACCAACGTCTTGAGGACTAAAATGGAGGATATCCCGTGACAAAAACGTTTTTAGACCTATCTTCATCGGTACTCACCTGCTTGGACATAATTTAAGGTTGTCAGTGCACTAACAGATCCCAACTTGTTGGTGGCTTTGCACTGATAAGGGCCAGCATCTTGCGGACTAAAGTTGGAGATATTTAGTGTGTCATTGTTAACAGTGGTTCGACCTTGTGGTAACGGCACAAGTCCTCTTGACCAGACAACTGTCGGTGGTGGATAAGCAAATACTCGACAGGAAAGAGAAGCTACTGAATTTGCTGTAACTTTTACAACGCTGTCGGGAGTCTCGAGGAATTGTGGAGGTACTGGATGAAAAAAACATACATAAAAAAATGAACGATCGTAACTATTAGACCATGTTAATATTTTTCATACTTCTTAGGGACTACGCGTACTAGAATCGGTCAATTTAGCAGGCCGTATTCTACTGTTTCCTAACTGAGCTGAGCTGAGCTGAGCTGAAATGAAATGAACTGAACTGAACTGAACTGAACTGAACTGAACTGAACTGAACTAAACTAAACTAAAAATTTTCCTAACTGACGAAGGCTCTCCACTTGACAACGCTCTCCTTTTGATTACCTTGTACAAAAAGTTTCACCACCTTCTTAGCTTGTCCTAAGATATTTGTAGCTGTGCAAACGTAACTCCCCGAGTCATTGTAACCAGCATTCTTGATCTGTAGCTTATTGCTTTGGACGTCCGTATTCACCTGTCCTGTGACACTTGTTTTACTCCAGGATACGCTAGGCTTCGGATTACCATCAGCTGAGCAGTAAAATGTGGCAGTCTGGTGCTGAGTTACAGTGAGTGAGGCGGGAGAAACAATCACTTCTGGAGCAGATATGGACTCCCCTGCATCACCTTTAGGTCCCGGATGTCCAGGAGCTCCTGAAGTATTCAATGAAGGAAACAAAATTAATGATTCACTGTAAACAATTGCAGACGTTTATAGCTTAACTTAGGCTTTAATGCATGAAATAAACTGTGACACAAATTTGAATCGGGAAGTTTCATTTGTGTCTTAACCTTTTTCTTTCTTGTTGTCATTTCCTTGAAGAATAAGTCAAGTAAAAGTCAAGATGCAAAGAACACAGCAATTTGGCCACTTTTTCGTCACTGCTGATAGAATCCATCCAGGATTTTGAATTGAATAACGGCTTTATCCAAAATTATTTGCAGTGTTTGTATTTTTAGATTTTTTTCTGATATTTCTAGTAAATCAACTTTTGAAATCCGACATGGTGTTTCCAAGATGGTGGACATATAGTGACCTAGGGGTCTCTTAGGTGTGATATGACTACGCGATTGACACCTTATACATGTTTTTATCCTTGACCCCAGACCATGTTAATTTGATCACAACTGAAGACTTTCAGAGACAAAAAACAAAAACACGATAGTTCCTAATAGCGCTAAAAATAAACCTGTATTCAAAACTTATTTTTCTTGTTTTCTAGTTTTTGTTTTGACTTAAGAACCGACAAGCTTTCCCTTAGAGCAGAGCATCAAGGGACAGGTCACGTGACTTAATCTTGAATACCTTTTTCGCCCTTGATTCCAGTACTTCCTTTTGGTCCTCGTTCACCTCGAGATCCTTCGATCCCCTTTGGTCCGGGGGGACCTGTCACGCACACTTTGTTAGGAGAGAGACAGTAAGACTCCACGGATTCCTTAACAATGGAGGTCACATACTTCTTGATTCCGTCACTTATTTCTTGAATGCCATCAGCATACTGGCGGTTGAGTTTTAAGCTACGTCGTGAAACGTGACCGTTGGACTTCATGTCTATAGAAAAATGAAGTGTTGGCATTTATGTCTGATTACCTACGAGTAACTGATTTACGCATAAAACGGTGAGAGGGAGGAGAGGGTTGGCAAATTCCTTTGTTACGTTTGTAGAAGCGAAACTTATTGGACGCTTACTGACGTAGAATGAGTGGTTGTGAAAAGTTGAAAATTATGACCCTGGCCCGACAGAATCATAAATCATGATATAGAACAAAGTGCTTAAAACTGATTCGCCTCAATTGAAAACTGCAATTTTCAAACTCTTTAACTGTATCTTCGCCGAGAGTTTTTCCCAGTAGCTGGTGAGAGGGCACTATAACTCCCACATAATTCAAATTAGAGGAGAAGCGAGAACCGTCATATTCAAGAAGAATTTGAATAAACAGTTGCCGCAGAGACTTTTTTTCTCCTGTACTCAATAAGGACAGTAACAGACTAAAACTTAACTAAACAATTAATCAGCATAAAACAGGATTTCCAGTTTTCACCGTTAACTGACGGCTACAAAATGGATCAGTACATAAAACGCTCTCCAATTATCAGCAGCCTTACAGCTGCCTATATATCCATTGCTGCATGGATTACAGACAGAATGTTATTACAGTTTCATTTGTTAGCTATATTATATTACTCCTATTGTATCTTAGGTAATAACATGTACTCGTTACGAGAAAACTAAAGGAAATTGTTGCTAAATTGTTTGTTAAATTAGGTGGTCCTCCTCTTAACAGCGATTCCTGTCAAGAAAGCTGGCTCTTATATTCGCGACAAACTCAATAATGACAGTACATTATCCTAAAGAACTAATCTCAATACGGATGACATTATCTCCCTTTTGGAATTTGTTCTTTCTAACAACTATTCTGTTTACAACGATTGTTTCTACAAACAATCCAGGACACCTCGTCATCATCAAGAAAGATTCTGTCTCAGCTTTCCACGACACTTTGAATCCCATTGACCGTAAGATCTCTTTCACGATTGAAACCGAAAGTAATGGATAAATGTAAGTTTTGAACACCTTGGTCACCTGGATCAATGGAATAATTATTATTCAAATCTTGAGAAAACCAACATATAATGATTGGTACTTGGATTTTCGTTCCCACCATGACAAGAAGCACAAAACTGGCACAGCTTGCAACCTCTTAAATCAGGCGCGCAACCTCCCAAGTACAACTGAGGCAAAAAATAATGAACTTAAAAATGTTACTCGTGCTTTGGAAGAAAATGGTTACCCCCTTTCGATCATTACCAACATCTTAAAGAATAAACCTGCCGTGGAAAACATTTCTTCCCCAGAAGAATTGGTCGGCATGTTTTTCAAGTGGGCTGAGCCAGGTGTGACCAGTTTTGATTTCGCTTGTCTGTCTTACATCAATGGTGTCACTGAACCACTTCAAAGATTCGACTTCGTTACAATGGAATTCGAGTTGTTGCCACACCTTACAGAACTTTACAGCAAGAATTCTCTTCGCAGAAATTCAGGCCATCCAGCCACCTCCAAACGAACGTTATTTATAAGATTTCCTGCAGTGACTGTACTTGGGGTTGTATTGGAGAAACAAACAGATGCCTCCAAAAGCGAAAAAAAAAAAAAAAAAAAAAAAAAAAAAAAAAAAAAAAAGAAAAAAAAAAAAAAAAAAAAAAAAAAAAAAAAAAAAAAAAACATGTCAGAAACGGCATTGTAACAAAAACTCAAACGTTTCGAACCATGCATGGTTGAACGACCGTGAAATCGACTTCGACAATGCTCAGGCTAGGGTAAGTGAACAACGATAGAGTAAGTGACAAAGGCGATTATCGTGTGCGACAAACTCTCGAGTCTTGGCACAGTGCCATGACTAATGAGGCAGACAATAATTCTAGACTACTAACAATAAAATTAGTCTCTTTTCATTATCCAAATTCCCGTTTGCGGTCAGCACTTTAATGATATGTTATTATTCTGTATTTGTTTTCACCCTTTTCACTGAAAATATTCATTCATTCGCGTCTTTCTGATCATTCGTCAAAAGCTACAAGTTGGAAGCCGACAGCCTACTCTGATCTAAATTTTCAACCAGAGAACGTTTTAATTGTTTTAATAAATTGCTTTTTGTTAGTCAACCCGGGTTTATCAACGTCTATTTGGTTTAAGACTTCTGGCAGCCGGTCTTTTCTCCTTAGGTCAGACGAGTGTTTGTTCGTGAACATGAACGCATTGGTGAGGTGGACTGCCAGCAGTCCAATTTAGATGACAATCTTGCAGCTGCGGTCAACAACGGTCTTTGAGGGAATATCTGCTTTAAATCAGTCTTGAGATTGAAGATCAAATCTATAAACTGTATAGAACGATGAAACGTGTGTTGATTTTCTAGTTGTTCTTGTTTTTCGCAAAATCAATGTAGTTTTGTCTGTTTCAGTTTATGAAACAAAATACGCGGGTCAGTAGTCGTTTGAATGTCTCCATCTCAATAAAAAATTAAAAGGTCAGTCACTGGATTCAAATTCTAACTTCTGTGTTTTGACACATCAACGGTTGGCAACCTTTCATTGCTGGCAAATGCCAAAAAGGACAAATTGAATTACCAACCCATCCAGGCCTAGCTGATACAAAAAATATAACACCACTACAACGCTCTGCAAACTAAATAAAATGATACTCTTGTTCCGATGCGAAACTTTGCTTCCTTGCTAACTAACTGTATTCTCTGCTGAACGCATTACATACAGGGAAGACAAAAACTCTCAGCTTTCGTTTTCATCGACACCGTAAATAAGCATTGCGTGAAACTCGTTGTTACCGTGAAAAACGTGCAAAGCTTTGAGACAATAGATACCTTGTTCATCAGAATGGGTCCGATAACAAGACGGGATTTACCTTCTTTAAACCTTTGTTTCAATATTTCTTCTTTCATCACTTACCACTGACGACATCAAAGTTCTCTTTTACACGAGCTTGATGAGAAGCTTTGTCTTCTTTCAGAGCATCTTTGATTTGCTGAATTTCCATAGTGAATTTTGAATCCATCATTTTCGTGTCATGGACCACTGTCTGCATTCTTATGAACAGTGCGATCGTCAACAGAATTGCACTAACAGATAAAATCGAGGAAGCCTTGTGAAGATTCCCGCTACGTTTGTCTATTAACAGGATGTTCGCCTCTTTAGGGCAGCCATCCATAGCTCTTTGATGTTGAATTGTGAAGTTGGATGTGAAGGAATCGAATTTCGCTGAACACTCGCGAAAACTATGCGTGATCTGAACAGCAGGTACAGACTGGCAAGTAAACAATGAATATCTGCAGTATTACATTACGGAATAAACGGCACGCAATGCATGCAGAAGCGATGACGTTTAAAAATTGTTCCTAGAAGATTGGAACATGAGCAGACAAACTGATTCTTAAGAGCCAGTGCCCATAATTATGGACCAAACAACGGCACAAGTCGAAAAATCGATTTTGCTCATTTTTTGCCCATAGATTGGCCCTAGCTAGTAAACAAACGGACGATAGTTAGTTTCTGCTAATGCAGCTTTTTTGGGGAGAAATTTGCGAAAAACGATTTTTTTCCGATTAGGCTCAAAATCTACTTCCGGTTTTGCTGAATTTTCCGAATATTTGTTTGCTTCGCG